>Ga0116231_10012278_pt1 | contig 12685 bp, 2 predicted proteins | sample S1TSphgellanicum_2_FD_89695 | JGI IMG/M metagenome (GOLD analysis project Ga0116231, IMG submission 89695) | Host-associated microbial communities from peat moss isolated from Minnesota, USA - S1T2_Fd - Sphagnum magellanicum MG | ecosystem: Host-associated > Plants > Peat moss > Unclassified... | reverse complement strand
GGATTATAATACCACAAATTGTTAAGCTTTAGTTCCATAGTTTTCCTTAGTATTAATGATTTGAATCTTGATAAACCTCCAAGTAATAATTATTAAGAGTTGAATTAGCCTTTGGATATTTCAGCATAGAAGACTCTTTTATTTAAATTGATGCAAGGCTTAGTTAATTTTAGGACCTAATAAACCTTTTTAAGTGCATTATCCTTTTATGTTGTAAAGAAGGGAAAGGGGATGTACAATTAAATGTGATTTATTGATATATTGGGAATATAAGCCCATAATTAACAATAACATTTTGCCATGACAATATTAAGTTAGTTTGTAGAATAATCTTCAGGCACGAATGATGTACTTGAAAGATTTTTAGGATGCAGTCCTAATACATCTTTATTTATTCTTTGCTTTTATTAAACTCTTAAATAGAATCAAAATCAAACTTAAGTATTAACATTTCCACCTGAGTGGCCTCTGGTGAATTACAACTTAGTAAACAACTTTAAGGGGATAGATCACAATTGCAAAAACTCCAAAATGTGATGAATGGTGCGAGCTAAGTATTCGGCTCAATGCTCCATGGAAAGGGGGTTGATTGGACCTCACAACCAACGATAATGGCCATCATCATGAACCCAAATTCGACAATGAAAACGAACATCGTCGTCTTCACATTGACACTTTTCAAACCTTTTTAGTGCGGTTCCACAAACAAGAATTTTTTAAAAATAAATTGTTAAGGCATGTGGGTTAGGAGACAATCGATAATCCCATGCCGAACAATCGACTCGAGTGCGTACCACTCTTCTGGACGTTTATTTTTCGTGCGACCATTGAGAGACATTCATGTCAAGCGGTGCTTCTTTAAGGTCTTCATTTTCTACTAGTGAAATTGGAGGATTTGAGGGCGTAACAACATCATCCACCATGACTAAATTCTCACCTACATTAACAAAAACCAAAAGGGTAGCAGAAACAATGTGGTATTTGCGTTCAGAAGGGGTTGAGGTTTTTTTATTTAACAAATTAGGGTAGGTGTAAGATGTGAGACTGACGGTGGAACCTCATCAAAATTCGAACATCCTAAATCTAATGGATTCATCAAACCTTAATTTCGACGGTGGGTCGAGAAGTATGTGGGGGTTTTTGTGATGCAAATTTTAATTCTAATTTACTATGTATTACATAGTTAATTAGTGCATGGAAAAAAAATTAAGTAGGGGATATCAAAAGAGTAAATGGTACGCGGGGATGTTACTTCAACCATTGAATTGATTTAATCAAGTAAAGATTCAAGGACGTTTACTTGTTACTACCGATAAATTGTCCTAGTAGTTAGTTACTTGAAATAATTAGGATGAAGAAGTAGGATGTGAGGGTCAACAAACGGAAAGGATAAAGATCAAACTCAAGAACCTCATCAAGATATCCAAGATAAGGGGAAGGATGAGTCCTCTAATCCCATTAGTCATGAAAATTATCATCCTATTTGATTGGAGGATGGAATTTTTTTGTATCTCATTGGGCCCAAAAATTTTCATCCTAAAATCAATTGGAGGGCAAATCATTCTCAATTCTCATTGGCTCTTGAAGGATGAAGAGGGCATTGATTGGAAGGGAGAATTTTGAAACTTCCATTGGGCAAGGGGAACAAGCTCATGGAAAGGTCATGGAGGCTTACCAAAGGAAAAAGGAGTATCTTATGTTGGGGGAAGGGGAAAGGAGGAAAATGAATGTGTGAAGGAAAGATTAGTTCTTATGTGTGGGAAGGTGTTGTTCATGAAAAAGATGTGTGCAAGAAATAAGCATGGAAGGATTTCCATGACAAAACCTTTGGAGTTTTATTTCAAATACTTGTTCCTCCCAAATCCACCATTGGATTTGTGTCAAACTTAAAATAGTTCTTGTTTAGGAGGTGTAAAAGGTTCTTTCCAAATTTCAGCATCATCAGGGTTGCTGTAAGGGAGCTACACTTGCTGAAAGTAGAGGGTGTTGAAATTGTCTATTTTTTCCTCAATCTAAGCAAAGTGATTTTTAATCCCAAGGCTTAACTCTTGATCAAAAAAATGAAAATTTATAAGATTTTGTAACATGGCTCCTTTTTAAATTAGCTTTTCAAAAATCCAATGCATGTTAAATTAGGAGGTTGTATGTAGATGTTAGGACGAATGGAACAAAAGGGGTTCAACCATCAAACGTGACATTGAATGAACATCAACATAATGCCCTTTCACATTCCATCATGGTGAGTTACGATTCTCCCACAATGTCTTTGTATCTTCCAAGTGGACACAATGCATTAGATTCTTAGTGAACTTCATTACATTACATTGAACCACTTTACTTGTTAGACTACAACTACATAGTACTTCCACTTCCAAGCGAGTTTTGTGAGTGCATATCTTCATGTTGAAGGTGTGCAAGAATGCTTCACACACTTCCAAAACATTTGATAAAACCAACAACATCATGTATTGGTCGTTGACGGGTGCAACAATTCACATGCCTTCTAAATCATGGATTTGTCATATTGTCGTTTGTCATATCGACTACCCCATGTAATAATAAACATGTCAACATTCCAAATCCATTTCATGTTTGCACCCCATGCTTGTGGCCTATTAAGTGTGTTAAACATATTATTCTCCTAATGTTGTGTCGTGGTCATTCAAAAATTGAATTGTTCATATAAGCGTCAATGAAATGGGGCTTTACATTATGGACATCTCCTCCTTGTCACCATTAAAGTGATTAGGCATTATGGATGGTACATGTGTTGGTAAGTGCCCAAAATCCATGCACCTTTTAATCCAAATGGGGAGCAACAAATAAGGCATAGTTCCCCATTTTGTTTGAAGGGTTAAGTGTGGGCCACAAGAGTTCCCCTATTTTTTTGACATAGTGGTGAGGATGAAAGCATATTAGGGTGGACCAAAAATGGCAATTGCAAAGTCCATTTTGGGAGATTTTCTAATGTATTTTCAAATTCAAGCAATTGGACAAAAAAAAACCTTGAAACGATATTCAAGTTGGCATATTTTTCCATGTCCAAGTTAATGATGCTTTAGTTTCAACCTTTTTGAACACCTTTTAGTTTTGGTCATGAAAAAAATTATTTTAAATATGTGATGGACTTTGAAAGAAATTGGACTATTACTATGGATAATGAGTAATTATAAAGTCCATCATATACTTCAATTTATCCAAAAAATTTAATTTTAAGTGTCATAACCCTTGAAAGTATAACATGTCCCAAATTTGTGGAAAAATTCTTCAATTTTCTTATAAGCATTGTGTCCATAACACATTTTTTAATGGATAGTGACCCAAGAATTACCTATATTACAAAGTCCATCTTTCATTAAATATTAATGTTATTGGTGTGATTATTTGAAACTTAGAAGGGGAAAGAAGTTAGTTTCACTTATTTGAGTCCATTTTTGTTTGAATTCTCAACTTGCATATGGGTTTTATTAATAATATGTATCTAACCCATAAATTTTTTGCCTTTGTCACATTTAAATAAGTCCATCATAGTGTGTTTTTACCCATGACATATTCTCAATCGAGCTTGGGATGTGTCACCCAATTTATGTTTGCATTCTCCACCATCTTGGGTAAATTGTCATGAAACATTTTGGATATCTTGGGCCATGATATCAAACCGTGTGATCAGAACCTCCCATCTTCATGGTATTCCGCTTGCTTTCTTACGAGCTCCACCTCCATCTACATAGTTCGAAATGTTACCAAAATACGTGCAAGATGCATGTGGTTCGAATTCTATTTAGTCACTTTCACAAATGTTTCAACATATTATTGATGTTATTCTTTCATATCAATCAATGTTTGATGGTAGCATTCAATGTCTTCCATAGAATTCGAGCATGTTTTTTTCACCTCAGTGGCCTTTATGAATGCCTTTTATAGTGCATGTTGTTGAATGGCAACATCTTGTTCTAGCCCAAGACACTTTGCTTGGCATGCATCCAATTGTTCACACAATGTGTCGTGTTTTGATGTCACCTCCGAAAGTTGCATTTGCATTACGCCCATTTCCCCTCAAAATGCCTCCAAAGCATGTTTTGCAATGTTGGTTCGTCTTGTGGAGGACAATATGCTAACATCTTGTGCTAATCACCCCTAACTGTCTAGCATGTCACATCATGCAATTGTGTTGCATCCATAAGGTTGTCCATGTTCAATGGTGATTAAAGGGGATTTTGTTCCTAAAGGCGTTAAATAATTCGGTCACTCATCACAAGATCCAAAGCTTGAGTACAAGTATTTGATGTTGTTGTTTCGGAAATAATTAATATTAGTGATATCGATTGAAAAGAGAAAGGGGGAGTGATAGAGGTAGATTGGGGAGGAACTTGGGGTCTCCTTGTAAAAATTGGAGGAACAATTGTAGGAGGCAGGTGAATTTTTAGAGGACCCAATGGATTTGCCCCTGCAAATCTATCTGGTCGATATGGAAGCACATTACCGATTCAGTTGCCTAGAATGGTCTTCCAATCGACCTGAACCCTAAGCATCACCTCCACATAAACCATCAGTGCCACAATCAAAGGCACCTGGTTTTTGGGAAAAAAATGGTTCCTCGTCATGGCCATGTAAACAACATGCGTGCTTTCATATGTTCATCCAAGCAATTTGTATATTGGGTGGAATTATTTTTCCTGTGGGTCTCATGCCTAGAAAGTGGCGACTTCTTGTTGATGTGGCACCACCACACATAGGAAGAACATATGTCTACAACCAAGGTTGGGGAAGGTTTTGCCATCCAACATTTGCTATGATGGTTGGGTCTTCAAGTGCTTCAAGTCTACTTCATGTCATCTTCCTTTCGTGCCATGGTCCTTGACCACTCTCCTTTGATTTGCACATTTGCCATTGTACCCAATATTTGTTAATAAACAAATAAATGTAAATTAGGGTTAAGGAAAAATTAGGGTTAGGGGTGGGGTAAATTAAAGTTAAGTTCAAAAAAAATGTATAATAAATCAGTATGGGGGTCCTCTAAAAGGTTCAACATTCAAATCTAGCACAATTATTTTCACAATTAGTGTCATGAACTTAAAAGCCCTCCAAAAGACTCCCACTTTTCTTCCAAGTGTATGGCATTCATTACTCAAAGTAAACAAAGTCTTCACATGTAGGGAAGAAAATACAAGAAATGACAAAAATGTGGGTCTTATAATGGACCCACACAAGCCCAAAGCCCTAGGATCGGGCCCAAGCTTGTTTCGGTTGCCTTTGGTTGCCATTGAATGCACAATATGGCACTAGGCCTAGTCTCATGGCCCAAATTCACTTGTAATCAAAAAATTTCAATCGCCATCTGATGGCCTATAGGCATTATAAACTTAGGGCTGTCAAGTGCCGACCAAAAATTGGTTTGGTCGCCACCATACCAATGTATTGTTGGTGACTAAAATAGATTTGGTCACCATTAATTGGCCAGTTTTGCTCACCTTTGGTCGCCAACTGACAATTGGCTGGTTGGCAACCAAAACTTTTTGGTTACCTTTTGACTTGACTTGAGGAATGGCAACCAAATTTTTTTATGTTGTCAACTATCCACACATCCCATTGGTGATTAAAAAAATTTAGTCGCCATCCAATGACGTTCAATAGCCACATGTGGCTAATACATGGGAATGTCGTTAGATGGCGATCAATTTTTTTCAATTGCCAAATTTAGTGGGTGCCTTTAATTTTGGGGTACCCCTAATTTAACCTATATAATGAGGTTCAAATTCTAATTTTTCCTGCCTTTCTTTTTGACATGTACAACTTTAGTTGTTTTGGACAGTGGTGCGCAACATTTTAAGAAAGGGGGGGAGGGGACTCCATGCATTTTTTTTTGTTATTTTTGTGATTCGAAATTTTTCCACAAAACAAAATATGTCAAGCAATCAAGTTAAAGGAAAAATAATCAAGCAAGCTAGTGAATGGGACGACCGCATCATCCTGACTTGGGTCTATGAAGGGGTAGATGTCATATATTTCCTCAAGCCAAGAAAAAGGATAATATGATGTGGATTTTTTTTTATTACCAAAGGACTTATTATACAAGGACATACCATTGACAATATATGTCAAAACTGAAAATATAATGGATAGGGATAATGTGTTCATAATTTGGGATCACAATGGCACCGATTTCAAATATCTTCCATGTGCATTTGAAGGAGTCTATGTTTTCGATGTCTCTAATTTACTTAAGGACTTGTTGTACGAGGACATCCCAACAAAGTTTCACGTTTACAACACACAAAACTATTTTGACACAATATGATTTTTTTAATTTTCAATTGAATTCATTAATTAAAAAAGGAACAAATGTCTTGCCACTTGAAGATCTATCCAAAAACTATTGGAAATACCATTTTGATAGTGTATTATCAAGGTTTCATGATAGATATTGCAAGCGATCTAGTTTGAATAAATTAAATGATCTTTCTTTTTCTAATTTCTAATTCTCATTTTATTATAATAATTATAGTTAAGCTCTCCTTTCTTTTGGCCCCGTGGATAATTTTGAGTGCCCTTGGAATTGAAAGTTTTCAATTTGAATTATTGATATGAAATTGTCTTATATGAAATACATCAATTTCGAAATAGGGTTACAATTTTATTACCAAAAATATATATAGTTGGAAGAAAATACGTTTATGCCACCATGTGGATTTGCATATAATGTTCAACCTATGTGTAAAAATTGCAAAATGCCAAATGTGTATGATTGTGAAGCCTTTGTGATTCGTGACCTAGGAAGATGATTAATGGTAAAATTTAGATGTTGGGGTCGAAGTTCAGCAGGGTGAGAGCCTATTTGGGGTTGAATAGCTCAGCACAGTATGGGTACAAAGAATACCTCTCTAGGGTAGACAATGCATAACTTAGGAAAAGCTTGGCACGTTTTTGTTGTGCGAATCACAAGCTGCAGATTGAGCTAGGAAGGCAAGTCAAGCTAGTGAAGGTGCCGGTGCAACAGCGTTACTGCAAATTGTGCAACTTGGGTGTGGTTGAGGATGAGGACCACTTCTTGTTGGTTTGCCCTGCCTATCAAAGTGTTCGAGAGAGGTTTAGAGGTTCATTGCCACTAACTGCCATCACACCTTTAGCTGAATTGCTGAGCTGTCAACAACAAGGCATCCTCGCTAGATTCTTAGTGCAATGTCAGACGGTTAGATTTGAATTGCTTCATCAGACTTAACGTCAGTTGTGTTCTGGCCCGGGTGTTGTTTGGCCCACTTAATGACGTTAAATTGTAAGTAAGTAAGTAAGTAATTTACAAAAACAATTATTGTTTGAACAATGAGCTTCTTTTCTTGAATAACGTGATGTGTGGATGAGTCTTCAATAGGTGGTTGACAAGGATTCATGGAAGTTACCATAATGATGAGTTTTGACCCCACTTGAACTTCAAGTATCGGGGGTCTCACTAGTAGAAAACCCCCCCTTTTGCAAGTATGTTTTCAACTACTTTTCAATTACAAACCAAATCAAAATTTACACATATAGTTGCAATTTATTTTTTACAACTGGGAAATAATTTTGCAATTGCTAACCAATAATGTTGAAAAGTATAAGTCAAGAATAAAATTATAGTCGAAAGTGTATGCCACGTGTCAACACCACAATAATAACCACTACGTGCCATTACTTGTCAATTTAGTTAAAAATTGTTCTACTAATATAGTTGAAGGATATTATCAACTACAATTGACTAATGGATGAACTTCATCCGTTAACTAAACATGACATCAACCAAAAACATAATCACAATTTCAACTAAGTTGCAATTATGTAAGTTGAACATTTTAACTATGTTGCAATTATGTAAGTTGAACATTTTAACTATGTTGCAATTATGTAAGTTGAACATTTCAACTATGTTGCAATTATGTAAATAGAACATTTGGCTAGTGGTTTGGTGACATGTGGCACATTCATAAAATGTGGGGTCAATGAATAGTTAAATGACATGTGACATGTTCACAAATTTTGGGGTCAACAAATAGTTAAATGACACGTGGCACATCCACATGAATACTTTAAACCACATGGTGCTTAAACATAGGTTAGGTCTAAACCTAGGCACCTAGGTTAAATTTAAATATAGGCCATTTAATTTAGGCTTAAATTAGGGATAGATCTAGGCACCTATGTTAGGCCTAGACTTAAACCACATGGCAATTAATAAATGAAATCCTATTTCAATTGGTTTAGCCTTTAAGGTTGAACCTTTTTGATTGGCTCATCCCAAATGGCTATTAGATTTTCATGTTTATTGTGTTCTCCAATAATCCTAATGCACTCCTTTATATAGTTTAGATTCATGGAATGGAAACCAAACAATATGGGATAAAGATTTTAGTTATAACCTAGTCTGAACACACCTATCACCAAACATTTAACAATATTGGATCATTATAACTCTCTTGTCCATGGTCTGTTCCTTTTGAAACATATAACAATTTTATAATCCTCCACTTGGGGTATCCAAATCTGTAAAAAATGCTACAATCTACTGGAAAATGTGCAAGATATGCACTTTCAAAGTGAAGGGAGTTGTGCTTTGGATTTTTTCATAAGTGTTGAGTATGATTTTGAAGCTTAAGCTTCTCAACTATTGTTTTTTGACTTTTCACTTTAAATAAGTTTATATATTTTGAGATAACACGTATGTAGCCTTTAAATTCGTTCAAAATGAATGATAAATGAGCAAGATATAGTTACTAGAAATAAAGGGGGTCTAAAGACAAAATTTAAGACAAAATATCATTCCTTTTCTTCCTGTGTTCTTTGTTTTGTTCCTTTGCTTTTGAGGTTCAAAGAACATTTATAACTCTCTATTTTGCGCTTCTAATGACATAAAAAATCAATTTAATGTTAAAATGAGGGAAAACTTGAAAGTGTTCTGTGATAGAGTACCATTTGTTGTCTACTTTAGTTATAAACCAATTGTAACCTAATTGCAATTCAAATAGTTGTAATCTAGTTTAAACTTAGTTAGGCCTAAACCTAAACTAGTAATCTACCTAGCCTAAGTTTAGCTACTTACCTTAATTACTTATAGTAATTATCCATCAATTATTTTTAACTATATACTTGTATAATTAAACAGTTAAACATATTATCATCATTTATTAAATAGTATGATGATTATATATTTAAAAAATCAGCAATTAAATGTATTTATCTAATAATTAATTAATTATCACTGAATATTTTTTCAAATTTGAAATTCATTATAAATTCTTATTAACATTTCATAAAACAAAGAATTAACTCAAATTTTAAAAATTCAATAATAGATTTTAAATGATATTTTAATTACAATAATTATTATAATGTTGTGATAATTAATAATTGATTACAATCACAATAAAAACATTAATAATAATATTGTAGCTAGTAGTTAGGTTAAGCTAGTTATTTAACTATTTTTATTTATATTTTTATCTAATTGGTTGGAACTATTAAATGACCTAGTATAATAAATATTAAATAAGAAAAAAATAAAATAGTATAGTAATGTTAAATAAAAATAATTTAAAAAATTATATGCTAATTTATTAAATATCTTTACTAATTTTTTTTAATTATTATAATTTAATCATAAATAAATAAATCAAAGAATTTTAATAAATGAAAAAATTACAATAAAAGTTAAAATTCTAAGAAATATTAATTATGTATCATTACACAATATGTTGTAAACTAAAATTGAATCTACATGGAAATAATAAATTACACATGTATTGAACATATTCCAAAAAAATATTACCTAAATATCCTTACTTGATATGTTGTAAATTAAAATTGAATTTACATAGAAATTATAAATTATGCATGTATTGAACATACACATTATTAAGTTGACTTATATTTCAGAATTTCTTTAAATTTTATTTTCAAATTAAAGTGTAATATTTATATGCACAAAAAAATTCATCATACTTGTTATCATTCATGTATATAAAAAACATTTACGTTTACCTTAATAATTAATGAATCTTTATTGTAATTTTAAAAATATATTAAGACATCATACATGTAAAAATGAATAAACATTAAAGTTCCACAAATTTATGTATCATTACTTGATTTGTTGTAAATTAACATTTGATTTACAAAGAAGTAATAAATTACATATATTGAACTTACATTATTACAAATTCATATTTCAAAATTTCATTAAATTTTATTTTGAAATTAAGTTTTAATATTTATATGCACAAAAAAAATTTACATGTAGTTTAATGTTTAATGAATTTTTATTGCAATTTAAAGAAAATATTGAGATATCATGTCTATAAAGATTAATAAACATTAGAATTCCACAAAAAATATTAATTATGTATCATTAGTTGATATGTTGTAAACTAAAATCCAATTTACATGCAAATAATAATTATGTGTATTGAACATGCACATTATTACAAATTTATATTTCAAAATTTCCTTAAATTTCCTTCAATCCAATTTTATTATTTGTGTGCACAAAAAATATTTTCATCATACATAACCATTCATATTATACAAAGATAATTTACGCATAATTTTATCTATTAATGAAGGTAGATAGTTTGTTTTGTTTTATACTATCATGTTGAAATTTCTCAAACCAAATTACTTCATATAATGGTATTGATATCTTTGAAAACCTAACAATGAATAGGGGTGCACTCACTTGGGTTGAAATGTTTTGGAGCTACAATGCAAAGGTCATTGATTATTGAACCATTAAAAAAATAAATATTAATAAAATCATAAATAAAATTTTTACTTGAATCCAAAGGTGTACTTGGTGTTGTTGGAAAGTAATTGTTGAATTAGATTTAATGAAATTTATTTCATAATTTTCATATTTGAGGTGTGGAAGATATTGAATTTTGAATGAATTTTGTCATTGAAAATTCAAACAAATTACAACAAATTGAGTTTAGAAGGGAAAATGAGTGGAATGTGTTCACACTTGGGTCCAACAACACATGTTACCTTATTTATCCATGAAGGAAGGTAGTTTGTTTTGTTTTGTTTTGTCATAATGATATCTCCTAAACCACAATGTTTAAAGTTATGCTATGGAACTTGTCATCAAAAAGTTTTCAATGAATAGGGGTGCAACAACTTGGTTTTAAATGTTTGGAGCTACATTGTGAAATTTATTGATTATTGAACCATTTTTTCATTGATTTTTTTCAAAAACCAAGATTGAAAACTATATTGGAATTTGGGGGCATTCTTGGTATTGTTGGAAAGCCTTCACCAAATTTGATTTAATAAAGTTGATTTTGTAATTTTGAGACTTAAAATGTGAACAATGTTATTGAATTTTTGGTGGGTAGGTATTGTTGTTAGAAATTCAAACAAATTGCAAAAAGGGGTTTGGAAGGAAAATTCAATTGAATGCATTCAAACTTGGGCGAATGACATAAGGTACATTAGTGTTTAATGAGTTTTTATCATAATTTTAAACAAATATTAAGATATCATGTATATAAAAATGAATAAACATTATAGTTAAATATTATTAATTATGTATCATTACTTGATATGTTGTGATGATCTACATAAAAATAATAAATTACATGTGTATTGAACATAAACATTAATACTAACATATTTTTAAAAAATTCTTAAACTATATTTTGAAATTAAAAATTAATATTTATATGCACAAAAAAATCATTTATACAAATAAAATTTACATATAATTTAATGTTATCATAATTTTAAATAAATATTACAATATTATATGTATAAAATTAAAGTTGCTTATTAGTTGTTTAGCCTAGTTGAAAGAGATAGTTGCAAACAAGATTATATTTCATTCATCCTTTAGTACATTTTATCATCCAAAATAGTTGAGCATTAATCAATGTCTTGATAGTGTGCCAACTAAAAACCTTCGATGCTAAAAATATTTCAAAAATGACCCCTTAGTTGAAACATGTTTCACATTGTTTACCAACATAGTTGGAAGTTTAATTTGGAGACATTGTTGATGCCAAGAATATTCGGCAAATGACCACGCAGTTGAAAAATGCTTTCAACTATATACCAATATAGTAAACAAATCAACTTAATTCATAATTGTCATAATTTTATTTTTAAATTAAAAAAATCCAATTGAAACATAGTTGTAAATGTTATGTAGTTGAAAAATTTTGCTTAAAAAAAGGTGGTTTTCTACTAGTGTTTTGGATGTTGTAGGTATTGTTTAATTGGTGCATGGTTTGAATCCAAATCACCTTTTGCTAACTTCTCAAGTCTTGTAGCTCTTGGACTTAAAGGACTTGGATTTGCAACTAGGGTGCACTTGTGTTAGTGATTGTATGTGGGCCCACACTTGGTTCCAATGTAATATCCCCAATGTCATCAACTACAATATTGAGAGGATTGATGAGTGGGTCCATTTGTACATGTTTGAAATGTTATTTAATGTTTGTTATGCGTCTAGTTTTGGAATGATTCGAACTAATGGTGTGTTTGTGTTAATTGAGGGGGGGTCCATTTCCATGGAATTCATTGATTGCATCGACGTGTCCTGATTTGGGGCCATTGGAACATGTATAGCATGGGGGGGGGGGGGGCCCAAAACCTTTAAAAATCTTCATTTAATAATGGCTGGTTGGGTTTTGCGTTGCCTTTTTCAGCCCCTGGACCTGGC
>Ga0116231_10012277_pt1 | contig 12686 bp, 14 predicted proteins | sample S1TSphgellanicum_2_FD_89695 | JGI IMG/M metagenome (GOLD analysis project Ga0116231, IMG submission 89695) | Host-associated microbial communities from peat moss isolated from Minnesota, USA - S1T2_Fd - Sphagnum magellanicum MG | ecosystem: Host-associated > Plants > Peat moss > Unclassified... | reverse complement strand
GTGGGACTCTTACTTGGCCTAGTTTCCGCCTGTGTTAGTTGGTCCTGATATCAAATTTGAGCACCTATCAAGCTCATAGAACTAAGTTAGCTTGAGTACTTTTTCACAGCCATTGGACAAAAAATTGGCTTTTGCACTCTAGTCTCAAGCAACATAATGGAAATGGAGAGATGGTTGTATCACCAGGATCTGCTCCATAACATTACTTCTCCAATATCAAGGAATGCGGAGCCAACCAAATGCCTCTTGCATCTGTCTTTGAAATGATCGCCAGGTGGAAAATGTTGTAGAGTTCTGTCTCAAGCTTGCACTGAGTACAAGAATACATGGATGTATCTAATCCCTGCCCAATAGAATCTTGTGCTTTGAAGACATTTGAAAACTGTACATAATCACAAAGATACTGACCACCTCCCTTGCTTAAAAATCTGGAATCAGGCCTGTTTAATGAATTTTTTAAAAAGCCAATATGAAGCATGGCATTCCTATGAAGCCAAAATGTCTCAGGCAAGTACCTTGTATATCTCATACTTGGACTCCATGCTGCTTCACTCTACCAGTGATGATTAATTGTTTTTGAAAAAAGGATATATATGTTATATTAATTCATATTTTGGGAAGGGAAAGATGTATCTGTTGTTTATGGTGTTGTTTATGGAGTTTTGTAAATTTGTTTGCATTTGTGTCAAAACATATTGAGATTTTTCAGCATCAAATCCAAATGCAATGTTTGTTACATATGCTATTGTGAAAACATTGCATGATCAGTTGTCTATTTGTTGCATTACATTTGCATTTGTATATAACAAGTTGTTCACATGTATAAGTTTGCATAATAATTGGATTGTGTCACTAGGTAATTTTTTCATCATCGGCATATGTGAATCGTATATTTTATAATGTAAATTAGGAGTTGACATGTGGATTTTTACTAATATCCAATGATCATTGTTTATGAATATGTGTTGAAGACATTTTTTGACACATGTACATTTTTTTCCTATGATTGCATATGTATGTTGTTCATATCCTAATGATTGTAATTTTTCAACATACAATATTTGCATAGCACTTCCTAGATATTGGTCACTTAACCATTCATTTGAGTCAAGAAGGATACTCTCATCTACTTTAATTGATTGGAGGTCTTCAATCTAATAATCAATGTTATCATACCCATTGGAGTCATTTTCTAAATCAATTGATACTGCAATTTTTTTTTGGTTTCTTTGTTATGTAATAAATTATCATCACATTTTTTAGGGTCAATATTTGAATCCATAGGAATTTCAATATCTTTGTTGGTTTTGATACCATTTGTATTGATATTCTTTTGGTCTAAAAGAAGGTTTGTCATCTTTGATGACCTTTTTTGAATTTGGCTTTACATATGTCTTCTATAGATATATCTTTTAATATTATGAGTCCATCCAAGGAACGTAATCGTGATAATATTACATATATGTTGTGCATGTTAATTAATATGTTATCAAGTGGTTGTTTTCAAGTCTATGATCAAGTGATCAAATATTTCTCCTTGAGATTTAATGTATGTGACACAAAAAGCACGGGCAAGCAGTAGTTGGTATCTATTTATCTTAAATGTTTTGGAAACATTTGATTTTGATATTTGGTGATGATTTGAAAAGTTATGGATATCGATACTATTGGTATGACATTTTTTGGTAGACCTTCTAGGATTATGTCTTATAAAGTGTTATGTTTTTCAATGGATTCATTTTAAATCAACATAAACATTTGTAGGTGGGTGCATTGAATGATCTTGTTGAATCCATTGGGATTTGTTGACTGAAATGTTTTAAATGTAATTGATGGTTCCATTAACAATTCCTAGTTTAGGATATAGGTTTTTTATGATTATGATTTTCATTATTTTGTATAATTTCAAGAAAGGTGCTAAATTTTGAGTTTTACTTGTTGAAATAGTTTGTCTTATGAAATATTGTATGTCACTTCATATTGAATTTTTTTTGTAAGTGTTAGTGGCCATTATAATATAACATTTTTGTTTTAATTCTATTGAGTTGATGTTTATCATTTGTTGATTATTTGCATTTCATAACTCATTTCTAGGTATTATGAAGGTTGTTATTTTCCATGGGTCATCCAAAAGTTTTACATTTGTATTTGTGAAAAAATATCTTCTAACAAATCTAAATCTAAAATTATTTCATTTCAAAGATTTTGTAAAATTATTTGAAATTTTTATGTCTTTGTTTTGTTGCATTTGTTATGTTAATATAATGTTATTTGGGCGAATGCAATTTTCCCATATACTTTTACCTATGACTTTTTTTTGCATTGAATTTGTGAATGTAAAAGTTGGTTGGATGTTAGTTGAAAATAATGGTGTGTTAGTGATGGGTGGAAATTGTAAAAAATCTCCTATGAACATTATATTAAATCCTCCAAATGGCAATATGCTGGATTTTAATTTTTGTAGTTTTAAATGCATTGTAGTGAGCATTATACAACTCGTCATTGATATTTCATCAATTATCATAAATTGAATGTTAGACCAACAATATGGTATTGTTTTGGATTGGTTTATAATCATATTTTTATCAATTGATAAACCAAATAAAAAATGGACAATTATTCCACCTATCAATAAAGCAACATTTGTAGTGTATGTTGTAAAATTTGTGCTCGTCGTTTGTTTTCAAAAAACGTTCTTTAATAGCTTTGATGATTTGTGTTTTGCCTATACCTACAACACCCCCTATGTATTGTAGTAATTGATTAGTGAAATTCGTTTTTATGAATCTTTCAAAGTTAGAAAGTTGTAGATCATTTAAATTATATTTTTTGATCATGAAAGTTTTTTAAGATATGGGTGAATAAATATTTTCGTTATTAGATATCAAAATTTTCATGTTGTTGTATAAGGAATCTATTTCTATTTGGACATCGAATAATTCACGTATTTAAGGTGGTTGTGAATTATCATTTACATGCATATGTTTTTTTTTTTAACAATGTGGATTTTGAAGTTCTAACATTGGTGTATCAAGTTTGTTTCTTTGTAAATCATTTAACATATGAGTCCATTGTTTATTATTGTTTTGATTTTTTATCATGGTATCCATATCATAATTTTGAATGTGTTGAGTTTTTTTTTTCATTTTTCATGAATTCTAAAGTTTTAGTTATTTCAGAGACATAACATGTTGTGCTTGCATTACACAACATGTACTTTATTTTTATGTTTTCATGGTTGTTTTTTTTTTAACATCATTTTGTTGGACTCATATGTTATGAATGTTTTCTTCTATTGTGCTTTTGAGTTCATCATCATAAAGTGGGTGATTTAATGTAGCATTTTTATTGTCTTCATCATGTTGTTTTTAATTGAAGTTTTTTTTAAACAATCAGCATTTCTTGATTCTTTGCATTCATGTAAGATATTGATGTTTTTATTTTTTTCTTTTGTAAAATGAAAAAATGTTGGATATGAAGTTTTTAATGTTACAACCCAAGTTGTTGTGAGATCTTTTTTGATGTCGGACAGTGTTCACCATGAAGAAAATAGAATACACAGCGTAATTTTCAAGGTAATTTATTTGTGATGGTATTGTATAATTTTGAATTACTGGTATTTTAGGTATTTTATATTCATTTAAACTATGAGTGTCATATTGAAGGTGATTTTGATGAAATCAATTGCAATGCGTCTTATTTATTTTATTAACCTTACTAGAAAAATTCATATGGAGAAAGATATTCAAATATATAAGGTCCTTGTTGGTAGTTTGTATGAAAATTGTGCATGATTTATTACATAGTTGATGAAGTTTTTGCAATTGTAAATTTTTCAAAACTATTATCAATGTTTTTTTTTTCAATATGAATGTTTTATAGTTTTTTTTCATTTTCTTTTACCCAAGCTAATGAATTGTACCAAAGTATATAAGTGAAATCGTAATTAGTTATGTGATATGGCAGATTCAACAAATAACTTATGGCTCTTGTGGTTGATATTTCTTGTTGACTTCCAATTGTGTTCAAACATATAATGATCAAACGTTGATTTTTATCAATCAAGTCATACAAATTTGTATTTTCAATAATTGTAGATGTTTTTTGTACTACTATTTGTAAAAATAAAAACATGTGCATAATGTAAATGGATGTTTTTGTGTTTTAGTCTATAATATAATAAATGAAAGATTTACTATATTTACTTGATCTTGTTATGAACTTCAAATCATGATTACATTTAAATGTTGATAGTATCCATGTGTTTACATTGTTTAACCATTTATCAATTCTTTTAATGTGCAAAATTTTTGTTTCATTATCAAAATGAATTTCATTAATTAAAGGCTAAGGGGAATTGTATCTACATAGTTTTTTAAAAGCATTAACATTTGTTTTATAATAAGATGGGTTGCATACATGTTGATTACATACATTCATTAAATTACACACATCATTTTGAAATAACTTGTCCAAAGCATTCATACATGTGTCAAGTGGTCTTGTCGTAGATGGATGTATGTGTTGAATTTCATCATTTACATGTGTTATCTTTGAAGTTGATTTATTTTGTTCCATGTTTTTAGTGATAATGTTGTTTAAGTAATCAATCATTTGTTTTTGAAAACCTTCATTATCACATAACATTTGTACAAGTGTATTAAGATTTGGTGAGTCATCGAGTCATAACAATGAATGTATGCAAGCTTCCATTTTTGGTTGTTTCATAACATCCGTAATAACCTTTGATATGACCGAGCACACCAATTTTATTGTTTATTGTAAATGTTTTTTGTCTTTCACTCATAACATGTATGTAAGAATTGCATCAACAAGTGTGTGTACAAATATTGCTTGGGCTTTTGGATTCATGACTATTTGTTTACTCCTTTCATTTTTTGTTAACATTTTTGTGTAATAAAATAAATCAAGATTGATGTTTTGCCCACTTTAAAAAACAACTAAAGGATGATGGACAAATGTTGGATTTAAAATGAAAAATAAACTAATGTTCCAATGAAATTTATTGTACTAAATATTTGGTCTCTTTGCATTGTTCAACTACTACTAGAAGCCATAACATGTTTCCTAAAAACTTTTAAATATCATAATAAACTGAATATGTTTTAATTCTTTTGTATATTTTTGGGGTTTTTTTAAACTTCATCAAAATCTATGGTTTGTAATTTATTCAAAAAGTCTTATTCATTCATGTTTGATGATTTTGATACTATTAGTTTTGCCCCAAGACATATTTGTTTACGTTGTATTATGTTAAATACAAAGAATGGAAATAAATGGTTTTTTGAAAATGCATATTTAGCTTCATCTAAATTTAAAAGTTGTTTGACATGCATTTGTAGTGATACTTTGACAACTCTATTTGCCATTTGGGGAACACCAATTCCAAAAGGAAATAGTGTGGGAAACATACATGAAATTAAATTTGGGTTATTGTATTCATTGATCATTTTAGACATATGGTTATATGATAAATATCAATTTTTTTGTAAATTGTTATATGCATTAGTCATATGTCCATGTTGATTTATATCGATTCCATCAAAATCTATTAATCCTAATGTTTCACTGACATTTTCATTGTCATTTGACATTTTTTTCTTCATGTAAATCTATTATGTTTGTACGATGTTTTGCATCTACAAGATAAATATTTGGTGATTGAAATATTGACCTTATTATGGGTTATGGTATGTTATTGTGAGGTAGGGGATTTTATAATATGTGTATTCATTATTATTATTTTTTACCCAACATGATTAGATTTTAGCCAATTGAACAATGTAAATATGGCAAACTTTCATACATATAAAAGTTTGCACATTTTTACAAGTTCTATGGGGGGATGGGTGTTGCCAACGAAATGAATTTGCAGGTTAGACAATGATTCCAATGACAATGGCAATATGTCTAAAATTTTTGCAACATTTTCAAGATCTTGTGAAAAATTGACTACATTTCCTTTTAATGCATGTTGGCGTATGTTTCCCCCTTTGTTTGAATACCTTAATTTAATTAATATGGTTCAATAATGATAACATGCAATTCCAATCCATAGTCCATTAGCTAATGCAAGTTTTGGCATTTTATTATTGAGTAAACAATTACAACAAGATTTACATATAGAAATTTCAATTGATGAAATACCTTCCCTTGTAAATAGTAATCCTTATAATTCCGAATGCATATGTTTTGTGTCGTTTAATAATTCTTTTGCAATGATTCCAACTTTATTTTGCCAATGATGTTTTGGATTGAATTTGAGTAGAGTTTTCATATTTTTAATATTTTTGTTTAGATTTGTTGTTTTACATGTTTGAAATTCAGGTTTATATTTCTTTTCATTATAGACATAACAACAACTAATTTCAAAATATTTTTTAAAGAAATTCATTAAATTGTTTAAAACATGATATGTTATTTTGGGTGTTAATTTGCATTGGAAAAGTGTTCGGTGTTTGCATATGAAATTCATCATTTGTTGACTTGTTCAAATGATGTTTTATGTTCATTTTTTTCTATTTTTCAATATTTATTTATTTTATTTTATTATACCTTTCTCTTCTTTTCTTTTTTTTTCAAGTTGTTTTGTTGTATGATCTTCATTACAATTTTTTTTTAAAAAAAATGATTTCATCATATTCTTGATTTTTATTATGGTTTAATGTTACATGGATTATCAAGTTGATGTTGAGTTGATGTATGAATAATATCATAACTTTTTATCATTACATCATGAAAACCCAAGGGAGAATCTTTAATGTTTTCATATTCTTGGTTTAATATTTTATTGTTTTGGATGTCTTTTTGCCCTTTTTTTTGTCTTCATTTTCATTTTTTGGCATTTAAATAATCCTTTTTTTGTTCATATATTTTTCTTCTTCTTTTGTTTTGATCGGGTTGGCATTGAATTGTATTATCATGACATTTTTTTTTGGCATCTTGGAGACATATACAATTTGTTATGTTATTTAGATCATGTTTGATGTTTTTAAATTCTTGTTTATCTATTTTTGAATTTTTTTCCTCCTTTTCATTTTGATATCTTTTTTTTCCTTTTTGTTATAGTCTTTTTGAAATTGAAATGTCATTATGAAAATATATATAATTTCGTCAAGATTGGAAATATTGTGATTGATTATGTGATAATATTATGTTGTATTTCTTTTTAATAAATGAACAATTTATGGCATGAATTGTCAAAATATGTTAATTGTGATAATGAATGATTAAATTGATGATAGATTTGATGTTTGACATGGAATGACGATTTGGTGAACAAAATATTTTGTTTTTATTTCATTTGGATTGAAACATTATGACAAAATAATATTATGCCCATCCAATGTTCATAAATTAATCTATATGATGGACCTATGATAGTTGTAATTATTTTTGATAATTGATTTGCTTTTGATTAATGGTTTTACGGTAGTTAATTCTAGGGTTAACCCATGACGTTTTGAAATATAATGTCTTCAATATTTGATGTAACATTTCACTAATACGAAGTTCCCCCCAACAATGGAAGCACCAACAATGAGTTTGTTTTCTTTGTCAAAAACTTCAATTGTATTTAAATTTTATAACTTTTTTGCTTCATTTGTAATTATGTTGATTTTGATGTTGTTGCTTCTGATTTAATGTTCAACAAATTTTTTTTGAATATCAAATTCTGACTTTCATACCAAGTCAAATCAATGCATTTTTTGGTCCAATACTCACTCCATTGTGACATCTTTCTTTGTAATCTTTAATGAATTTGGAATCTTCCAAGATGATTGAAAATGTTGAATCAACGTATGTGTTTTGAAAAGAAACTTTGTTAAAAAATTTCCTTTTTCCTTTTCCCCCAACCAACATGATCCTACAACTCTTATGAATAGGGCAAACGTTGCTTTTTTTGGTTTGAAGGTTAATTAATGTGTTATGGTAGTTGGAACCTTTCTGAAGTGTGAACCATTCTAATTCCTTTATATTAATGATGTGATAGTCATGTTTTGCATATTGATCATATAATGTGGAATGAATATCAAATTCTTACATAATGAAATAAACATAAGTTAAAATCAACATTTAAAATTGCAAGTGTTGGGGGTTGTAGTTTCATATTTGTTCATATTGACATGCCTTTTTAATTTAATATGTTAATGTGTTGAAAAATAATTTCAAAAGTTTAAATTATTCCATGTTTGATGTAGGTCGAAATGTTTTAAGACATCAAAAGGTGTACCTTGTTCATGGAAATGATTGAAGATTGTGATTCGATTGAGTTTGTCATTTTGATATTGATCAATATTGGAGGTTCAAACCTATGTATCAAGTACAAATGAAAATAAATCACAAATCATCAAAACATAATGCACAATGGGTGAAAGCATGGTAAAGTAGACAATTTTTGATCCTTGTCACCAAAAGAAAAAAGTAGCTATAAACAAGTTTTAATGTATTGAAAGTAAAAATGTCTTTTTCTTTAATGATTAACATGAAAATAATCTTTAATTTTATCATGATGATGTTGATTAATCACATATTTAATATGCATTCAAGTAGATTCTAAAAAAAAAACTATTATTATTATTATTATTTTATAGATGTCCAAACTTGTACAAGTAGGTGAAAGTAGATGAATTATTGAATATTCTCCATTTTCAACACGATGTAGCCCTAAAATGTACTTGTAAATTCTCAACATTTAAATATTATAGTGGAATACATCAAACTTCTAATGGAAAAGTATGTTTGAAACTCAATTTGACCAATCATTTTCAAACATACTTGTTATCTATTTTTATTCTGCCAAAGTTTCACAAATTTTGTAATCACCTCATCATAAATTCAAAGAAAGGCACCATACTTTTATTATGTTATTTTCAATTATTGTCAATATACTTTCTTTTACTTTTGTCAAAAATTGGACCATTTTTTGATTGCTTTGGAAATAACTACTTTTTTCATGTATTTTACCATGTTTTCACCCCAATAAACACCATCATTGTTACATCAATAAAGATCATGGAATTCTTTTTTTTAAAATATCAAATTCATTCGCATTAGAATACTAACCATGTTATATGTTGCAAAATTTTTAGAAAATATGAATTTTGTTTTATGGATATGAATTTCTTGATGTTTATAATAGTCTTTTGATTCCAATTCAATTTATTATTATGAAATCAAAGGTTTATAAAAACATGTTAAAAGCTTTGAATTATGAGCTTCATATCAAGTAAAAATGAAATGAAATCATAAATCATCAAAACATATTGCATGATGAACATCATCATTATTACATCGATAAAGACCATGGAATTCATTTTTTAAAATATCAAATTCATTAGCATTAGAATACTAACCGTGTTATATATTGCAAAAGTTTTTGGAAAATATGAATTATGTTTCGTGAATATAAATCTTTTGATGTTTATAATCGTATTTTGATTCAAATTCAATTTATTATTATGAAATCAAAGATTTATAAAAACATGTTGAAAGCCTTGAATTGTGAGTTTTAGTTTTTTTTTGTTTTATGATGATGTTTGAAGGAGAAAAAAGATGGTATTCATGTAACCAACTATGTGAAGGTAGTTTTTGTTTATGTTCACATTGCATAAAAAAGAATAATTCTATAAATGAAAATTAATGGATGAAATGTTGAATTTGGATTGAAAAAACATACTTGTAAATTTCATGAACATTTTCAACAACAAAGGTAGCTTGAGGATTCTTGAACAGGTTTTCCAACGAATGGAAGTTCTAACGTCATCATTGTATGATGTGTTCAGGAAGGATGAATCGGTATTTAAAACTCCTTAAATGAAGTAGGATGTGTTTGGTAACATAAATATCATGATATGGTTGATCGGTTCGAATCTTCTTATTTTTTGTGCACAAATAGGTTGTATTTTACATTTGTTGTGACAATTTAACATTTCTTTTCTTGTAATTCTTGCATCTATGTTTTCTTTGTCTTATTCTCTATTTTTATATGTTATATTGTTTTACTGTTTTGACCTGATTTTGAAATGGACTAGGAGTCTACCCAAAAGAGTATTGAAGTTGTCAATTTTTGTTTGTTGAACGCCTTGGATGAATCTAACCTTGTTTCAGTAGAAGCCACAATAATGTACATTGCCTTCACTTTTGAAAGTGGGCTAATGTTTGAGGAGTTATGGACAAATAATTATTTCTACTCAGATTGGTGTTCATTTGTGCCATTATAGTGAGCCTTTGACTTGAATGCAATCATTGTTTACTTTTTTGTTTGGTTTGCCACAAATGTTGGCAATCACACAAGGAATAAAAGGTGTAGATGATGTCCATAGTGTGGCACAAGAGGCCTTTGTAAAGTATGGTTTTTCATAACCTATGGATGATAGGTTTTATTTCATATCAATGTCTATGTACTCTTTCTCTCACATTCTTCCCATGAACTTGGGTGTTGTAGTTTAGGAAATATGATGCACAACTAGAGTTTGCAATGAGGGTTCACCATTTAAATCCACTTGACAAAAAGTTATCCAAACATGTTACTAAGTTGTAAGCCAAAATAAATAAATGTGTTCAAACATTATTTCTTCATTAAACTATGTGTGTTGAACATCCTTGGGATTTTTTCTTCATTACTTGTGTTGCTAGATTTGTAATTTAGATGTTTGCATGACAAATGTACTATTGGATTTATATTGTGTTTGCATCTAGCTAGCAGAGGAAACAAGGGTGAAACAAATCAAGGAAATCACAACCAAATTTAAGAGGTGGACATCATGTAGAAGTTTGACTGATTTGCTATTCACATTAGAACGAGATCACAATGATGTGTCATCACTTGACATGTCATTGCTTGGCAACTCAAATAGAAATGATCTTGATTACTTTGATGATAACATGGAGATGGATATGAAAGTTGAAATGTTTGTTGAGGAATGTAAAAAAAGGGATAAGGGATACTAGGGTTGGTTTGGGTCTATGAGGTTACGATCATGGGACAAGGCTAGTGAACAGGAGAGTGAACATTTTGACATTTAGGCGAATTCCTATGGGGTGGGTTCTTTAGACCAATTCAATTTTCTTGTTCAGTTGACAACAATATGTGTTTTGATTGATATTTAACTTTTGCTATTGAGAGACCTAGTTGCTATTTGTAATGCAAGCAAATATTCACCATATTGTCAAACCTTTTGGGCAAAGAGAAATTGTTTCACTATAATTTCATAGCTTCCATTTCAGTTCCACTATTGCTCTCTAATATCACCATATTAAATTTAATTGAGGATTCAACTCCCTTTGATATAACATTATCAAATCTAACATCCATCAGTTCAAATTGGATAAGGAAACCATCTAAGTTTTTCAATTTTGTTTCAACCCATAATTGAGGTGGCATTTTTTCCAATTCAGAGAATCATAAATGAAGATGTAGCAAATTAACAAATGGCTTGTTTACAACCTATAAACATTCACCATTGTTCAAGGTGGTGGAGATATAGAAAACCCATACTTTCATTGGTCTCTCAAATGATTGCATCTCTTTTTTGTTCAATTTGTTGTAGAGTTCACAATCTTGTTTAATAATAGCAAGATAAAGTGACGAACTTCAAAATGAAAAAACAATTTTATAATGAGGACGATCTAATGCTAAAAAATGTAGCAATATGACAATACATACAAGTGTCGTCCAATAACACTTGGGCTATTCGGATTACGAACTTAAAAAACCAACAATATGTTTTCAAAGAAAAAGAGCAATCATTTATGATGCATCACAAATTTGCATGCATGTGATACTATTAATGATATTGGGCTCAACTTCAATGTAGATTCATGAGTCACACTTGTAAAATTATAACAAAATATGTGTATGTTTTTTTGTCCAAGATTTAATATTAAATGAGTTGTTCACTCCACCTCTAACATGATTGGTTGTCATCCAAAGCACTTATGCTTCAAGATAGCATGCCACAAATATGGCCTTGTTTTATTATCAAAACACGAGAACTTAACTTTTTTCTTTACACCTTAGAAACATGGAAGAGAAATATCTTCATTAAGATGTTGAAAATGACACAATTTGTAGATTGGGACTTTGTTTCAAATCACAAAAATAGTGGAATATTTATATAACTTGCAAGAGCAATAACTCTCTTGACATAGTGCAGTTTGAAAACAAAACTCCATGTGAATTGATCAACTGCCACATCCTCCATTCTTACTGTATGATTCCACATATTGTATTGCTTGCTAATCAATTTGTAAAAGAAGAAAAGATTTCTAAAGTACCACACTTCTTTGATCATTGTTTTCAAAATCAGTTCATGTACCCAATAGCTTAGTTTACAATAGACTGAAATAACTGAATGGAATCGAGGATGTCCCAAGGACCTAAATTATGGGAGCACCTACTAGTGACCTTGTCCCCTACCCAACCATTGATTAAACAAATGGCTAATTTGAGGTTGATTGCCCTAAAAAGGCATGGGACGGCCGTAGCCTTTCACCTCAAATTCCCCATAATTTAGTAAGCACATGTTATTAGGGGTTCATTTAAAAAATATGTGCTATTTCTGAGATGTTGGCTCTATAAGCTCACTCCCTATCTAACACCCTTCAGGTAAGGTATTTTCACTCTTTATTGACATTCAAGAAGTTATGTATTTGCAAAAATC
>Ga0116231_10012276_pt1 | contig 12686 bp, 10 predicted proteins | sample S1TSphgellanicum_2_FD_89695 | JGI IMG/M metagenome (GOLD analysis project Ga0116231, IMG submission 89695) | Host-associated microbial communities from peat moss isolated from Minnesota, USA - S1T2_Fd - Sphagnum magellanicum MG | ecosystem: Host-associated > Plants > Peat moss > Unclassified... | reverse complement strand
TATATATATATATATATATATATATATATATATATATATATATACATACATGGTGGGGTTTCAAACAATATCTACTTTTCTCTCTAACCTTAGCTAAATTTGGTTAGGTCTTCTTGTGGATGATCACCATTCCACCTACCTCTCAAGAATGGGAAAAAAAAAAAAACCCTGGTTTCAGGGACACAGGAACTAGGGTTTTCAAAAGTAACCTTAGACATGCATCCTCTACAGTTGCAATGGGTTTGTTGACTGGCTATTCTCTTCTTCCCACACAAATGAATTGGAATGATTCCATCTTTTTCCCCACAGCCTCCTCAATTATTTGTACCTCCAAAAGGACTTACTTACATACACACTAAGAGCAGACCCTAGGGCTCCTTTTTCCCCTTGAATGTCTGCACTTGCAGCATGCTTATTGATGCTGGACATTTGTGTGTTGGGGCACCTACATAGCTCCCTACCATGAAGTTAATAGAGGGTGAGGGATAGTAGAGATATGGACTGTAAATCTCCTCCTGAGTAGAAACTTTATTAGCCCTTTTTGTGATTGATTGAGGCTTGAAGAGCCAAACCAGCCCCTGGGGATTTGTTCTCTCTAAGGACTTTAGGATAAAGCTGCCAGGAACTTTTGGGTAAAGCTGCCTCTGCCTGTTTGAAAGTGTACATGGAGATCCTTTGGTTATTAAAAAAAACACTAACACTCCAAAGCAGAGCATCTTCACTGGCGGCGGCGAGAAAATAAATTGTACACTGTATGTACTTTAGATTAAATGCAGACTTGTTTTTAATAGAGTGGAAGCTGTATTTGGACTTGTGGATATGCATAAGAGCATCTCCACCATTGGCTCAGTATGTGACCCTGCCAAATTATTTCTCACATCCAAGTTTAGTTACTAAATTTTTTCCAACCCCACCCATAAAACTGAAACTGGGACTGCAAGTAGGTTGCCAGAGACTACTGAAAGTAAGATTACAGATAGCGACCCACTTGGACCAATCAAACCATCTACCCAATCAGAAACAGGGAGCTGTCAACAAGTTCGATTTGATTGTATCTGTTAGACTGTTGTTGCAGGGCTCTGAAAACTGTACAATTTTTCAGGCTTTCCAGTGGATTCACTCGATTGCACTGATGAACCTCATCTAAGATTTCCTGTGAATTTCCATTGAAGAGTCATATACTATACTGAGCATTGGTGGAGATGCTCTATCTGCAATGATTTCCAACAGTGGTGCCAAATGACTAGGTACTTTTGTCATAATGAGTGTCCCATGTGGTGGCAGTAGTCTCTCACTGCCACAATTTTTCGTGCTTCTGAGTGGGGATTCGGGAAGGGTCAGTGGAGGAGGAAAAAAGAGAAAAAAAAAAAGGGTAGGGGGAAGTGAAAATAATTGACAATCTTTTGTTGGATGTGATAAATATTTGCTCTAGGCCCATACAGGAGGTGCCAGTGGAGATGGTTTGATACAAAAAAAAAATATTGGGAAATTTTCAAAAAAATGTGCTTTTCAAGTGTGAATTTGAGTATTCACATTTTACAATTTTTTTCTCATCTAAAAATTTCCCAATATTTTGGGTTGGGCAAAAAAAACAAAGAAATTTGTTGAAAAATATCACTGGCTACACAGCCCTGCACTGGCAAACAAAAATAGGAAACAAGAAAGCCAACCTCCCCATTTCCATGATTCTCTAGAGGAACAAAATCAAAGTACTCTCTCTAGTCACTAGTCCCACTACCTACATGCATCATCAATCATGCTACAATAGACAGCTACAATATTGACCATAGTACTTGCCACTCACAAGCTTTTATCTTTCTCTTTTGGAAAGGGTAATAAAAGTTCCTTGACACAATAATAGGAATATGACTAGGTAGGTGAAATGGAGGAACTCCAAGGGTCACCATGGTAGCCTAGTGTGTGAGCACCATCTAAAAGAGGGCTTGGGATAAATATCACCCACACCCACACACCAAGTGGATGAGTACTTAGCTGTGTTTGCCAAATTCCAAATTGCATGCTTACTTGGAAACACAAAGCATACATTAAAAAACTATACACAACTAGGGTTTCCTGCTTCCTCAAGTAGGTCTACAGGCAAGGATCCCAAGCATTAATTAGCTTTAAATGGACTGTCCTAGGTGAGGTGTTGCATTCATTTTCACAAAAGTGCTGCTAGAATTGGCGACCTAGGAAGTGCCCAGGTCTAGATGTGGCTAATTTTTTTTATTTATTTATTTATTTATTTCAAAAATTGGCAAGAAAATCCCTAAAAATAAAAAATCTTTGGTGGTGTGTGGGGCTAAGAGGAATCCATTTAAGTTTTGGTTGAGGGTAATACAAGTTTCAGATGATATAATATTGATGGCTTCTAACCTCTAGTAGGTTGAAGGGATATCAATTGCCATAACTCATTTGCCATAGATATATATATATATATATATATATATATATATATTTGCAATGTAATGAGCCTTACTGTCTACATAGCGAAAAGGGTTTTGCCAATTGTGATTTTATTGTATTGAAACTTCTGACAACCCTGTGCTAGTACAGACTTGAACGAATTCTGTCACATGCAGATATCTAGTGTGGTCTGGAGGCCATGTTATAAGCAGAATCTGCCCACCATGAAAGGTGAGGCATTTTGAAAGAGAAAATGCCCACTGGAGTGGGCATGGCCGACCTTCTTTTTCTTTTTTTTTCATGTGATAACTGCTAGGTATCATGGGAAATTTTATAATTTAAATATTTTGCCAATGCTTTTACACAGGGTAACTAACACCCTTGGAGGGAGGGGAGGGGAGGGGAGGGGAGGGGCCAATCCCGTAAGAAGTGCCCCTTGACTTTGCCTCAGGCAGGTGCTTATTTCGGGAATGCCTAGTTCCTTGGGTGCTAACCCTACACATAGCCAATTACCAACAAACCCTTTAGAAGTTTAAATTTCATTGAAAGTGTGCATTAAAGACCAGGGTTTTCCTTTTCCATTTTGTGATGTCAAGAAATTGACAAGTTTTTGCTACAATAGAAAACCACATTTGTCCAAATTTTTGGTTTTTTCTTTGTCAAAAAAACAACGAAAATTGTCAGAAGAAAATCAGTGACTGAGGACATCGTGTAATCTTTGAATCCTGTGTAAACACTGTACATGACTCAATCTTCTAGTAGATATTGGGATAATTGAGACACACTTTGAGTTCCAAACTAATTTTATTAATGACATTCTATTTTGTTAACACAAGCTTGTCACCCTTATGAGATCAACCACAACATACATGTCCATGCAGGGTATGGCATCGTGTTTGATTTAACGGTGCTTGTTTTCCTCTTTCCTTTAGATTTCTGTGCAAAATCCATCCTTTTTCCTAATTCTTAGTGCTCAAAGATTTTTTTTCACCCGTTAAAGATGTCCCAGAGTCTTTAAAAGTTTAAGACCCTTTATAGTCTCTTCGTATTTTAGTTTGATCACCTATTTTTCGAGCTCCCATTGCCTTCCACAGCGACACTCCATGCATGTTGTGTGTTGGCCAGTTCATTCGAGAATTAGAAAAGCATTGCATTCTCTGTTGTGATACAGTTATATGACAGCTTATAAGGGTGGGAATCAAAAGGCAAGACAGAAGGAGTAGTGTTGTACTAAGGACAGACTCCTTTCACAACTCTTGGACACAACAAATTTGCCCTTAACATCCACAATTATAAAATCAGGGTTATGGCCACACATCATCATCTCCAGGAAAAAAAAGTTGGATCCCTTCCAGCACACCTTTTTTCTCTAAGTTCATGCCCCTAGATTGTTCACCTTCCATGCAACATATTCATTTTTTTCTTTCACTAAAAGTTGCAATCATTGATTAACCCTTACATTGATTAAACCTTAATGGGTTTTTTGGTATTTTAAATTGATCTAGATAGCATGGATTTTTAATTTTTAATTTTTAATGTAGGGAAAGGTTTGTCAAGAAAATCCCATGCAATCACTTTCCCATGTGTGAGAGAGAGACTCCCCCAAAGAATAAAGCCCACTCTATTAGCCTCCTTAAGTTAGTTAAGCTAACTTTGAAAAGTCATTTAAGAGTTGACCAAGGAGTTGTAGTAGTGAGATCATTTTAAATTTTCTGCTCCTTTTCAAGAATTGTTCTCATTCAAAAACTTGCAAGACTTCATTCTTACTTGAAGAATCACATTTTAACTTGAATCTGTTTTTGGTGAGCAACTTAATCATTTTGAGTGTCATATTAGAATGCATGCATTAATCCATGTCATTAGTTTTTTTAGAGTTGGTGAAGCTTCGAATCTAACCTTGGGCAATCATTATGCCTTCATATCCTATACAAGCCCAATCTAGCTTTCCTATCCCATCGTTTTTTTATTCATTTTGGTTCAAAATTTTGTCAAAAAATTTATGAAAATTTATAAACTTTGAATTGAATGGTTGGATTTGTAATTCAAATAACAAATGAGTAGATTGGATCAAACGTTTACCTAAGTTTCAAATAATGGAAAAATGGTTGTAAAATGGGCTTAGGCTCTTAGGGGTTAAATATGCCATAAAACAAAGGTTTAAGTGCTTCAGTTTACACCTTTGTATGACTTAGTGGTGTTTTACCTTCTAGGCTGGTGTATAGAGTTAGGACATCCTTTTGAACATGATCACTTTCTAATTGTTGGAATAAAAACAAACACACACACACACAAATTAGTTTGGCAACTTGACTTTTAGTTTGCCAACTCGATGGGACATGGTGGCTCTTTTGCCCTCAACCTAAAAGGCAACTAATAGGGGCTAGAGCATTCTTTTGAAGGTGGTCAATTTCTATAAATGTAAAGGAAGCAACATAATTGCCCAACCCATTCCATAGGTTTGAACTTGAGATACCTAGTTGGTTACTTATCCAAATGACCCCATATAATTGAAATGGCTCCAATAGGTAACACTCAACCTGAGTTAGTAATAGGTTCATCAAAATTCACAACCACTTGCAAGGTAGTCATAAGTCCAAACTACTTTGGCTATTGGTTGCATGCTTGATATACCCATCCACTAGCAACATAGAAAAAATGTGATATATGGCCAAATTGCTACCAAAATCTAATGTATAGCATACATGTAACATGGATGGATTAGATAATAACTAAAAAAATTGTATAGGGTTAACAGTTATACCAAGAATATCAAGTTACCATTAATATTTCCTTCCCACCCAAAATGAAAAAGATAAACTTGAACTAAGTTAACACATCCATATTTTTCAACATAAGTGTTCACAAGAGCAAACAACAAAATGCAACTTAAAGTTAAATACACAAGCAATCAGCTCATGCAACAATGGCCAAACAAACTAAACCCTAAACCCAGCTTGTCTCAGATGAATCTCCCTTACTATGAACCTACCTGAACATCTGCAATTGCAAAACTTTACAACTGCAATAACTCAAGTTTGCTTGCAATCTGAATTATTGTAGTTTAACACTCCCACATGGTCACACCTTGAGTTTCCAAGTCCTAGAGCTTTAATGCACTGCGTGTGCTTCAGACCAGGAAGACATTTTGTGAGGACATTGGCACATGTGTTCAACGTTGAGCAAGAATGAAATTGTACTTCAACGATAGCAACCATGTCTCTCACATAGTGACCTTGTATGTCAAGGTGTTTTTTTTCCTACCATGATGAACATGATTCTTGATTAGCACCAGGCTTCCTTGGCTTGGCTGTTTGTGTGTATCACTGTAGGTTCCTTTTATGTGAATCTCAACAATTTTTGTAACACCACAATTTCTCTGATGGCTTGGCCAGCCACCATGATATACTCTATTTCAGTTGTAGAAAGTGCCACAGTACTAGGCTGTTGTTTGTAGAGAGCTCCAACTGTAAGCTACATAAAAGTCGCCAAGCATGATCCTTTACCATTCCTGTAAACTCAAGCCAATACTCACAGGTACCTTGGAGATACCTCATGATCCACTTTACAGCCCTCTAGTGAAGATACCATTGATTCTGCATGGATTGGCCCACAGATCCTAAAGTTCATGTTCATTGTGAAAAGTGCATCAAGATTGTATGCAAGTGTTGAGATCCTCGTTTCTTTACAACCACAATCAAAGGAGTTATAAGTGTTGAAGTCCTTGAATGAACTTGCAATACAAAGGAAGTTGTTCAGCTTCATTTTGGAAGTCACATGCAAGAAAAGCATTCAATGAATGTTAGTAAGGTGGCCTTAGACCTAGAAGTGATAAACCTTGACAATGACAACCACAAATGCCAACTACAGTTCCAAATGACAACCCTCACATGCAAGAAAACATCTAATGAATGTTAATAAGGTGGCGTTAAACCTAGAAGTGATAAACCTTGAAAACGATGACCACGAATGCCAACTACAGTTCCAAATGACAACCCTCAAGAGGACAGCAATGGTGTGAAATATATACGACGTGTGATGAAGAATGGGAAAACCTGCTTGAGTCAAAATTTAATCTCCACAACAACCAATGTTGTACACATACCACAAATCCTGCAAACTTGAGTTCACTTCTACCATTTCACATTCCAGTACCCAGGCTTTGCCAACCTGCATAAATATCATGCAAGTCCCAGTAATTACTGCAGCTTTATTATTATTAGAAACTGAGTGTCACCCTTGTGCAACCAGCTTTATTAAGATTTGATGCAGGATCAAATCACATGTTTATCAGGATACAAATTGCTTCTCTACTGTCATGAAGATCCTCAAACAATTTGCATAGTTCCTAGCATAAAATAGCGAGAATCTCACTGGCATGTCAGGAAGTAACTTGTAGGCTAATGCAAGAACATGAGAGTCTTTGTGAGTGAACTGTTTGTATGCCTCTATGTAGCCAGCAGGGATTTTGTATCAGTCTCTCCTGATTTGTCTCTGGAGAACCCTGCAAGTAAAGCACTTCCAAATGAGACAAAGTGACTTTTCAACAAATGCAGAGAACTCTATAATCCTTATCCTTGCTAGAGCAACCAAAATAAGACAAGATCACATTTGTTGTGTTGGTGACTCTAACTTGAAGCCCTTCATAATGCATATCACTTACTCATAACAGGCTGCCTGTATACATAGAGCTAACAACTCCTCCAGTTGCACAAATGATGGACTACCCATCCAGTCAAGCTTTACAAACAAGGTCCACCAGCCACCTTGTCTCCTCTAATATCTGACCTTCACAAGGGCGATAAAGTTATCATCAGTTCCAGCAACAACAGCCATCCATTTTGAGGTGTGAAGCAAAATGGTGCCGTTGCACAATTTACACTGGTTGTCCAGATCTCCCCTGATTGTAGTATAACACACAATGATTTCTTAATGCTCAATCAGAGCAGCAGTTATTCTTATCAAAGATATTGACACAAATATCTTCTGGAGAGACTCCTCCACTATTCAAAGTTCAGGGAGACTAGACTTTGATCATGACAAGCTCCAGAGGGACAGGAAAACTGACTGACTTTCCTCTCTGGAGTGTAGGCAGGATGCATGCCTTACTTGCAAGGCATAACTTTCTCAGCAGCTGTGCAGGCCCAGTCTATGCCCTTCAATGATGCCTTCTCAAAAAATAAAGAGTCTTGCAAAGACTCACATGAAATTCATCCAGAGATTTACAAAGTAAGGGAGGTTATTTCCAAAGGATCACCACCCTAAACACAGAAACAGGAACAAGCAATGTGGATTTGGTCAAAACAGCTCTCAGGGAAGACTGTGAACTTTCTTACAAAGCATAGTCTTCACTGCCACACCTGTCTATTGTTGAGCATCCATAGCTCAACCAGTCAAATTAGACAGCAAGCCTTGGAATAGCCTCAACAACAGAAACAGAGAAAAGCATGTCTTTTACAAGTTTGTTAAGAGCAGGGCACATAGCCAAAATCCGTGTAGTGTACACCAGTAACTGGCTTGCATTTGTCTCCTGCTCTCGTTATCACCCCTCCAAGCCCACCAAACCTTGAAATTCCTGAAAGAGTCAGAAGCCAGGCACTTCTCCAGCTCTGTACAAGACGTGATCTGTAGCTCTTCTACATTGCAGACTGTGGTCAAACTAAATATCCATTAAGCTACAGATAAACTTCACAAAAACATTTTGAAAGTAACAATTCCGTCAGTTCTGGCCACACCAAAACAAACACGACAGATGTAAGTGCAGTCATAAGCAAGCTTGCAAGTGTCACCCACAAAGTATCAGACCTTTACCTTCATTATGAAAGGCATGCAGTGACTAGCTGGTTCCCCACTGCCTGCATCAGCTCCATGCACTGGCTGTAGATAAGTATACAATGATCTCTTCAAAAACTTAGAGCAAAACATATAAAACTCTTTTCTCTGAGTTTTTGTCACATTTTCTGGAAGCAACAGCAAGCTGCAGCCTTGATGTTGGCTAAAACTCAAGAGCACTTGCTAATTAAGAAAATCCATACATCCTTGTTCAAGCTGCAACAAGCTTGTGAAATTCATTTCATTGACTGCCCCTGTAGAACAAACCATCTAACCCTAAAGGCATAGAGAGCCATAGTAGGAGGGGTTGGGCCTCCAGAACTCTTGGCATATCCTTCCCCGACACCAGTGTGCTTGAAGAATTTTTCATTTTTTGCCTGAAAATAAACACTGATTGTGGTTGCTACCCTGAGAAAGAAGACTTGAGAAAGGGAATAAACCAAGGGGATTGAAAAACAGAGCTGGTGTATGTGCATGTGGAGAACACACATATTGGGCATAGCATATGAAAATTCTGAATTCTTGTTCCTCTTACCATATCATCACTGGTCATTGTGTGAGTCTTGTCAAAGCTGGAAACATCCACCTGCTATCATCAAGAGCAGTACATGATCACATTGCATTGAAGTTTGGCAAAATACAATTCACAAATGCACTTCAACTATCAAGCTAGCAGACATATATGAACACCAAATAGGTGGAGCTCTGCCTCTCTACATTCATAACCAGGCAGCCAGTATTTGCCACAAGGCTTGTGACAATCATAGTCTTATGAGTACAATCTTTCCATGTATTTGTCTGCTTTACTGAATGGAAGGTGTGCCAGAGACACCTTACCGGCAAATGGGATATGGAAGAGTTCAGTGCAAAAGATGCCAGGGTGAGCCAATGCAATGAGTGAGGTGTTGACAGCAATTGAGAGCTGCATTGGCAGCTCTGGTGGAATGACAGAACTGATCAAACAACAGTTCAGTAACAACTTGTACACACTCACTCTATGTTGGGTCTTCCAAGTATACCCCAACAATTTTCCACCCATCCACATGCTCTCAAGACTTTACTCACACATGTGAGTATCAGGATTGTGCAATTGGCTCTTGACAAAGTGAATTATGCCAACAGAATGTTACCCAAGACACCTGTTCTAGCTGGTGGTATCTACAATGTAAACTGAAGGCAAAAGCCTCCAAGTAATGGCCTCAAAGCAAAGCTACTAGGAGGCAACCAGCAAAGTCTTGGATTGGGGGAAAGCCCATCTTCTTGAGCACATAAACAGCAGCAATGAGAGCAAATTATCACCTGGAAGCAGATGGAAAAGTCCATGTTCACAGTTGTTTTCTGTCACCTGTGGAAACAAACAGTTCATTGCCAATAGTTACATTCAAGTCAGAATGCTCATCCGGGCCTAAGAATCCATCTCCATGGACTTGGCAGTTCTACATTGACCCAGACCTGACCTTAGAATTGGACCCAACAAGTATACATGGACCCATGGCTAGGGTCCCATGGCTAGGGTCATAGGTTTTAGATAGAGCTTAGGCTTTCTAAGCTCTATCATCTTACATCTAAATTCTAGGGTTATAGGGTCTTGCACCTTAGCTTGAAGCTTTAAAATAATATAAGAGCATCCCCACTAAAAGTGAGCTATCTTTACACAAATATTTTCTAATGTTCCTTGGATTGTTCCCTATGTTGGATAGAGCCCCAAATAAGGCTTATGTGAGTGGAGGCCATTGTTGGTATCTAGTTTCTTTGTTGTTCTTTTGCTCTTTGGGGAACATGTTGAGGAACACTTTGAGATCTCATTCGCAAATTATGAGCATTGATGAGGGCATCATGGGATTCTTTTAAGAACATGGTGAGAGAGAAAAAAATTCAAGAAAAAATTAAAAATTATTTAGAAATCATCCCAAGAATAATTCGAAAATGGCCTTAAGCCTAAAACCAAAATAGAAGGTTCTTTTAAAGGACTCATCGAACCCAAAACTATGAATAAAAAAAATTTGACCTAGCCTCAAAACCTGCGGGTTTTAATTTTTGAAAATATTCCCTAGACCCAACACCAAAGGATCTTCCTTTTTTTCTTTTTTCTTTTTTTAAACTCTAGACAAGGTCCTAACAATTCTTGCAAAAAGCAAGAACCCATCAACATTGGTAGGGACCTTAGGTAGTACCAACCTTGTACCAACTTTAAACATGAATTACAATATCACATATATAATATAAAAATGCCTCACAACAGCACAAAAAAATCAGTCTTAAATTATTTTTCCAATTTTTTATTTTTTTAAAAAGATTTAATGATAGAAATTTTTCTTTTTCTTTTTTCTTTTCTTTTTTAGTATCATCTTTTTGTGATTTTTCACCCAAAAGGACATGACCCTCTTGGACCCAATGAATACCAAGGGGCCTGGCTGGTATGAAAGGTTTTTTAAATTATCCCATACAAGGACCAGGTCACATGTTCAAAAGTAGATACCCACAAGTAGATAGATACCCACTAGACCCACACTACTTGCTACCCACCTCTGTGACCTAGTACCTACCATATCTCTCTCTCTCTCTCTATGTATATATATATAAAGGCCTTACAACAAACAAACAACCAACCCAGTGGGTTTCTGGATAGAGGGATCAGAGAATGAATTTCTTGAGTGCATTCCCAGAAGAAGAAAGATTCATTCCTGAAGAATTTGGAGGAATCAATCCCACATCAAATTTTTTTGAAGTGCACAAATTATAATTCTACAAGCTCAAATTTGATGGTGTTCCTGACGCTGGATTTTTCCAAGTGGTGGTAGTGGTGGTCACTAGTGGTGTGTCTCTTGAGATTTGTTGCACAAGAGAGCATTTGAGAGAGCTCAGACTCAGTGCCATGCAGCAGCTCAATTTGTGGAAGAAAGAATTGGAAGAGGGGAGGGGGGGGGAAAAATGGTGATGCTACAAGAGAGAAGAGAAGAGGAGAGTGAGAGTTTTTTTTTTTTTTTGCTGTTGTAGCTGTAAGGTTGCTTTTGGAGAAGAAGCTGTAGAATTTTGTTTTGTGTAGAATTTTTGCAAATGTTTTGTAGATTGTATTATCGACACATAAATTGCATTTGGAGTGATGGGTTTAGTTTTTTTTTTTTTTTCCTTTTGTTGGGTCTGTTTCCAGTGGTTTGCTAAGATCATGGAATTATAAGCTTGAATTGATTGCAACAAGCCTGGATGCAGCAGGTGGTCCCTGAGGTCTGAATTAATTGCTGACGAGAGATTTGAAGGGATTCAAGTGGAGAGAAAGACAAGGAGAGAAGTGTGAAAGCTGAGCAGGACAAAATCTGGCAATGGCGGATGATGAAGAGGATCAGCAGATACTACTGCAGAAGAAGAAGGAAATTCAGTATCCCAATTGTCCAGGATGCAAGTGTGCATATCTGCAACACCCAGATGCAGGGATTCCATATAAGGAGTTCCTGTCTGTGTTTCTACTAATTTTTGTCGCCTGTATGAAACTGCTTTCTCTCTGCCTCTAGACTTAAATCTTGGAACACAGTTCACTTCTTCCCATGATGTTAAAGGACATTGCATGAGCTGGCTAACTTTGGAAATTTACATGGTGCTCACTTGAGGTAGAAGAATGAAGTCTACAGGTCTCTGACACCCATGAAGGAAGGCCTCACCCATTTCCCTCTGTTTGCTGGTTTTGTGGGTTTTTTATTTTGGTGGCATGTGACTCTCTCAGCAATTCCAGTCTCGTCCCTCTATCCATTTCTCTACTTCATGGTGAGTGGTTTCGTTTTTTCTTTTTCTTTTTGGTGTCTTTGGACTAGTTATCATCAGCTTCATGGATTGATCACAAAGAGATCTCCTTTTTCTGGTCCCTTTTTTCTGTTCTTTCAGCAATTGTGCTTGCTTTCTGTCTCCTCCTCAAACAAGGTTTTCTGACACCTCTGGACAACCTTATGATTGCATGGACTGTAACCTCGTGCCGTGATTTGAACAGGATGATGTTCTTCAGATTGTTTGCATGTGGAAACTATGATGTGATGCAAGAGAAGGAATGTTTGCAAATTACTAGGATTGCACAAGTAGACTTTTCTGAGGATAAATTGTTGTTGGGTTTTGAGTCTTGAAGACCATGATGATGATGATGATGATGATGATGATGCAGGTACAAGATTTTCATATCACCAAATCTGACAAGGAAATTGGGTTCTATGCCGGACTTTTAGGTCATCTTCACTCATCCCTCTTGAGCCAGCAGCTAGCTGCAGCTGAACTGAAGTGAAATCCCAGTGCAGATGGGCCACCAGAGTAGATCTCTCAAATTTTTCTTCACAAAAGAATTCAGAGTGTGATTCAATTGAAGTCTCACTCTCGACTACATGATCTTATTTAGTTTTTATCTGCAAAAACATTTAAGCTAGATCTTCCACTGAGCTGTTTTCTTTCTCTCTCTGTCTCTCTGTCTCTCT
>Ga0116231_10012275_pt1 | contig 12687 bp, 10 predicted proteins | sample S1TSphgellanicum_2_FD_89695 | JGI IMG/M metagenome (GOLD analysis project Ga0116231, IMG submission 89695) | Host-associated microbial communities from peat moss isolated from Minnesota, USA - S1T2_Fd - Sphagnum magellanicum MG | ecosystem: Host-associated > Plants > Peat moss > Unclassified... | reverse complement strand
GTACACACCCAGAGAAAATCTTTTTTAATAATTATATATAAACCCCATTCACCATATTTTAAAAAATTAAAAATAATATATATATATATATATATATATATATATATATATATATATATATATATATGTTGAATTCAAATTATACACATCATCCCTTTTCTTTTTGTAAAGGTTGAAGTGGTTGATGCATACCCAATGCCAGAAGGTTAAAGAAGTTGGTGACCTAATGAAAGGCATGTTGACAAGCAAAACCTTAATGAACAACACTTGTAATTATAATAGTCCTAAATAACGTGTGTTTTTTTGTTGTAATGTTTATGGTTCAATTATGATAAAAGATTTAATGAAAAGTATTTGCATATTTTGTGTGTTTTTAACATATTAATGTGAAAATTTGTCAAGATGAATGTAGGAATGTGCTTAGCATTTTTGGTGATTTTGTATTTATTTTTTCATCTTTTACTTATAGATGATGAACAATATCAATTTTGATGAATCATCATTTTTATTTTATTTTCCAATTCTTATAATTATTAATTTTCAACATTTAATTATTTAGTGTTGAAGGTTTTGTCAAAAGCCTCATCAAACTTTTCACTTTGATGAGTTGTGGAAAGATTAAATTGGTTTACACTCCTTTGAAATGTTGGATAAAAAAACACATACAAAATTATTGTATGACTTATTTGTCATTTAAAAAATTTCATTAGAAGGTCCAAGCAACATAAAATTATTTTATCATCTTTGTTCATTGATAAAAAAATAAATTTATGTTTCATTTTCAATTCAAACTTACTAAGGTGTACTGATATTTTATTACAATGTTTTTTTTAGTTGTATTATTTTAGTTGTCTTATTTCACCATACATGTGAACACAAAGTGAATGATATTTATGGCTTTAAATTTATGATGTTCTAAACTTTTATGTTTTAAAATATTTGACATTTTTTAATTCATTAAATTGATGGGAATCAAAATATATGAGTTTTTCAAGGAATATGTCTTTTTAATCCTATTTGGTACACCTTTTAACATGTTTTTTATATTATTATGTTAAAGGTTTATATTTAAAATTTGCAACAAATATATAGGTAATTTGGTAAAATCATGAGCTTAATAGCCAAAGTATTGACATGAAAAGGGATGATTGCTAAATTTAAATAAATATAAACATTGAAAAAAATTGAAAAAAAAATTAACTTGCTAAATAGTTTGAACTTCAAGTCAAAATATAAACAAAAGTTCCAAAAATCATTCCCATTATGAAACCAAAGCTACAGCTTTGAAGGGCTAGAAGGTAATATTTTTGCCTTGGAGGTAATTTTGTGACAATAATTATCATGAAATAACACATGTAAGTACTAAAAAATTTCAAAAATTATTAAGCTTAAAGCTTTTACATTATAAAAATGTTGATTACAATAAATGTTTTAAAAATCTGAATATTTTGATTCATTAGATTAATTTAAAAATTTCAAGATATCTATATATCAATATATTGAAAATAACAATGTATAAAAATAGTTTCAATTGTAATTTTATTTCTTCAAAATGTTAGATACATAAAACCAATAAGCAGATTTGAACTATAAAAATACATGCTAATAAAATAACATTCATCAAACATTATCAACAAATGGATTAGGTCACCATTATGTCCTATAATAACATTGAAGGGTATTATATTTAAGTTGGCACATGGACACTTTTGTGAAAACATGGTTAACCACTTCAATGTGAATATCCTACAACAGAATACATGAAAATAATTGTTAACATTTTTTCACATGAGTTTTTTCTTAAATATATTCCTACACCTAGTGAAGAATCATTGCACAATATTATAAAAAAGTTTAGTGACATGACTAAGATGCAAAATATGGTTAAATGTATTGACAATTGTCACATTCCATTGTATGAAAAACACAAGAAAAAAAAGATTCCTACAACATGGGATTATTCTAATTTAAATAATCTCCATTACTTATCATTGCAAATAACATGAGATTCCAATAAACTATTTTTAAATGTATATTTTGGGCAACCTAGTGAATGTACAAATGGTGAAAGATTTAAACTTGTGAACATGTACCATTTTTTATGGAATAAATTGAATTTGTAAAAGGTTCTTGATTTTTGTGGGATAATTTTTTTTTTCATAGATTATTAGGGATTCGTCCTATCCTATTCACCCATACCTATTGAAAAACTTCAAGCCACAAAATTTGACATTGGAAATGAACAATGTTTGAATTGATTGGTATATTATGGATTTGGGTTGTGTGAACCTATTAAAAACAATAAATAGGAAGGTAGGTAATAGCTAGGTAGGTTGCACCTATAAGTAGATGACCAATAGTGTGACACACCCATCACCTACCTACCTACAACCCATCCACATGTAACCAACCTACTAACCTATGTATTATCAACCTCTAACCTACCCACCTACCTATCTATTAATTATCAACCCCAAGCTTACCTATTACCAACTTACTTACCTACCTATGACTTTTCTACATAAATATATGTAATTCTTACCTACCACAAACATTCCTAATACCCCATTTATTTGTATAACCTACCCACCTATGTGTTATCAACCCTTTACCCACCTACCCATTACCTACCATTTCATCCTTTACTTACCTACCTATTATCTACCTAAATGATAATTTTAATGATCATAGGTCAAATCATAGGTTTTAATGACCAAATAATAGGTCCATGTCACATTGATGAGGTGGTCAAGTATGTAATTAAATGGGTTTCAAGGGTTCTATTTGGATGAATGCATGTTCATTGATGTGGTAAGAAGCATGCACCATTAGTTGCATACTAGTTGGACATATGACTATAAAGGACGAAAAAGATGACATGATAAATTTTTAATTGCAAATGAAAACTAGTTGCATGTAGTTACAAGGGCAGAGTGAACCAGCACCCACCAGTGCACTATCAATAGTGGATGGTAAGTATTTTTGTTGGGTTCCAGTTCCTGAGCTAGCCCAGTTGCTTCTTTTACTACCTACCTGCTAACAACCCCCCAGCCAGTTGTTAGTAGGTAGGTAGTAAAGACAGCCCTTACCTATGTATAGATTATAAGCCATCTATTTCATAGTAGTCACCTATTTTCCTATCGATCTACCTTTACATAGGAACTCTTACACATGGGTTACCAAGATGAAACCAGATATTACCTAAGTTGAGGTTCATCCACAACTGAGTCATAAGGTACATCCATTGTACATCCAAGGAAATTGCCCACCTCTGTAGTTGGTGACCTTGCCTTGCCCCATAGAGGTTCAAAAAAGCTTCTGCATCAGAGTCTTAGAAGCAGAGAAGGTTTAGGGGTTCATTTCAATTGCAGCAATCCATTATTTATTTTCCAGTCCTCAATAGCAAATTGAAGGAAGCACAAACATCTATGTTTGCATAATAGATGGACATTATAGCACTGGCATATGCTTCCTCCACAGCTAACAGGAAGAACAGAGGCTTTCATGTGCAGTGAAGAGCACCTGTATCTGTCTGCTGAATGTTGAAACCCACTCAAAGGTATAGAAAAACACCTCATTGTGCATAAGAATAGAATCTGGGAAAATCTTGGGCAAACCAGTTGCAAACCAGTTCACAATCAGCTGCATCCTGAGTTCTTGCATTCCAGAAGCAACAGGAAAACTCGGCCATGCTGTTGGTTGGCTAGCACTCAAGAGACATCCATGCAACCAGTTAAATGCGCATGACCTCATGATTCATAATCACAGTTTAGGTACACAATGACCACGGTGAATCAATGGTGCATTCCATACTGAATCACATCACTCACACAGTATCACTCCTCAATATGGAAAACCTAAGCTACACTTTACAGAAGCTTGCACTCCCTAGAGTTAAACCCAATGGTGGGATTCAATTTCATAATGCTACAAAGAGACTGTTAAGCCAACATCCAAAAACACAACGTTGTCTCACCAATACTTGCCTGTCACACAAGAACTACTCTTATCAAAAATGCTTTTGACAGCCCTAGGTTAAAGTGCAGAAAACTGTAAGAGAAACTGATTGCCATCTAACAATGTACACTCATGCTGATAATTATTAGTATCTGAGCCAACAGCTGCAATTAGAACCAAGGTTGCTTGCATGTTGGCTACAGAATATTAAGTACAAAAATGAGGAGGCTATTACCTCCATCAGATTGGAACACTAACCTTCTCCAAAGGACTACAAGTGAAGTGGTGCCAATACTACCTTGTAAGAACCTCCCTCAAACTTCAGCTCCTTCATAACTGCAGTCCCAAAGCCCCATGGCTCTGCAAGTTGAGCAGTCAGCTTTTGTGAGGGGGAGTTGTTTGCATCTGCACTTGCATGTGTGTTGACACTTGGAGACTTCTCTTGGGCAACATTAAGACCCTCTGTGAGTGGTTCTGTCAAAAATCTGGAGAGGACAATTTGAAAGGGAAATGAGACTGGAGGTTAGAGTTGAGCTTTGTGCATGAATGAGGGATCCCAATAAAACAAATCTGGCTACATACACCAGAGCTCATCTCATGTACACAATCCACAGAAAATAGAGCATTATAGTTCTAATTGTACATTGGCAATGTCAATATTGATAATTATTGGGCTGTTCTGAACAATGGATTAGATTTAAATGTCAGCTGGTTGACCAACACAGATGATTCCTGTTTGATATAAGAAAAAATGTTGAGCAATACTTACGATGCTTCAAAGCCTGATGACTGGGAAACTTGAAGAACTGCACAAAGTCGTTTAACAACCCATGGTGGAAAAACTCCCTTTATTTCCATGGTGTACAATACACCAGAAGAAGGCTCTTTAGAAGGCTCCAAACCCGATGTCTTCTTCTCAACACAATGGGGCCTCGCCACTCTATCAACACGCTCCACTCGTCTGCAACTGAGCTTTACACAACAGCCAGTTCCAAAACTCAGCATGAAAATTTGGAGGCCCAACTCACACAGGGATGGCTTCACTGAAAACCATACTCAAGACCAAAGTACATCTCAAAATAATTACCAAAACAGCACATGATATATAATTCAATAGCTGACAACAAGCAAGGCTTAAGAAACTAATACAATTTACTAAAAGAAAAGTTGAATCAGTGGGACCTCAGGTGTAGTCAATGATGCATTGTCGAATGGTACTGGGGCATGCAAGACAGGGACATCTACTGCAGCTGTGAGAGAGAGGAGAGATCTGCTCCACTCAGAACAACAACCAACCAATTAGTCATGTCCATCAACTAGCTTTCAGCTCCATAGTGCCTTCCCATAAAAGACCTAGAACAAAAAGCATAATCTCATAGAATTTTTCCACATACCAGTGAGATATTCTGTTGCAGGATGGTGTGTTGAACATACCTGTGGTTGAGAAGAAAGTCATAGAGACGGTGTACATTGGGCACTCCCTCAAAGCACATGAAAGATTTGGGGCCATTGTCTGCAGTTGCCCTATCATCCACCAGTCTTGTCTGTCTCCCAAAAATACGGAGGATTATACTCTGCCCCTGGTCTTGAGTACTTCACATGCATCCACAAAATCCTAAGGCTATAGTGAACCTTAAGAGTTCCTTACAACCAACTCTTCATAGGCTGTATATACCAGCCAGAGGGACCTTATGATCAACAACCACCAAAATAAGCGTATTAAAGTTGTGTGGACATAGGATTGCAATGCTCAAACATTTATCTACTGTCCATATGGCAGAAAAGAGCTACTTGCTTCTGTGAGCTTACTTGGCCAGGGTTGGACTTCTCAAACTCAGACAATTCACGGAGGTCTTCAGGAGTTATAGTTGAAGCTTCTGAATTGGCAAAAGGCATTGAGAACATAATGTCCTGCAATACCGTGAATGTTTAAATCAGTAATCTGGCAATAAGAGCATCAGGATTTTCAAGTACTCACCAAACCTTGCATGGAACCATCAATCATGCATGTATCCCACCCAGTTTTGACAGAGCAACATATTTGAGGGTGAGCAAGGTTATGAAGGCCTGGAGGTGGAAAAGATGGTTATCACCTTCCTAGTGGGCACCACACATTATCTCTTCCCACAATTAGCTTGTGGATTACTTTGAAGTCACACCCCAGCTAAGCTAAGAGTTCAGGTTCAGCCTTAAGAGCTACAAAAGTACAAAAGTTGCATATAAAGGTGCATGGATCTTCTGACTCTGAAAAGGGTCTGTCTCTGAATGCAGTGTCCTCATTGCAGGAAGCTTCATACTTGTTCAAGGAGTAGGCGCCGCAGTCCACGAGTTGACCTGGTCATGTAGGCACTGCAAGCGTCTTGTCTTCTTCCTCCAACAACTCCCCCAACAAACATGGCAATAAACTGTTGTGCACAAACTGCAAATTCCATATACACGGAAATTATATCAGGGTCCCACAATATATAGTATGCAAATGCTGGAGAAAAGTGATGATTCCTCTGCCACAGTAGAGGGAAAGGGGCAGCAGCTACAGGAGCCAGTATCAGATAAGATTAGTTGTCTAAGAAGTTAGTGGCATGTTTTTGCAGTTAGAAATGAAACTAGCTGATCAACACTTCAATAAAGCAACTATTGGAGGGTGAAGAAGATCATATGCCCATGCTTGTTGGAGCCTGGATCCTCACCATAGAAGAGGGAACAGCTTTGGGAGCGAAACATGTGGTAGATGGAGTGGAATGCATCCTCCCAGGCTCGAAAACGTTTGGACAAGAATACACTTTCTGAAACAACCCAAAAAGGTACTCATAAGAATCTTTGGCATCAATAGGTGAAGATTTGCACCTTCTTTCAACACAGTTAGGATGTAGAGACCCTTCCCAGGTGCATCTCATTGCCCTAGGCAAAAATCTACACTCTATAAGCTGCATTCATAGCTTCCCTATCCATATTCCAGCAACCAGGCAGATCACTGGGTCCACCTGGTACCAACTCTCCTGTGTGCGCACAACCTGGAATGACAAAAAGAGGGTCATGCAGCAATTCATACTGATGAACTGCCAATCCAGTTGAACTAAATGCGTACTAAAGAGAGCAATAGTCAATATTATACCTGCATCACCTCCTTTTGCAGCAGCTGATGCAATGACAGATAGTACTTCTGGAGGCAGAGAAGCTTGTGGGTGACTCCATGAATGTAATGATTCCCAGAAGGGCACACCATGTTTATCTGCTGTGCTGGGTTTGCTCACCCTGGCTGTTAAACCAGCACTGGCAATATCCCTGGTAGCTAATCCTAGTGGATCTGTAAATTGCCTTAAACCTTCACATTGAGTCTTTGAGCTCAGTCTTTGGCACCTGAAGGCATCCAGGAACTGTTAGTTGGATACAGGTACAGAGCTAAGCAGAACCACAGCAATAGAAAGGGTAGAACTTCTTCACATGTAAAGCTCTATCTCCTTACCAAACTGGACACTTTGAAGGACTGAAATTCATGAAGGGTGTAGAGACTTCTACATGATATGATTTTTGACTGCACTTTGTCTTAAATTCCACCTTCTGCTTATCAGTTCATCTCTATCTGTTGGCTGCCTAGGGTTACAAACTAGAAATTGTCGTACATCAATCCATGACATATGTGGAAACCTCTAAGCAACTGAAACTACTGGAGATAAAAATGATATTTATACAACTCACCAATGAAGTGACTCCGAGGAAGAAATATGTGCACGTACTTTCAAGCTGAGATCAAGTGGTGGAAAGCTTCCTTTGGTAGGAGTCCATACTACAGTGGTCTCTTTGTTGCTAGTGTGATGACCTGAGATAGTTGCCAAAGCTCCTGTGGTTTGAAAATTCACGAGAGCTGGAGTAGCCTCTGAAGCTGGCAGAAAAACTACACCAGCCTGAGGGCTGTCCATGTTTGAAGGGGGTGCCATGTTTGGATTGAATGGTTCCAAGGCCTTTCGAAGTGCCAAATTCTTCACAACTTCTATCTGCAGAAAAAAGAACTGACTGAGTCCCATAATCTGGAATTTTCACTTAGCAACAGGAGTACAATCTCAGCTCTAATATTCTCATGTCATCAGAAACAGTAAATCCAAAAGTTGGAAAGAAAGTATACAAACCATGTCAATGCTGGATTCAGCTATGATCTGACTTCCAGAGGCAATCTCTGTAACATTTCGGAAACTACAAAACTGCAAACTGGTCTTTCCTTCCCCATTTGCAACCTGTTGGGTTTTCCCAAAGGCCAGGGTATCAGATTTTGCTGAGTCAATTGGACGATGTACATTTGTTCCCCACCTGCAAAAGGAGATGTCTATTTATAACACATCCAGAGCACTAATGATAGCAGGAGTCTACCAAACCAACAATCTACACTTCAGATATGTTTAGTGAACTCCCAAGGGCCACAAGTGTAAATTCAATTTGAGCATGTGAAACTTTGAGGAAAGGGAGCACTAGAATGGTGCAAGTAAGATGACTGAGAATTTAAGGGATCAGAACCTACCAAGAAATGCTTGAGGAGGGATCTTCAGAAGTAGCATTTTGATTGCAGGTTGCCTCATTTCGAATGATTGGAAGATTATCCTGGAGCAAAGACCAACACATGACAGGAAAATTAGGGCAGACCACAAAAAAAGTAGACTAAGCACATCAAAGAGCTTGTACATTTATTTGAGCATGATGATGCTTCATTGGCTACAAATGTAAGACATATCTCAGTATTCACATGCCTCTTTAAAATGGTAACAGCAATCATTGAAACTTTGCAAATCTGTCACACTGGGGTACAGAGTGTATATAGTTAAGGATACAAAGAACTCACTTTCTTGTTTCGGAGGGGATAGAACTGGAAGCTCTCCGCAGGCTTCACTGAAGGATTGATGTTTGGAACTTCAGTATCATCGAGAGGGTGTTGAGGACATCCCACTTCTTTCTTGTTGGAGAAAGATCTGGGAACGAGACTCCAACAAGCTGAATCAGGTTCTATACTCATGTTCACTTTGGTGGAATATAATGAAACAAATGGGAAAAAAACTACAATGTAACAACCTCCCTCATCTCCAGGATGATTCAATAAACTTGGACATGCCAAACTGCAATCTATGAAACAAAGGACTAGTCAATATGCCATAGATTGATGCTCTGGAAACTAACCCCTGAGCTCTAGAAATCTCATGAGCTCCCACTTCATGTGTCGTCTGATGCCGCTTGAGCTGCTCTAGCTGCAAGGCTCAAGCAACAAATCTCAGATGCAATTCACGTAAAACCCTAGGAATCTAAATACCAACATTTGATTATCTTGAGCACATTGAAACACCATCCTCACAAACACTGCCCTTCTTCCTTTCTTGTCAAGACCTAGCTATTATCTTTCTCGCTTAAAAGCTCCAGAGTCTTCTGCATGGACTATTTGTAGCTTCAAAACCTCAATTAGATTTGTTGCAAAACACTCTAGGCCGAAATGATAAAACTGCTGGAAATTTGCTTCTAGCTAGCTAACTGAGATCAATTTGCAGTCCTCCTGTTGAAGATGGGCTAGGGTAATGACTGACCTGTAACAAAACAACCACTTAGACTATAGGTCTGATTCAATGGTTCTATTTGGTTATTTTGAGACAAAAATTCAAGCACTTTCCTCTGATGCTGCCTACTAGATCCAGAGCAACTGCAAAGTGTCAAGGGATGTATGGAGAGAGAGAGAGAGAGAAGTGGGCACACAGGGAGGTGATAGAGAAAGAAAGAGAGAAGGTACCCGAAGCTCCATGGGGGATTTCCTTTTGCCAAGGGTTGCTCCCATCTTCTCCTTGAAAGGAAGGGACTCATTGTGATCAGTGGCTGGAGGCATCCCTTGTGCATGCACTTCCATGAAAAGGGGAGTGACAGTGGTGCTTTTGTCACAAACCCCAACCAAAGTATCTCAATTCTACTGACATGTTGTTACCTGCAGTGCCCCTCCGATGAAACATCATGTTGACAATCCGAGGAAACAGGCTACCTACGGGAGGATCAAATGCAAAGTGAGCAGATGCACATTTAAAACCCCGGCAGGCATATTAGGGTTTCCCAAAGATCTCCAACAATTGCGATCCAAACAGAGACACTTGCAGATAATACTGGAGAACGGATCACAGCTGCATGTGGCATTCAACTTCGTGTACAGGACTTCCTCCTACAGCGTCTTAATCGACAAGAATTCAAGTTGTCGCTGCTGTCGGACACTCTTCAGACCGTCAATTCTTGTCAAAAAAACGCAGCACAAACAAGAGGAGAACATAATACCTAAATTTATAATTAGCAAAATGTCCAGTTTTTCCTTTCTGTCGTGGAATCAAAACCGCAGAAACTAAATGTTTTGCTAATTCGATAGCGATGACACATTTAGAGACGCAAAAGGGAATGATGTCTCACGTAAAACTTTGCACGCAAAAACAAACTGCAGCGATGTCAAACTTGTGTCACAAAAAAACTTTGAAACGTCGAACAGGCTACGCTCCACTTACGATTGTAGTTATCAGTTGCGTCAAATCCGGTGCCTCATGAAATCATCGAAGCTCGCTCACAACATCGTCCGCCCGGTCAAGAAACAAAAACCAAAATTTCTCGGGAAATCCGCTCAACCGAGACTCCGAACGAATAATACTGCGAGACGAAGATCAAATACTCAGAATCTAACTCTTTTGCTAAATCGATGGTGATGACAAACCGAGAGACACAAATAGGAACGATTTCTGACTTCAAGCTTTGCAGGAAAAAAAAACACTGCGGCAATGACCAAAAAAACTGAAATATCGCATAGAGTGCGCGGCACTTACGATTGCTTATATCAGTTGTTGCATCAAATCCAGCGCGAGAAACAATCTTCGAAGCTCTCGCTTGCAACATCATCCGCACTCCCAAAAGAAAACAAAAAAAAAACCAGAAGTCCTCGGGAAATCTGCTGGACCAAAACTCCGAATGAACGCTGCGAGAAAAGACGAGTTTGCGCGTTGCACAAGAAGATCAAAACACGCAGAAACTAATTGTGTTGTTAAATCGACAGGGATGACAAACCGAGAAACACAAACAGGAATGCTTTCCCACTTTCAAAAAAAGTTCAAAAATAGGAGTGGCTTTGCACTTCGTAGGAATGCTTGGCACACAAAAAAAACATTGCGGCTATGACCAAAAAAAAAAAAAACACTTGAAATGTCGAACAAGATCCGCGGCACTTACGATTTTTGTTGTCAGTTGCATGAAATCCAGTGCCACATGAAATCGTTGAAGCTCGGCCGCGACATCTTCCGCCGTTCCAAAACACAAAACAACCCAAAATCTCTTGGGAAATCCCTGCAAGCGAAACTCCAACGAGGAGTCGAGCATGGGCGCGGGAGGACGAGTTTGCGCGCGCAAGACGACCAAGCGAAAAGAGCGAATGGGAGGGAAAAGAAAAACCTTGAATTTTCAAAATAATTTTATTGAAAAAAGAGAAAGAACAAAGAGAAAATATATTTTTTATTCTTCCACAAAATAAGGAAATTTGAAAATTAATATTCCTTAAGACCTTCTCAGAAGTTTTTTTTTTAATTTTTAAATTTGATGGTGTGTCATTGGCCAGTATCCCAAGAGGTATTTAGCATTAAATGGCGATGACTATTTAAAAACCTGTTTACATAGTAAAATTGCTACCAAACTAAAATCAGAGTCCAAATCAGGGTTTTTTCTTTCTAATTTTGTGAGGTAAGTGGATGGGCCCAATCATCCATAAGAGTACTTAGCCAAATTTGGCTACAGGTGAAAAACAAAAAAATAGAATTTTTTTTGAAACTCCCATCTCTACTGACGACATACAAGAACCTATGCTCTAAATATGGCGATTTTCACTTTTTTTTCCTGGAAATTTGGCGACTTTTGGCCCTTTTTTTCCCAAATGAACCTGTGGACAGTTCACTGCCCTTTTTTTTTTGGGTCAGCAACTGGCTAAAATTTGCCACCCAAAAAAAAGGCCCTCCTCATTTTGCAGAATTTGGGCAGATTTCTAACCTTCTTATTTTGTTCGTTTTTCTTTTTTCTTTTTCCTGAAATAAATGGACGAATTCCAACTTATTTTGAAATCGCCTTGTTACCTAATAGGTAATAAGGTTCTAGATTTTTTACTTCTTTAATTGTCTTGTATCCAAATTTGGCTAAATCCTTTTGTGGCTGATGATGGCCACTTTTGGAGCAACATAAGAGAACTAGTGTGAACCCCGTGCATAATGCACAGGTGTGTTATTTCAACAATGTTTGGTTGATGATTTTGGTTTTTTAAAAAAAACTTTTCTTTTCAAATAATCGTTGGTTTCCCCCCCTTGTCTCGGCGGTTCTTTATATTTTTGCAATTGTTGCTAAACATCGGTTTCCATCGGATCACACTGGGCCAGAGTGATTCAGCATCCATTGGCGCACCATCCATCCACTAGATGCATGAACACTGGTTTTCATCGGATCACACTGGGCTAGAGTGATTCAACACCCACCGGCGCATCATCCATCCACTAGATGCCTGAACTTGTTGTGAATGAACCTGAATCTCTCCCATGCCCAGCCCGCCCGTGCTGACCCACCGTCACTGACTGACTGACAAACTAAGTGAATTTATATATATGATTGCAAAAAAAAAAAAAAAAAAACACTGAGGGGGAAAAAAAAAATAAAAAAACAAAAAAATTTTTTTTTTTTATTTTTATCCAAAACACATTTTGTCTC
>Ga0116231_10012274_pt1 | contig 12688 bp, 7 predicted proteins | sample S1TSphgellanicum_2_FD_89695 | JGI IMG/M metagenome (GOLD analysis project Ga0116231, IMG submission 89695) | Host-associated microbial communities from peat moss isolated from Minnesota, USA - S1T2_Fd - Sphagnum magellanicum MG | ecosystem: Host-associated > Plants > Peat moss > Unclassified... | reverse complement strand
GGGGGGTAATAGGAGCACTTGTCCGGGGTGGTGGAATAATAAGTGAGGAGTTGGGTTTTTGGCCTCCCCTCTCTCCCTTATTATTATTTATATTATTATTATTATTTATTTATTTATTACCCAGCACTTGTTTGCACCAACAAACAAACAAATCCACTAGTTCTAGCCCTTTTTTTTTTCTTCTTTTTTCTCCCTTTTTTTTCCCATCCCATTAGGTCAAGATGTCAAAGGCTTTCCACCCATCTTCCCCGCCTCCAACTGTTAAGTTTAGTATTTACTATCCCCCCCTCCTCCGCAACCCCACCCCTAACCCCTACTCCCTAACCCCCCCACATCCATAATAAGTTATAATAGCCACACAATTTTCATGGGAACGTGTGTAGTATTATGGAATATATGCAATAAACCACTTATCTTTCATGGGAACATAGTGTCATGGAATATACAATCCACTACTTATTTTTCATGGGAAAATAGTGTTATGGAATATATACAATATATTCCAATTTTTTTCATAGAAAAATATTTTTATAGAATACATTACTCAACTTTCATGGAATAATATTGTACCACTCTCTTTTTCATTAAAAAAAAAAAATTTGTCATGGAATTTACCTCTTGTGTTCATGGAAAAATATTGCTACGGAGTATACCAGTTCATTTTTCATGAGAAAATATGGTTATGGAATATAGCACTCATGTTTTCATGGGAATTTATTCGTTATGGATTATACCACTCGATTTTCACGTACAAATGTTATTATGGAATATGGTTGTGAGAATATTTTTGTGGGAAATATCGTGAACATACTAGGTACTAGTAATATCGTCTACTACTGGTGGGAGCACAAGAACAGATACAGGAATATGTCAGTCATGGGACAAGAATAATCAAAATTATGACCCAAAATAGTGATAGAGGATCAGTATTATGTAAACATTAGTTGTCTTGAGGTTTCTAAAATTTCATCAACTTGAAACACACAATTTATCAATGCTCTTTTATAACTTAAGACATCTTTCTGTTCCTAATTTTGAAACCCAATATGGATTTAGTCTGCTCCAGAGAAAATTTTGCGAACTTGTTGCACAACACATTATTAATTTACCAAATCTTTATGTTCTGAAAGATGAGGTGATTATTAAAGTGGGACAGATCATTTTGTAATCTCTTGTGAATTTTTTCCTGTTACTGTGTTCATGTCATTCTGTTTGTGTTGCCGGAACCCTAGCTTGTTCACATGTTATGATCATCAAAAAATTTGCCAATGTCAGTTGGTTGGCAAACTCATTGACGCAGAAAAAATTCCCCCTCTTTTTGAGCAAATGATAGCATTCAAAAAAACCTTAGTTCACCCACCATCCATCTAATACAACACAACATGATGCCTTGATGGCTATTGTGCTTTCATGCTGTCCATGCAAGAATATTTTACACACTCAAATATGTTTCATTGAGTAATATGTAATCATAATTCCATGATTGAAATAATCAAGTACACTGAGGTATATAGCTACCATTAGCAAACAAACAAGATATCGCAATGGATTTGATGGAGGGAGTATTTCTATTTTGAGACTGGTTTTATGAAATTAATTGTGTTTCATCTTACAAGTTTTCATGAATAGTATTTAGTTATGCTTAATCCATAGAACCATAGTAGTATACATGAGTTCCTTCCAGCTTATATCAATCAAGCATGCAGTACAAATTGAAAAGTCAACTTGGTTCCTTTTGTCAAGCATGATTATGTTATGAGCACTACATGTAGAATTTTATATAACTCACATAATATTGAAGGAGATGATTGCATTGGTAAATTTTTTTTATTTGTTCTGCTATTACCATGATAAGGAATGAATGAACTGGCCTGCCCACACACATTTTTAGTTCTTTTTAACAAATTTTGTCATTTTTCAACAAGAAAATTGAAAAAAAATTGGATATTTCTACATTCATTTGTTCTTCATGTTTTCTCAATTCAAAGAGGGCTGCACCTTTCCTCTTCAAAAGATTGAGTGGTTTGTGTAAAACCTTAAACCTATTCAAAATGGTTGAAGTTTAAACTAGACCTAAACCCAACATGTAGAGAGATATGGGTGGTGCCCAAATGTATGTATTGGAATTTGGAACGCAGTGAACACACTTTCAATTATTAGGATGGAGAAACCCCAAAATATTTGAAGTCAAAATTAGGGTTGATAAAATATGTTTGTCAACCCAAAGGAATTATGTTATCCAGCTTTTATCTTTGTATATTTGAGGTAGTGCCAATTGTGACCATGCACTTGAAATTGTGTACCTAAATATATCGGTATCAAGGTTCCATGGGGGACACCTAAGCATGGCAAACCAAGTCTCAACCCTAAAGTTTTGTCAATAATTGAACCTTAGCTCCAAGAATGGAAACTTGAAAACTTTGTCAAGTCAATAAGGCTTGGGTTTGGTTTAGTGACACTCTATTATACCAAGTGTTGGGTGGGTATCAAGTTGGGTATCAAACATTTGTATTTAACTGAAATTAAGATGACCAAGTTTCAACCAGCTCAATACCTGCCCCATGCCCCTAAAACAAGTATAGAACTGACCATTGCACCAACACAATGTCCTACACAAGCATATATATTATTCAATGTGCAATGTCTTGTTGAACCCTTGGCGAATGAAAAACTTAGAATGTGAGAGAAGGATATCTACTATCCCCCATGAATTGAATCTAATCAGAATGAAAGGGCCTGAAGATCTAGAAGGTCAGAGCAACATCTGGGTGTTGTTATTAACTGACTTAAGTTGATGTGTACTACAGAGTCGATGCTCCACATGATATCAAAGATGTTATAGACCTGATGACCAAGACGGCATTTCCAAGTTAGGAATCCTCACAAATACTTACTTAAATGACACCACCACATCTCTAATTGTCTGAATATCCCTATATACCCTGGCTCTAAGGATATAGAAGACAAAGGATGATCTTTCCTTTTGGAATGTCAATCAACGTATGTAACTCTTCATCCATCATTAATATTAGTTCCATGGAGATGGGGTATGTACGATTGAGTTGTTGAAAAAAACCTAGTGTGGCCAAGGTCATCCACAATCAAAACACACAAAAAAACATTATTTCATACTCATTCTCAATCATTTTAAGTTTTGACTATATGGATTTAATTGTTTGTGGCAACAATTGTTAGTTCTAGATATCTTTTTGGTACTTGACTCCTGATGGATGACCATGATTCCCAATGGACCAACATACATACCACCAATATGTTCAATCAATACACATGACTCTCCTGAATATTCATTTGTAAACTAGGATTGTTTCAAGATAAGACTCCACATATGCAAGATGAAACACTCATCCAATGCCATCTTATATCCTAGGTACATTGCTATTGATTGCAATAGAGCACAAAGGGGGGAAATTGGTTTCCTATTTTCTTTGTGGTTCATCACATAATAATGTTCATTGTGTTATTTCACATGCCATTAGGACAATTAGTGTTAAAAAGGCGTATTGGGCAGTTATCAAAAATAGGAACAACTCCCCAACGGTTATTAGGGTGGTTCTTGAGGTTCATAACCATGATTCACAGTATCAAATCCGATATATCAGAGTACCAGATCTGATGTATAGACACAATTTTCAAAATATTGAAACAAATATTTCATTAAAGCTGTGGATTCTTTAAGGTTTTAGAAATAACTGGAACTGGTAGTTGTTTAATACTCATAATTTCCTGTTTTCTTTGTGAAGAGAACCATTTCTTGATGCCCGATCATACCCAACCGAGACTATAGAGTTATCCGTGAAGTAAGAAAAACACAGCACCTGAACCCTGAGTTTGGTCATACACAGGGTAAGATTCAAAAAAAACCTGCAAAAAAAGTACAGTAGCGTTCAAATGGGGATGAAACTCAGAAAACCATCAATTTTGGTGGTAAACTGAGTTTCATCCTGTCTTTCCTTTTTCCTGAGCGCGTCCATTGCTGCTACATATATTTTCACTGCTCCTAACTGTACAACTACTATAATTAGTCTCGAACCTTGTGCATTAAATGCTGAGTATCAGCATTTCATGCTGAGATTTATGACAACGTCTTTACTTTGCGGATACCACTGAAAGGTGGGAGAGGGGGTGAAAGGATGCCCAAAGACCGGGCGAAGAGAGGGTTACTTTACGGATAAGTCTAATCAGTGGGCCTTTGTTGGCTCTTCCCTTATGGAACAGATTACACATTGATGAAGGATTTGGGCATAAAATTTTCGCTGGAACTTGACCCAATGTGTGAGTGACATCTGAAAAGTTATGTGTACATATATATGATGGATGCTCATGTTCTATAGAAATGCATGTATCTAGATGAGAAGTTCTAGGTTCAATAAGTGAAGTTTCCAGTTTGAACCTATTATGAAGGACACTATCATTCGGCGATAGTCATTCATTATTTCATCACAATCATAAAATTTAGTCTGTTATTGTGTGGTACTGGATAAATATTCAACAGTATCAAAATTAACAAAGTCATGTGCACAAATACATGCACACCATACCTATAGAATCAATCTATGGCAACAAAAGCTTCACCTTAGCAACATATTGGTTGTCAAAGTCAGCCTAACACAATAATGGACATCATTTCAATCCATCATCCAATAGCCAAAAAATCAAAGATTTGCTTCATTTCCTTCAAGTTTTCTTCATTCATGTAAATTTAGATCACTATGGAATCATTTCATCAACATTTTTTATTACATAGTTTGGAGTCATGGTTAGCATGCTACACAGACACAATTACAAAAATGGTCTTCTACAATACAATTATCACCTTTAAGGAATAGGCGGGCATAACACCCTTCCTCTTCTCTAGGAGGGATATAAGGTGCCCTCCAATCCATTAGAAATTTTTGACAAGTGGTTTAAACCATGAGTCTTCATCTTATTTCTTGAGCATGAAAACGGCAACTTGGCATCCATCATAAGAAGTTGCAAATAACATGATATATTAAACCAAAAACACTAGGGTTATGATAATGGGCCAGAGTGAACACATGAACTGGCAACCCACAAGGAATGAAGTATCAATAACATGGCTAATCACAGAGTTAGCTATGGACTAACCATTCACATGCATCTCACTACATGATGGTCACCAAGTGCCTTGTCTACTTAATTACCTGCACGATAGACATTCCATACCTACTTACTTATGATACTTATCCAATTTACATACTTTTAGTTACCTAGTTAGGGTTAGGGCGAAGTAAGAGTGTTTACATGATATGTTATCAAATTGGAACCTTGGTAACTCACGTGGTGATTCATGGACAACCAAGATTCTAAGGGGTTTCAAATGGATGATGGTGCACTGCTGAGTGCGGGGATCACATAATCCATGATAATGAACCCAGCACATTCTTGGAATAGAGGTATCTTTTGGGTATATGATGGTGTGTCAGAAAATAGGTTCTCACAAGCCTTGATGTCCCATGTGATTTGCCATAGGGCTGACACAACTTGTTATTTTGTGCCAGTCAGGGGAATCATGGAGTCTATTTTTGGACAGACATAGGGATGCCCAACAACAAAATGCTTGGTTTGGTTTCATTTCGGGTCTTGGGTATGCACTATGGGCAGAGGGTGTTTCTAAAGACACACAAAAAAAACATTGCATGGGCCAAGTCTCTTATGTCGAAGCAGGCAATCAAACCCCCTTTTCATATCATGAGTAACCTCGTATCCTTTTGATTCTGGATCGTGTTTTTGCAATTGCCAGCTCCGTCCCCAAGGGGCTGCTGAGCTCACTCTAGTGTTTCAACCATTAATTCTGCTGTCCTGCATCACCAACTGATTGGGGGTTGTTGAATTTGCGCAACTTACTAGTACTAGTAGTACTACTACTACCTCCCGTCACCACTGTTCTCCCATCAACTGTTATGCTTACATGCACATGGTTTTGGCAATGTTGGAGTCGTAATAATACATTTCATCATGTGCCCCGTGAAATATTATGCATTCATGCACATGGTCTGGGCAAAAGTAATGGTACATCTGGTCACCCCTATTCTACCTCCCTCCCTCCCTCCTCTATTATGCATTCATGCACATGGTTGCATATGTTGATGATGAATATAGTGATGATATATTCCATTTGGTGAAATATTTTGTGGAATTGATTTTATTTTTGTCATAAGGAATCAAAAAAAGAGAAATTGGAAAAAACCACCCAATTTTATTTTGTGTGCCATTCATTGAGTGTGCAAAGCTCTCACATTCTCACACGCACATGACTTCTTTTTTGTGTTTCTAGGGCTTATCATTCATCTGTATGTATGTATGTATGAGCTGGAAAAGCAAAAAAAAAACATTCGTGGCTAACCGTGGGAGTGCTTATGGAGTTATTGGAACAACCAGGTGCTTGGTGGGTCCACAAAATCACAATCATTTTCACAACAAGGCAAGCATGCAAAACACTGGACAAGCCAAACCAAACCAAACCAAACCAATGGCTACTATACCTCCATGTAACTGGCAAAGTTCAATTGACTAGTTCTTTGGTTGCCAGTGGTGATTGGGGGCGCAGGGGGCCAAAAAAGTGAGTGGGATTCGGAAGGGAAAAGAGAGAGAGAGAGAGAGGAACAGTGTGTGGAGCTACTTAGTGTATGAAGAATTTGTGCCAAGTCAAGTTTCTTTTATTTTCAGGGTTTTGTTTAGTGTGTAACATATTGCATCTTTATTTGGAATCAAATGAGGAGGGGTTTATTATTTGTAGTGCTAGTCAGCTTGGGAGTAAACAAAGAGCAAGAGGGTTGTGTGTCCAGTCAAAGGTATGAATGCATAGGTGTTAAGAAAACATCTGAACCGGTGGTATCCAAATAATCGATCAATTGATCTCAAACTGAAGACTATGTCTCCACCACCACCCTTCTGTAATTCTTAAAACTACTAGAGGACAAAATGTTTATAGTCCTGAAAGAAACTGATTCCCGGAGGAGCTAGCAGACCCAATGATGTCAACAGAAACCCTACCCCCACATAATTGATTGCAGAAGGCTGTCTGTCTTCCCTTTTTGTTGATTTTTTTGTTCAGCATGGAGATATACTCACAATATTATGGACTTCGTAGCTTTTGCGTGTTGTTGAGTTTTTGTCTGATAATTGCCTTTTGATTTGTAGTCCACTATTTCCAGGCTGTATACGTTTACATCCCCCCAGTCAGCAGGCATAATTCAGGGGGCTGCTATTTTGGCGCAGGCCAGGCCTGAGGGCACGCCGTAGCTCAATTATTTTTAAAACACAAATCAGTCCAGAACCAATTTAAGCAAAAAAAAAATTCAGAAGCACAGGTGATTTTGTTTACTCAACTGTTTTTGTTGGCATTTTTGTCCACTTCCTGAGTTCATTTCTGGACTAGAAAACTGAGAATTTGTGAATTGAAGAACTGCATATTGTTTGTGTGCATTATTAATAAGAAAAACTTCACTTCCTCCATGGAAGTACTTAGCAACAGACTTTCAATTCATGATCCTACAAGACTCAAAGAATGAACTAAACAACACCCACAAGCATACCATGAGGGATGGAATGGATTAATGGATGGCTGGCTGGTGGACAGGAAACACTTTTTCCATTGGCTTCCAGTTCACTAGCTAACCATGGTCATTAGCTCAATTCTATTTTTATTGACTGTCTAGTGACAACCCGTTCCAGCTTTTTACCACCGCACTAACCAGTGTTGGCCGGGTATTCAGTTTTGACCCAGGTAAATGGGCTGGCCCCAAGGCCAGGTACCAATAATGTGCCAGCCACCTATTGATTTTCTTGAAAACTGGTAAATAACTTACCTGCCTAGTATTGAATTTTCAAATTCTAATATCCAACCCGGATGACCCAGTTATCATTCACGTAGGTTATCAAACCTAAAAGACTATATATGTTTAGGTCTAGGTCCTAAGCCAAGTTCTAGGATATTTGAACTGGAGGTTCAACATATTGCTAGAATCATCATCGGAACCAGATTGGGCAATCAACTTTTTTTTTAAAATTGAATTAGAACTTGAATTAAACATGTTGTCCCTTGTATACAAGTTCAAGTTCTCTAGTAGAAAAGAACAACTTTCAAAAACATAAAAGTTTACCTTTACCTTTTATGCAAAATAATTATTTTTAATTAGTTGCATAATATTAATTTTGTGTAATCTCTATCTTGGATTGTGTGGACTAATTTAAACAACTACACAACAACAACAACAACATCATCAAAAAAAAAAAAACATATTTAATTACATGTAATGAAGATGGAACCAGACTAGGCTCCAATTTTATTTTTAAAGGATTGAAATTGAAAGCTTTAAATCTTCAAATAATCAATCTCAAGACTTGACATGACAGGAAGTTCCACCAAAAATTTACAAACATCTCAAATGTCTCAAAAAACAAGGGCCAAAGGTTCCTTTTAAAATCGAACAACAAGAGAACACTAGCCTAGTATATAAATCTTCTGACCAGTTGGGAAGAATGAGGTAAGTAGGTTAGAGTGTAACCTTATGATCTCAAAGGTGACACGCTGAGGGTCATGCCAAAAAAGGTAAGCTTGGTACCTAAGTTCATATGATCGCGGGGCCAACTATGTGGAAAGAAACTCTTGTTTACTGCTCTTTTCTGATTGTCTACATTCACCCCTGAGTTCATAGGGTCAAGGAAATTGTATGCGCTCTACCTAACTTATGCTTCATAGAATCAAGAAAATTGTACGGGAGCTACCACTCTTCATACACAACTCTTAACAAACCATGTTAGTTATCAGTTGTTAAGCCTCATTATCTCTGTTAATTAATCAACTAACTCTCGTGCTGAATCGTTGGCCTGTTCAGCACAGACGTTGTGGAGCACTGGTGACCTAATAATCAGCGAGGGACTTGTCAACTCTGTTTATCGAGCATCTGTTAACACCAGCAAGTGGGCTGCATTTGGTTGATTCTGGGTTGGCCAGCTAGGAGCCACAGGGTTCGGGCCGATTCCATGCTCTGCCAGCTGGGAACCAGATTCGACCAAACCCTACTCTGCCCGCTCTCTATAAGTACTTTATTGATGAGAATTAGGTGGGCTCTGTTTGTGGGCAATAATTTGTAGAGGTCAAAATGGGGGAGGAAGCTTTCTACAGCGAAAAAAACTGACACAAGTTATTATTTGCAACTCAAAAATCCTGTGAAAACACTTGACAAAGCAAAGATGCATTTTGTTGTTGTTGTGTCTCCCTCTACTATACTAGGTAGTTGGAAGAAAAAGAGCAAAAGCAAAAGTGAACAGAAAAAGTAAACTGGAACAGGTGGATTGTGAATCAGGCTCCCAAAGATAATATTTGGTACTGTTTAAATAATAGTGTGGAATTTGTCTGTCCTCCAGACAAATTGTGTGCTTGTCAGAGGACAGCAACACCCATCAATAACACACCACCACCACCACCACCTCTCTCTCTCTCTCTCTCTCTCCTTCTCTTTATGCAGCTGTCTTCCAGAAGCAAAGCAACTAGCTCGAGTCTTCACATCCATTTGACCTGTGGCATCTAATGCAAGTTTATGCAGCCATTGTCATGTCCGAGCTACAAGAGCTAAAACACAGGGCAGGTGTTATGTGTATATATATAGCACTGGAATAATATTCTTTACAGAAACCAACACTCCGAGTGCAAAATGTGAAACAACAAAAATTCAGATTGAATTTGATAGTCTTATTGAATGAAATTTAATAAAAAAAATCATTGGATTCACTGACCCGTTGAATAGGGACTAATGAACTGCACTCACATTTTGTAATAATAAAGGACTAATGAACTACATCCACATTTTCTAATAGTAAAGGACTAATGACTTGCACTCACATTTTGTAATATTAAGAGACTAATGACCTGCACTCGCATTTTGTAATATTAAAACATTAATGAATTGCACTCACATTTTTGTAATAGCGAGGGACTAATGAACTGCACCGACATTTTGAAGTAAGGAGGACATTTTTCAAGTTAATTGTGGCCTAGGTGAAAAATGGTTTCATATTTATTAGTTAGAGCTCCATAAATTATTATTATAATAAAAGCTCATTTTGTTTTTATCTCATATATTTCTCTTTTGTCACTCAGCTGTCCATCCATCCATCCTGTGCCCAATATTTTTCACTCACTCAACCCAATTGAAGACTCTCACATGTGCACCCTTTTTGTCATTTACTGTGTCATCTTGATCCCTCTGATCTTTCTGTTTTGGTCTGCTTTTCTTAATGTGACCAACCTGAGAGATCTATCTGGCCAAACTAGTAGAGTGCACATTTTCACTCAACCCCTAAAACCCTAAAAAGAGAATCAGACTGGTCTGGTCTTGATCACTACCAATATTGGCACCATTTGTTGATACCAGTTTTGAACTGATATTACATATATTAAAGGACGTCGGGATGAGAAATGAAGCCTCCCCTGAATCCGTGCGTCCCATCATCCGTCCCGTCATCCGTCCTCTGTCCATCCCGTCTCGGTCTGATATATATATATATATATATATATATATATATATATATGTATACCAGACCGAGGACACTGGACTAAATCAGTGTTGGTGAATTATTGAGTTTTGACCAAGTTATCAAACCAGTTTATTAACTCTTTTTTTAAATAACTGGTTAAATTGATAACTGCTTGGTATTGAATTTTCAAAATCTAATAATTTCTACGGATGACCTGATTATCATCCAAGTAGGTTATCAATCTTTACATGGTGAAGCAAAAAATTAAAAACAGAGAAAAATTAATTAAAATTTAAGCACTATAACTGGTGTATAACTGACAAGTTAAACAAAAATTGTCAACCTGCTCCACAATTTATTTATTTTTAAAGCAATAACCAACAGCCACCACTCACTCGCCCATCACAAGGAATGGATGGATGATGGATGGACAGGAGAAAAAAAATACTCATTGGGTTCCAGTTCTGTCACTGACCATGGTGTTAAATAGGATTAGAGCCACTGTCTACTAACAACTAACAACCCTCCAGTCCTACTACTTATGCACTAATCATCCAAATACACGGACTTACATACCTAGTGGGCACCCAACTTATCCATCCTACATACACTTGTGCTTCCTTTACAGGATAGACTACCAAGGTGAAATCTGACATCAACTCAGTTGGGGTTCATCCATCCATCCATCCATCCTTCCATCGACAATTGAGTCATCACAAGCTTTCCAATGGATAATGGTGCCACTTATCATGGCTGTTTGGTCGTGCTCGTGTAAGCACAAACATTCTTCCTTATGAGTAATCATATGCCCAAACAAAGCAGGCTTTGGGTGAACAAAGCACCGACCACATCCATACCATGACAGAAAGTAAATACCCGTGTTGGGTGGGTACCCAGTTTGACAGGTTAAAATTGCGGGTTCCAGAGGGTAAAAACTGAACCAGAATCAGGTCTGAGTTTCGGAACTGGACCTGGAATGAATGGTTGGTTTCCAGGTTCTAATTTTTTGGTGGAACTGGAACCCAAGCCTTATACTAGGTAAGTAATTTGGTTTTTAGAACTGGAATTGGAGGTTCTTCATAAAAGTCAAGAACCACCCAACACCGGTAAAAACTTCAGAAACTACCCCATTTTACCATGTTAATTTTACTGGCAGAATTTTGCCAAAAAGAGAAATTAAAAACAAAAAAAATTAAAGGAAATGTTTTTGGAGGTTTTCAATGGCAAGAAGTGAAGTGAGAGAAAAATTTGTCAATTTTTTTCCCAATTTTCTATATTTGGTTTTCAGTGTTGTAGCCAAAAACATAGAAGGATGATTAAATATTTCTGCTTCATATGTGGTTTATAGCCAGATTTGGCTAAACCTTCCTACGGATGATCACCACTTTTTCTACATCTTCCTATGGATGATTGCCACTTTGGCTACAAAACAAGGATTCCTAAAAAAAAACACTGATGTTAATTATCAATGGAAAATTTATTTTTGGGTTTGAGCCTTGATCTCATTAGAAACTCATGCACATGCTTTTTACATGGATTTAAATTTCTAGCACTTCATGAAAAACATAAACCCCTACTAAAGTTCTCATTTTAACTGTTTTGAGCTTTTTAGCTAGTGGTACAACTAGGTAGATTGTGCATGGTTGTGGGCCAAGTTCATGTTTGTCTTTCTATCTATGTTTGCCCACCATTGTAAAAGTTGATATCTAACATGGGATGTTGTGTGATCCATGAGTAGCATTTTGGGGATGGGTTTTTGTCACTAAATGCAACCCCTTGCCCCCCACCCATGATTGTGGCAATGAGAGAGAGCATGTGTTTATTGACCCACTACCCTTTTTTTTTTTATTGAGAGAGTTCTAACCCAATCAAAGAAATAATTGACTGAGCTTTTATGTTTCCTTCTATTGATTTGTGATGGGTTAGCTAGCTACATGGCCAAATCTCACACCATCTACCACAAACCAACAAATGGAGAATTCTAGGGTTCTTATGGAGTGAATAATGATTTGCCAACCTAATGAGGTGGTGTTGGTCCTCTATTGCTTTTTTTTTAAATAATCCTAGGTTGCGGGGGGGGGGGGGGGGCATCAAAACGTTTACAAATACAATTTAAAAGGGGGAGGGCAAAGAAAATTAAAAAAAAAATTCATAAAAAAAAAAATTT
>Ga0116231_10012272_pt1 | contig 12690 bp, 6 predicted proteins | sample S1TSphgellanicum_2_FD_89695 | JGI IMG/M metagenome (GOLD analysis project Ga0116231, IMG submission 89695) | Host-associated microbial communities from peat moss isolated from Minnesota, USA - S1T2_Fd - Sphagnum magellanicum MG | ecosystem: Host-associated > Plants > Peat moss > Unclassified... | reverse complement strand
TTTCCCTAAAATCTCATACCTGTTTCATCCTGTACAACTGTATGGTTCAAAAGGATTCATGTGGACTTCTGATCCTCCACTTGCTTGGATATCTGTACCTCAAGAAGAAAATCACAGTTAGATAGTTCATGTTCACTGTGTGCAGGTGTTTGCACCATTGAGTGAGTTGCCAGACAAAGTTGCAGTGGCCCAGTTGGTGTCTCCCACACTCATCATGATTGGTCGTGTGGTGGCTCTTTCATATCTTTGGCCTTTCAAATCAACCACAGTTGGAGATGTCTCAAAGGAGTATGTGACAGGTGCAGAGCCTCACTCAAGAAGGCTACGTAGTTCTGACCCCTTGCTTCCAAGCCAGATCTGAAGCATGTGAATGAGCATCCAAATTCTTGCAGGTTGTGCCTCAGGAGGCTATTTAACATCTAGTACAGAGTTAGGTAGGTATTCTTTGAGCTGGAGGACCATCCCATTACCTCCATCAAAATTTTGAGCCATGTAAGTTCCTCAACTGGAAGCATTTTTTTGATTGAGCACACAGTGGTGGTTAAAATAATCACAGTCGCTGAAAGTGACTAGCATCTCGTACACAGAAGTTGTATTGTTTGGGGTATTTGGTATGTCATCATGAACTGGTTGTTTTCATGCAAAGGTGTCCCAGCTTTTGTAATTCATTGACATTAGCATGTCTATAGCTCTTGATGAATGTGGGAAATATGTGGAAACTAGCTATCAGCTGCTGTTACACATATCTCCACATGTATATCTACACTAGGTTACTGAGTTTCAAGCAGGGTGGAGAAAGAAAGCTTAGCCCCTTGTTTTGTTGTGACATGAACTCCAGATGTAGAACTTGGCTTGTGCAGTAGTCTGGCCTTTCTGAACAAATCCGTTCTCAATTTTTGAAAGGAAAGGAAGTCTCCATGAACAGGAAGGCAAGGAGCAGTATGGCAAGTGTATAGTGATGAGCCACCCAATCACTAACAGATCATTGATAAAATTGGAATTTGTGAAGTGGACTGGTTCAGCAACAGAGCTCAAAAGAACACTGCAGTTGGTTTTCTAGGTGACAATAGGCCGCAAATCTTCTCTAGAAAGTCTCACGCTTGATATAAGAAGACTCAGAAGAATAGTTTTGCTTGGCAAATGTAGGAGGGTACACCTGTTTCATGGAGTTCTCCTGGCATCCTGCCTCCTCCCCTTTAGCACAGAAGAATAGTTTTGCTTGGCAAATGTAGGAGGGTACACCTGTTTCATGGAGTTCTCCTGGCATCCTGCCTCCTCCCCTTTAGCACGAGTGTGCAGTTGCATTTCAAGACAGTTGCTGCAAAAAAAAAATTCACTTTTGTTTTCCTCATGCAAAAGGATTAAGCTTATGGTTTAGTTTAAGATTGGCTGGCTAATCTCTGGCTCCTAGAAAATTCAAGAAAACCCCAATTTTTTTTCCTTGTTCTGTTCGTTTACATTGAAATCTTTGGAGACCTATTGTTGCTTTGGATTCTTCTTTAACAATCTGAGGGTCTCCAGTCCACAAAGTGCCAGGGTGAACCAGACCTCAGCAGCATACTGCGCAGGGTGAATGATATGTGGACAGGAAATACTTTTTCATTGTATTTTTGTCCCATAACCGACCATGGTGTGGTTAAGTATGCACTGACCAGTGTTGGGCAATTCTCAGAATGAGTGACATACTTGCTGGATATCAGTCCTGGGTATGTATTCACTTACCCACTGGTTCTCAAAATTTCAGATAACCAATTTTGGTGTATAACCATGGTTTTCCAACAAAACAATTAGAAATCAAAGAACTGGCCAAAGAACTGTCGATTTGTTGCTGATTCTTTCATGAAAACCGTTGGTTCTTTGAGGTTTGTCACAAAACTGGAACTGGTGGTTCTTTGAGACTGAATTATTTTCAGAGAACTGAAAACAGTGGTTTTTTCATTCTGAATTTTTTCAGAACCAGAGGTTCAAAAATTCAAAGAACCACCCAACACTGCTGGTACTGACCAGCCACTTGTATCAACCTACCTAAGAGTCACTAATTTCCTTAATAATTGCCTACATATAGTAGTACAATGGCAAGTTCGACATTTTGGTGTCTGAGTATTTTATTTTGTTTTGAAGATTCGATGTTGAAAAATAAAATACATCCAAATATTTTAGAAGATTTAAAATTTCCTTCACAAAATTTTGTTGTTTGAAAGAAGTAGTTTTAGAAAAATTGAGCATTTCTGAAAATAATTTAATTAGTGGTGAAGCCACCAAGGTATTATTGTAGTACCTGAATGGCTTTTGCAAAAATTATATTATTTTAAGAAATGCCAAAAATTTCGGAAAAGTATTGACCAGATATGTTGAAGTTTTTGAAAAAAACAAGCAAAAGGAAACCCGTGCAACAAGCATAAACTACACTTGAGACTGCCCTGAAATTGTGCTTACCCAAATTCAAACTTGAGCACATTAATGCAAGATCTTAACTATGCCTCACAATAGAGGCAAAAACATCAAAATACTTGTGAAATAGGTTGCACTATTATTAGTAATATTTTACATGCTGAAACCTACAAAATTCAAAATCCAATCATTGAACCAAAAAAATCAAAATAAACTAATCATTCGACATTTAAATGCCAAAGCCATTCAAATATTACAATATATCATAGCCTAGCATCAGTTTGGTCATTAAATGATCCTTGAATTCCTAAAACAAAACTCCATAAAATGTACACAAGGAGGTGTTGAAAATAATGATCATTTCACATTAATAGTCACAAAATTTGTGAAGGCTTTTTCTACAAGCCATTATACAACAAAAAATCCCACAAGATATAGCAGTAGCAGCCACCACCAACATCATTATCCTCCTCCTCTTAATTATCGTTGTTGTAATCACAACAGTTTTAAAAGCAACTCTAATATTGTTGTCGCTACTACTTTCACAAGTATGAAAGGTCTCATCATCAAGCTTTACAAAAATGGAAACTATTTCAATATCAGGAGCAGCTCCTCTGAGGACGTCTAGGCTCCTTTTAACTTTTCTGGCAACCTACTTCCACAACTAAATGGAGCTCAATCAAAAATCCAACTTGAGTGGCAAGCTTGACGAACATGGAAGAAGAAGAAATAACATATGGACATGTGATGTTGCAGTTGTTGTTATTGCACCACCAACACCAACAGAAACAAGACCAACATCATTGATGCCTTTAGCCAAACTACCATACATCATGCTTTCGGTTGCACAACAAGAGTTTGAAGCAAAACAATTACAGTAGAAACCTTTTCCTCCCCTAAACCTGCATTTTGCTAGAAGAATGGGGGGTGCAACAACCATCATGAAATTCATTCCTCCATTACAAACAACAATAGCAACATTGCAAATGTTGTTGCTACTACCATCATGTCTACTCACATTTATAATAATTCAATTGTATCAATCCCGCTATTATTATAGAGAAGATGAGGTTTCTTCTACATCATCTACATATGCAACTACTTTGGAAATGTTGTCCATTGCTATGAATTCATGACAAAATAGAGTCAATGCAAGTCTTCTATTGTTTCTTTTGTTGTTGTTTCTTTTTCGTGTTTTTCATTTTATTGTTTTTAGCAAAATTAAGCAAAACAATGTGTAGCACCACCTACTAATGGACATGCCCAAAATTTCACCACAAAGTATGTGGTTGTTTATTTCTTGAAGCAAGTCCTAAATCCTCCACCAATATCAAGCTTTGGGTTGATAAGCTTGTGTAGAAGATCTTGGAAACTCCAAGCTTATTAACTAATTTAGATGCCTTGAGACAAAATTTGTTGAGACCAAGCTACTTTTAAGATTCTCCTATTACCAATCACTCTAGAAAAAGCTCTTATGGTTGTTGATAAATAGGTACATACCTACTTTTTGTTTTGTTTTTAGAATTTAAGGTTCTAAGATTTGCACATTCTTGTTTGTTACATTCCACTCCCAAAACTAATGAATGTTTCCAAGGAAACAAACTCATCTTAAAACAAGCAGGGCCAATTTACAAATACACATGGTGGTTATTACAAAAGATATTGAAGGAAGGTATTTATATGACCTGACATATAGGTATTTTGATTCCTTGTAATGGAATTTTTTCCAACCAATTAACTTCAAACATAAGATTAAAATCTTTTGTAGTATTTTCATTGAATGACAAATGTAGTGAATGTGGATATAATTATGATTGCATTACTTGGACTTTTACATTACATGCACCTCTATCAATCTTGGATGGATGCCAATTCACAAATATATGTATTTGGTGAGTTTGTTGGTGGTCAACAACAACTAGTGGTTTGAAGTTCAATGGTGATCAACCTTCACCTTGTTTTCTAATTCGTTTTTTCAATTCCTTTAAAATCAAAAGTAAAAAGTTGAAGTGGCAAGTCTACAAGGAGGTAGGTATGGGAACATACATTTGTTATGTTTTTTGTTGTAATGGATCGTGATTGGCATACTTTACATGTAGTCCATGTTATTGCCCTAAACCCTAAACCCTCAATATGACATGGTGTGGATGCAATGGCAAATGTTATGCCTTATTTTTAAGACAACAAAAGTTTCACAAGCAGCTTTCTTATCAATTAATTTTCACACCATTGTGACAACGTGGTGTGCATAGGTACTTCAAACTAATCATAACTCAATAAAATCTCACTTCTTTCTAGCAAGTTCTTTCAATTCAAAAATGTTATTGATATTATTAAAGGTAGGTTTTAAAACTACATTCTCTAGATCCTTATCCAAACATTGTTGCATGATAGTTTATGTATCTTCTTTTGGGTCTGTATCATTATTATCATGGTCAATTGGATCACAAGTATTTATTTCTTATGTATGATTTGATGAGAATAAAATTTTTGTAGCATTCACTTTTGATGCTTCCATATGAAAATCTAAATTGAAGCTTTGAAGTAAGCTTGTTTTTTCCCAACCATGCATGAAACAACCAAGCACAAAGGTGAGGTTTGATCACTAACATTCGAAACTCCACTTTTGGATTTGTTTTGTTTTGTTTTTGTTCTTTGATGATTAAGGAGTCCACATATGGAGTTGTTGTTTAAATGAATGTTTGAATGGCCATTGGAGGATTATATCTACATGCTAAAACTTCCCATATTATTTGTAGGTATGAACACCAAACAAACTTGTGGGTATTTTGATTTCATTTAATTTATAAATTCCAAGCTTTTATGAATAGACTAGCAATCAATGAACCAATCATCATTTGGTTCTCTAAAAAACTTAGTACATACATTCAATCTTTTGTGTAAAGAATCAAAATCCTTTCAACAAATTATTGGTTAGTTTAAAATGTGGACTAATGAATAATAGAGTATAATTTTCTTACAATTTTTGGAAGGAGACATTTGATTGTTGATCATGTGAAAATAATTTGCAAAGGTAAAAGTTTTCCATTAATCGAAGATGGTACAACAACTGTAATTCATCTTTTGCCCTCAATCCCTAAGACATGAATGTTTTTTTCACTTTCATCTCCCATGTCTTCTTTCCTTTGTAGGTACCAAATGAACACATGTCTAATTTGGGTTAATAACCAATGTTGCAAGGATGTTGTATGCTTTTACAAGATAAGCCACCTTATAAGCCATTTCCATCCTTTGATCTACCCAATTTGGTGGTAGTTTTGTCGTTGATGTGGATGTAGCTAATCCATATCACCAACTTAAAATAGTTTGCATAAAATGTCTAGCCCATTGTAATGTAACCTTGAATGAATCAATTAGCAACTCATAAACTATGTGTTCAAAAAACCCACCCACCAACCCCACCTCTCTCTTTGTTTCTTACAAATGATACAAACAATTTTTTTCTTTAGTATAAGGGATGATGTGGAATAACGTTTTTCATTTCTTCTCCTTTTTTTCTCCTATTCCTGAAAAAACACATGTATGATATATAGGATATGCCCTAATATACTCGAGGAGGAAACAAGGAGAATTTAGTGTCAATTAAATGTACTTGACTGATCCCATTTCCAACAAGAAATGTGGGGGAAGGTTTTCAATAAGGAATGTCAAAATGGTCATGCCTTGTCCTCACAAACTTTAAATTAGATGCCTAGGTAGCCTAGGGTCCTAAAATAAAAGTCTAGATAACTTAGGAATCTTGGGATAAAAGGCTTACATAGCCTAGGGTAAAAGGTCTAAGTAACCAACAATAAAAAACCTAGGTAGATTAAGGTAAAAGGTTTAAATAAATCAATAAATATGTAACATGGGATAAAAAGCCTAGGTAACCTACAGTAAAAAGTTTAGGTAGCCTAGGGTAAAAGGCTTAGGTAACCTATGAAAATAAAAATGAAAATATTTAGGTAGACTAAAAATTCTAATATAGAAAAACCTCGGTAACCTAGGAGTCGAAAATTGAAAAAAAAACCTAGGCTTTTTGGTACTAAAATTTGGTGTTCATTGTTAAATTGCCCATAATGAAAAACTTATTAATGAAGAGCTAATTAAAAATAGTGACTTTTAGGTTCTTCAAAATCCTAACTACTTACAATATAATCCATTTTTTGGTGATTGTTCTTGTGTTATAAGATTTTTAACAATTGCAAAAAAAATGGAATATTGTAGGTAATTAAGGTTTGAAAAACCCCATAATTCACTACCTTAATTAATTCTTGATTAATAATTTTTATGGGATGGGCAGTTTAGCAACGGGCATCAAATTTTAATATTGAGAAGCCTAAATTGTTTCTCAATTTTGGACTCCTTGGTTACCTTGGTTTTCCTATTCTTGGATTCCTAGCCTATTTAAATATTTTTATTTTAAAATTCATATGTTATTTAGTTCTTTTACCCTAGGCTACCTAAGCTTTTTTATTTTAAAAATGCATTCACACTTGGTGTTAAGGAGTCTAATATTAAATCCCCTAACAACAAGCTAATCATTTAAAACCTAAACTAATTTACCACAAAGATTTTATGTTAAGTTGACATTCATTTAATATTAAATAATCGTTAATTTAACATTGGGTGCCACCTGAGATGGCATCTAGATTTTCACTTAACATTGACTTAACATTTTGTGTGAATGCACCTTAAGATTCATAAATTATCTAGACTTTTTATCTTAAGCTACCTAAGTTTTTTTATTTTAAAATGCATAGGTTACCTAAGCTTTTTGATTTACCTGGGCTTTTTATTTTAAGCTACCAAGACTTTTTATTTAAAAATGCATAGGTCACCTAATCTTTTTACCTTAGGCTACCTAATTATAATAAATTGGATTACCAATTTCAATGAAAAGTTGTCCATGAAATTTTACCCATATAAAACAACGATCATTAAAAACAATCTTCCTCGTCAAAACTTTCCAAATTTTTTGAAATCATGGAGATCAATCGTATGCATTTCAAATTTTGTTCATTATTACATTATGTTATGATAATGTTGATGATTATGAATTTTTTAAATTGAATTTTTTTTTCCATTAAAAACGTACTTGGGCTAAATATATTTTTATTCATTTGACAACAATAAATTGGATTTTCAAAATTAATAAAAAAATGTTGTCATGCAAGGGTTTTTTAAAAACCTTTATAAATTTATTTGTGTACATTTACAATATAAAAGTGCAATTATGAACCAATTAAAAATTCATGATTTTATAACAAATTTTGTTTTCAAACCCAAATCATTTCTATGTGATCAATATAATAATTCAAAATGAATGAAATTTTATTCACACAATATATATTTTTAGTTTTGCTTATCCTACACATTATAATATACATTTAATCAACGACTTAGGTTTTTGACATGCATTCAACTCCTTAAAAGATGTAAATAATTTTTGCCAACTCAAACTCTTTGACAAATGAAGGATTGGAATGCATTTAATCAAACAATATACATAGGCAATTTTTGCAAGTTCGAACACCCTAAAAAATGAAAGTTTTGAAGTGCATTCAATTGCCTAATAGATGTAAGTAATTCTTGTAAACTTGAATAACTCTTCACATCAAGGTTTTAGAATGCATTCAATTGGCCAATAGATGTAGGTAATTCTTGCAACCTTGAACACCCCCACAAATTAAAGTTTTGCAATGCATTCAATTGGCCAATAAATGTAGGTAACCTCGAACACCCCCACAAATTAAGATTTTGGAGTGCATTCAATTAACCAACATATGTAGGTAATTTTTGCAAACTTGAACACCCTGTCAAATCAAGTCTTGGGAATCCTTTCGATTGATCGATAAATGTAGGTAATTTTTGCAAGTTCAAACACCCACACAAATTAAGGCTTTTTAGTCCACTCAAATGGCCAAGAGATGTAGGTAATTCTTGCAAGCTTGAACAATTGTTCAAATTAAGGTTTTGGAGTGCACTTAGTTGGCCAATAGATGTAGGTAATTCTTGCAAGCTCGAACAATGATCCAAATAAAGGTTTTGGAGTGCATTTAATTGGCCAATAGATGTAGGTAATTCTTGTAAGCTCCAACACCCACACAAATTAAGGTTTTGGAGTGCATTCAATTGGCCAATAGATGTAGGTAATTTTTGCAACCTCGAACACCCACATAAATTAAGTTTTTTGAGTGCATTTAATTGGCCAAAAGATGTAGGTAATTTTTGTAACCTTGAACAATGGTCCAAATCAAGGTTTTCGAGTGCATTTAATTGGCTAATAAATGTAGGTAATTCTTGCAAGCTCGAACACACACACAAATTAAAGGTTTTGAGTGCACTCAATTGGCCAATAAATGTAGGTAATTCTTGCAACCTCAAACACCCACACAAATTAAGGTTTTGGAGTGCATTCAATTGGCCAATAGATGTAGGTAATTCTTGCAACCTCCAACAATTGTTCAAATCAAGGTTTTGGAGTGCACTCAATTGGTCAATAGATGTAGGTAATTTTTGCAAACTTGAACAACTATTCAAATCAAGGTTTTGGAGTGCACCCAATTGGCCAATAGATGTAGGTAATTCTTGCAACTTCCAACAATTGTTCAAATCAAGGTTTTGGAGTGCACTCAATTGGCCAATAGATGTAGGTAATTTTTGCAAACTCGAACAATTGTTCAAATCAAGGTTTTGGAGTGCATTCAATTGGCTAATATGTGTAGGTAATTCTTGCAAACTCGAACAATTGTTCAAATCAAGGTTTTTGAGTGCACTTAATTGGCCAATAGATGTAGGTAATTCTTGCAACCTCGAACAATGACCCAAACAAAGGTTTTGGAGTGCACTCAATTGGCCAATAGATGTAGGTAGTGCTTGTAATCTAGAATACCTCCACAAATGAAGGTTTTGGAGTGCACTCAAGTGGCCTATAGATGTAGGTAATTCTTGTAACCTCCAACAATTGTTCAAATTGAAATTTTGGAGTGCACTCAATTGGCCAATAGATGTAGGTAATTCTTGCAAACTCCAACAATTGTTTAAATCAAGGTTTTTGAGTGCATGCAATTGGCCAATAGATGTAGGTAATTCTTGCAACCTCGAACACCCCTGCAAATTAAGGTTTTGGAGTGCACTCAATTGGCCAATAAATGTAGGTAATTCTTGCAACTCCCAACAAGTGTTCAAATCAAGGTTTTGGAGTGCACTCAATCGGCCAATAGATGTAGGTAATTCTTGCAAACTTGAACAACTATTCAAATCAAGGTTTTGGAGTGCACCCAATTGGCCAATAGATGTAGGTAATTCTTGCAAGCTTGAACAATTATTCAAATTAAGGTTTTGGATTGTAGTCAATTGGCCAATAGATGTAGGTAATTTTTGCAACCTTGAACAATGGCCCAAATAAAGGTTTTGGAGTGCACTCAATTGGCCAATAGATGTAGGTAATTCTTGCAACCTCGAACAATAGTCCAAATTAAGGTTTTGGAGTGCACTCAATTGGCCAATAGATGTAGGTAATTCTTGTAAATTTAAACACCCATTCAAATCAAATGTAGAAAGTGCACTCAATTGGCCAATAGATTTAGGTAATTCTTGCAACCTCGAACAATGACCCAAACAAAGGTTTTGGAGTGCACTCAATTGGCCAATAGATGTAGGTAATTTTTGCAGCCTTGAACACCTTGACAAATTAAGGTTTTGGAGTGCACTCAATTGGCCAATAAATGTAGGTAATTCTTGTAAATTTGAACAGTTTGATAGATTAAACTCTTGAAGTGCATTCAATTGGCTAATAGATGTAGGTAATTCTTGTAACCTCGAACACCCCGATAGATTAAGTTCTAAAAGTGTATTCAATTTGCCAGTAGATGTGGATAATTCTTTCATATCAATACATCTTGTCAAATTAAGGCCATGGCTAAAAATCCCAAAAATAATTTGTAAACAATCACAGTTCATTAAATGGAGTACTCGTAAGTGACAACAATTAACCAAAATATTTGGTAACTTTTGGATCATGCATTTTTGAAGACATAACCATTGAAGGTTGTTCAAATTTTGACCTTGGATGAAATTTTCCACTATATTTGGTGAGGCTGTTGTTAGGTCAAGTAACCTAAGGTTGTGAAATTCCTTTGAGCCATTTTGGAAAAATGAAGGCAAAACTTCACATCCTTTAAAAGAAATGCCTTCTAAATTTTTCACCACCTATCACATCAAACAAATTATAAATAATTTTCAACATGAATAAAAATAAAATTTCACTATAATGCCATTTTTTAATGAAAAAATATTACATCTCCTTAAATAAAGTTAAAATTTATGGTTTCATTTGGAATTTTGATTATATATATATATATATATATATATATACCATAGGATTGAATTAGCACATGTTGTTCAAACCTGATTCTTTTGCAAAGATATATTTGGTTTCCAAATAAATCGACTCATTGTAACTTCCATTGCGATATTTCGACCCATGTCTCGTAATTGTTCATGCATGTACAAGCTGCCATCTTCTGCCCATTTGATTAAAGATCTATCTTTCAAGTTTTGTAATATAAGCATAGGGCTCCATGAATCATTTCCATTCCCATACACTCGACAAATTGTATCTTTTTTCAAACCAACAAAAAAACAAGCAATATCCAAAAACATGTCTTGATGTTTTTTAATCAAATGGTCATAAGAAATTTGCAAAGATTTCCAAAGCAACTCATTGTCAGAGCCCCCTGTTATGTTTCGCCCACCTTTCAATTCACGCAATGCATCTTTCCATGTTTCCAAATCATGAATATCATACAAATAACAACCCAATACTTCAAGGCTTAACGGGAGGCCACTACAAGCTTTTATAATCTCCATAGAAATGTTTTTGAAATCATTTGTCACACAATTTGCATGTTTGAATGCATGGAACATGAAAAGTTCCCTTGCTTGTTCCCCATCCAATAATGCCATGTCTACTTTTGCAGACTCCTTTACATGATTTTTCAATATTTGCCAATTTCGACAATTTACAAGTACTTTGCTCTTGCAATCTACATTAATCACATGCTTGTCAATAAGATTTTGCAAGTTTCCAAAGTTCTTCGTCATATCAACATCATCATGCTTGTCAATAAGAAGTTGCAACTCTCCGAGGTTCTTCTCCATATCAACATCATCCACAACCACTAAAACTTTCTTTGATATCATGCATTGTTTGATTTCATCAAAGTGTTCATCAACATCTTCATCCTTGCATAACTTTTTATCACACAAATCTTGTAAAAGTTTTCTTTTGACATCCTTGATGTCTTTTGATTTCACATTCTCCAAGAAGCTAGATTTTTCATATTGGTTGTGGAATAAATGATACACTTTTTTACTCAAAGTGGTCTTCCCAATCCCACCCATTCCAACCAATGCAACAATAGATTCATTTTGTAACAAACTATGTATGGCATTTGCTTTATCTTCCAATGCCACTTCATAGCGTGGCAAACGTGGCATAGTTGGTGTTTTCTTTTCCTGTCGAAGTTCACCAAAAGAATAAAATTTATTTCAAATAATGGATAATATCTTAAAAATTATGACATGCAATTTAAATGAAATGAAATAATGTTTGTAGTCAAATTAAATGAACATACATAATTCCAAAAAATAAAACCAATGTTATTTACCTTCATAAACAATTTCAAACATTCCAATAATTTGGAATAACTTATATGGTCTTTTGATGGTGGCTTACAAATTGTCAAGTGATTAGCATCTTCAACTCTGTAATTGTTATTGTTCGACAATCGAATAGCTGAAGCCATTGGCACTAAAATTCCCTATACATGTGCAAAAATTATTTAAATTAAAACTCCTTGATGTGATTAGATTTATTTTAATATATAGGTTGTCAAATGTAATGTAGTAACCAAATGATGATTGGAACAATAACTTAAATTTTATGTTCAAAATATATAAATAAAATACATTTGTAACATAACCTCATTTACTTTGTCATAAATGAATTTAAAATAAAACTACAAAGGTTTGTCTTTCAATTAACATTCTATACATAATGAATTTGCAATTTCTACTATGAATACATGTTGCAATGGATTTGTGGGCAAAGAATGGAAAACTTAAAACTAATTTCACAACTAAAGTTAGTAGTTTCAAAAGTTAAACCAACACAAGTTTATGTAACATACAAAATGTTCAACTATGGAACCTAGTTGGATAGTCAATATGTTTAGATGAAAATCTTACCCATTCATTGTCAATAGGTAATCCTTCAACAAATGCATAGATGTT
>Ga0116231_10012271_pt1 | contig 12690 bp, 13 predicted proteins | sample S1TSphgellanicum_2_FD_89695 | JGI IMG/M metagenome (GOLD analysis project Ga0116231, IMG submission 89695) | Host-associated microbial communities from peat moss isolated from Minnesota, USA - S1T2_Fd - Sphagnum magellanicum MG | ecosystem: Host-associated > Plants > Peat moss > Unclassified... | reverse complement strand
TTCGACCCGCTGTTCAGCATTGGTGATCAGATCGGCGAGGTGATCCGCCGGCATCGCAAGGTGGGCCGCGCGGAGGCGCGGGCGCAAACATTGGCCATGCTGCGGCGGGTGCGGATGCCGGAGCCGGAGTTGCGCATCGGCCAACATCCGCACCAGCTCTCCGGCGGGATGCGCCAGCGCGCGATGATCGCGTTGGCTCTGGCCTGCGGTCCGCGGCTGCTGATCGCCGACGAACCGACGACGGCGCTGGACGTGACCATCCAGGCCCAAATCCTGACCCTGCTGCGCGAGTTGCAGAGCGAAACCGGCATGGCGATCCTGCTTATCACGCATGATCTCGGCGTCGCCGCTGAAATGGCAGACCGGGTGGTGGTGATGTATGCCGGGCGGATCGTCGAGGACGCGTCCGTCGAGGCGCTGTTCGCCCGTCCAGCGCATCCCTATACGCGCGGCCTGCTGCGATCCGTCGTGGGGGCATCACAAAGCCGTGGCACGCGTCTGCCCGCGATCGGCGGCGGCATTCCCAGTCTGCGCGATCCACCACCGGGCTGCCGTTTCCATCCGCGCTGCGCTCGCGCCACATATCGGTGTGAAACCGAAGCGCCGACCCCGCTGCCGCATGACAGCGGCACGGTGGCCTGCTGGCATCCGCATCATGACGCGGTGGCGGCGGAAGCAGCGCCGGCGACGAGGCTGGTCGTTCAGGTTACGCCCGAGACCGGCCGTCTGGTGGACGTCGTCGATCTCCACAAGTCGTTTCCCGTTGGCGGGCGATGGGGCGGCGGCAGGCGGCGATCGGTGCGGGCGGTCGATGGCGTGTCGTTCCATATCAATGCCGGCGAAACGTTCGGGCTGGTCGGTGAATCCGGCTGCGGCAAATCCACGCTCGCACGGCTGCTGCTGGGGCTTGAAACCGCGAGTTCCGGCAAGGTGATCTTCGATGGAGAGGAGCTCTCGCGGCTCGGTCGCGCCGGGAGGCATCGCGCGCGGCGCCACATGCAGATGATCTTCCAAGATCCCTATGGGTCGATCGACCCGCGTTGGACGGTCGGGGACATCATCGCCGAACCGCTGGTGGCGCATGGCGACCTGAGCCCGTCGGCGCGGCGTTCCGTGGTGCGCACGCTGCTGGAACAGGTTGGCCTCGATCCCGCCTGGGAGACGCGCTACGCGCACCAGCTCTCCGGGGGGCAGCGGCAGCGCATCGCGATCGCGCGGGCCATCGCGCCGCGGCCAAAATTCGTCCTCGCCGACGAGGCCGTTTCGGCGCTGGACGTATCCGTGCAGGCGCAGGTCATCAACCTGCTGCGGGATCTCGGCGAGAAGCTGGGCCTGACCTACCTGTTCATCGGACATGGGCTGAACTTGGTGCGCCATGTCTCCGACCGGATCGGCGTGATGTATCTCGGACGGCTCGTCGAGATCGGCCCCGCCGAGGAATTGTTCGCCCATCCGGCGCATCATTACACCAAGGCCTTGTTGGGCGCGATCCCGGAGCCGGATCCGACCCGGCGGCGTGATTTCGTGGCGATCGTCGGGGAGTTACCATCGCCATCCAACCCGCCGCCCGGTTGCCGCTTCCACACGCGGTGCGCGGCGGCGACGGCCCGATGTCGGGAGGACGATCCGCCACTCGCCACGGTCGCCCCCGGCCGCGTGGTCGCCTGCCATTTCCCGTTGTGATCTACAGGAATTCGCCATGACGCTCCCCCCCGCCACCAGCCTGCGTCGTCGTCTCGCCGATCTGCACGCCAACCGTGTCGCCACCTGGGAGCCCGCCAAGCTCCAGGTGAACATCAACCAGCGCGCCACATTGGTGCTGGAGGCCGCGCGGCACCGGTTTCCCCGCCCCGGTGACCGCGTGGCGGATTTCGAGGTGCCGGAAGTCGATGGCGAAACGTTGCGGCTGGACACGCTGCTACAATACGGGCCGGTGGTGCTGGTGTTCTTCCGCTTCGCCGGCTGCCCCGCCTGCAACATCGCGCTGCCGTATTATCGCGACGAACTCGCGCCGGGCCTGCGGGCGCTTGGGGCGACATTGATCGCGCTGAGCCCACAGGTGCCGGACTTGCTCGTCGAGATCAAGCGGCGGCATGAGCTGGGCTTCGCCGTGGCCGCCGACCTCGGCAACCGCCTCGCCGCGCGTTTCGACATCCTCTACAGCTATGACGAGGCATCCCGCGCGGCCTCCCGCGACAGCGGCCGCACGATCGGCGAGGTGACCGGCACCGGGACCTGGGAATTGCCGATGCCCGCCGTGATCGTCATCGACCAGAACAGCATCGTTCGGTTCGCCGACGTGTCGCCGGACTGGCTGGTGCGCACCGAGGCGGCGGAGATTTTGCGTGAAGTCGAGGCCATCGCGGTTACAACCCCGCAAGCGGCGCCAGCGTGAGGGCCGCCCCGATGCATCGCACCCGAACCGGCCGCATCGCCACGCTGGGCGCGGCCCTTTTGGTGGCAGGCGGGCTGGCGGCGGCGCGGGCCGAGGAACCCGCGCTCAATCCGGCGCCGACCGCGCGGGACTGGGCCGATCTCGCCAAACTGCCGGACTGGAGCGGCGTCTGGCTGCCCGACAAGGCGCATGCGAATTATCCGTTCGGCCATGTTCCGCCGCCATGGACGCCGAAGGCGGCGGCATATATCGCCGAACAGCAAAATCTCGACAAGGCCGGCACGCCCAACAACATCTACATCAATTGCCTGCCCGAGGGCATGCCGAGCTTCATCATCATGACGCTGAATTCCAGCGAGTTCCTGTTCACGCCGGGCCGCGTGACGATCCTGAACGAATTCGACGGCAACCGGCTGCGGCGCATCTACACCGATGGCCGCCAGCACCCGAAGGATCCGGACCTGACTTTCAACGGCCATTCGATCGGGCACTGGGAGGGCGACACCCTGGTGGTCGATACGGTCGCGATCCTGCCGGAGACTTTCCTGCCGCTCGGCCAGTCGGTCGGTATCCCCAATAACGGTGACCTGCACATCGTGGAACATATCCACCTCGCCGCGCCGGACCGGCTGGAGGACACGCTGGCGATCGAGGCGCCCAAGGTTCTGACGGCGCCTTGGGTCATCACGAAGTCCTTTGTCCGGTCGCGGGCACGGAAGGATGACATCGTTGAGGCTTCCTGCCACCAGGGCGATTTCCGCGAGGAGTTGGACGCGTCGGGCAACTATGTATTCGTGCCGATCGTCAAGGGGCCCGGGGGCTCTCACCTGCCGCCCGCTCCGTAACGATCCCGTTCCACACTCCTCTGAAAGCGATCCCAATGATGCGCCATGTTCCGCGCGCCGGCGCTCTCGCCGCGCTGATTTCGCTGTTGAGCCCCGCGGCGTGGGCTCACCATTCCTTCGCCATGTTCGATGCCGGCAAGGTCGTCACGCTGACCGGCACGGTCAAGGAATTCCAATGGACGAATCCGCACGTGCTGCTCTGGATCGTGCGCGATCCGAATGACGGCCAGTCGGCCACCGGCGATGGGGGCGTGCTGTGGACGATCGAATTGTCCACCAGTCCTGGCCCCTTGAGCCGCATCGGCTGGAACAAGCATTCCCTGACGCCGGGTGACCGTATCACGGTTGAGATCAATCCATTGCGCAGCGGCGAACCCGGCGGCTCGTTCAAGAAGGCCACGGTGCTGAAGACCGGCGCGGTGCTGACCACGGCCGTCCCGGACGCACCCCCGGCCGCCACGCCGTGACGGCGGGTTGGTGAGCGGGTGGAGAGCCCGGCGCCCGGGGGCCGTGATTCTCGGCGCCGTCGCGCTGGTTGGCGCCACCATCTGGTGGTTTGGGGCGGCCTGGTGGACCGAGGGACAATTGTTGCGCGCGGATCCGAACGGTTTGCCAGCCGATCCGGCGATGATGCGCTTCGCGCTGCCGCGCGGGCACGCGATCTATGACGGCTATTGCGCGACCTGCCATGCCGCCGGCGGCCGGGGCGATCCGGTGCGCGGCATGCCCGCGCTGAATGACAGCGACTGGCTGTACGGCGCCGGCACGCCCGCCGACATCGAGCGGACCGTTGCGTATGGCGTGAGATCGCGCCATCCAAAGGCATGGAACCTCGCGGCCATGCCCGCCTACGCGCGCGAGGTGCCTTCCCCCACCCAGGCGCTGCGCCCGTTGAGTCCGGCCCAGATCAGCGACCTGGTTGAATTCCTGACGCAGCTGCAAGGCGACCGCGCGGACGAGAAGGCCGCCGCGCGCGGGGCCGCGTTGTATGCCGGGCAGGCGGGCTGCTACGACTGCCACGCGCCAGACGCCCGCGGCGATCCCGCCATCGGCGCGCCGAACCTCACCGACCGGATCTGGCTGTATGGCGACGGCACCCGCGCCGCGCTGTACCAATCGATCGCGCATGGACACGCGGGGGTTTGCCCGTCCTGGCTCGGCCCCTTGTCGGCCGCCGAGGTGCGCGAGGTGGCCCTTTTTGTCTATGCCTTGTCCCACCAGCCAATCTTGGCAACAGCGGAATAGCGATGTCCGACCTCTCGATTTCCGCGACTGAGACGCGCGCCGTCACGCAAGGCGGCCGGCGCACGTTGATCCTGGCCGGGATCGGCGCCACGATCGGACTGATTGTCGCCGGCTTTGGGCTGTTCACGGCGACCGGCACATCGACGCTGGTCGTGCCGGCCGAGGACGTCGCGCTGGTCAACCAGCAACCGCTGTCACGGCTGGACTTCATCGCGGCGCTTCAGAGCAGTTACGCAATCACCCTCGCCGACGCCACGCCCGAGCAGCGCCGCGCGGTGCTGGAGGACATGATACGCGAGGAGGTTTTCGTCCAGCGTGGCCGCGAACTCGACGTGGCCTCCGTCGATCCAGATGTGCGCGCGGCCATCGTCCGGTCCGTCGAGGAACAGGCCGCGGCGCCCGCCGCGCTGGAGAATCCGCCCGACGCCAAGCTGCGTGCCTATTTCGATGCCCATCGCGATCTGTATGCCACCGAGGGCAGGATGATCCCGCGTGACCTGGTGTTCGCCGACGCCACATCGGCTGCGGCCGCGCTGGCGGCGCTGCGCCCGGGCGAGGAATCGCCGGCGGCGGTTCTCGCGGCATCCGGCGGGCGCGACTCCGGCAAGGTGGAGGGCGAGGAGTTCTATTTCGCCGCCAAAATCCATCTGGGTGCCGCGCTGTTCGAGGCCGCCCGGCTGTTGCCCAGCGGCGGCGTGTCGGCGCCCATCGCGGCGGACGGCGTGCATGTTCTGGTGATGCTGCGCAACACGCCGCCGGTTCCGCTGCCTTACGATGCGGTGCGTGGCCGGGTGCTGGACGACTACAGGCGCGATGCCATCAACCGCCTCCAGGCGCGGGAGGCGGCGTTTCTGCGCAAGCGGGCCAACATCCTGCTCGCGCCGGACCTGCGGTGATGCGCGCCCTTCCGGTGATATGGACGATCGCGGTCCTTTTGCTGGCGCCGGGCATCGCCGACGCGCACAGCCGCAGCGAATCGCATTCGGTGTGGGAAATCGATGACGCGCATGTCGATCTGGTCCTGACGATCGCCGAGGCCGATGCGCTGGCGCTCGGCGCTGGCGGCACCGGGGGGGATGACGCCGTCAAATCCAGCATCGCCGACCACGCTTACCCGATCGCGGGGGATGCGCGGTGTCCGCTCGTGCCGCCGGTGACCACATTATCGGCCGCCGCCGGGTTCCGCCGCTACGATCTCACCTTTCGCTGCGCGTCGTCTGAGGATCTGCAAATCCATTCCGACGTGCTGATCGACCAGATTCCCAGCCATGTCGATTTCGCTCAAATCCAGAACGTCGCCAGCGGTGACTTCACCGAACAACTTCTGACCGCGGACCAGCCCACCGCCGATGTGGGAGGTGATCCGGAACATTTGCGGGATGCGGGCTTTCTCGACTTCGTGCGGATGGGGGTGATGCACATACTCACCGGTGTGGATCACATGTCGTTCCTGGTGGGGCTCGTGCTTATCTCGCGGCGGCTGCGTGATCTGGTGTTCGTGATCACCGGGTTCACGCTCGGCCACAGCCTGACGCTCGCGCTCGCGGTCACCGGCGTGCTGCGGCCCCATGCGGAATTCATCGACGCGCTGGTGGCGTTGACGATCGTGCTGATCGGGGCGGAGAACGTCTCCGTGGCGACGCGTCGGCCCGATCTGGTAGCGATCCTTATCGCGGCAGCGCTTGGCGCCGTGGCGTTGCTGCGAGCCCTGGGGATCGGCGAGTTGCCGCCGCTGCTGGTGGTTGGGGCGGGCCTGTTCGCCGCGAATTATCTGCTGGTCTCCGGCCATGCGAGAGATGCCGCGCGGCTGCGGTTGCTGATCACGCTCGTGTTCGGCCTGATCCATGGTTTCGGCTTCGCGGCGGATTTGCTGGAGCTGCGGCTGCCGACAGATCGGCTGGCAGCCTTGCTGATCGGGTTCAACGTGGGTGTGGAGATCGGCCAGTTGACGTTGGTGTTCGGCGCGCTCGGCCTCGTGGGGCTCGCCGTGCGGGCCCGTTTGGCGGCGCCCCGGCGACTGGTTGTCGATGTCGGATCGAGCGCGCTGGTCGGGATCGGCACCTACTGGTTCATTTCGCGTAGTTTCGGATGAGGAGCGATGATCCGCGCTTTCTGTGACTGGCTGGCGGCGACCGAGCTGAGCATCACGATCCAGAGCCTGACCTGGATCGTGCCGGCGGTGCAAACCGTGCATATCCTGCTGATCGCCGCGGTGATGGCCACGGCGCTGTTGTTCAACCTGCGCCTGCTAGGCGTGCATGGCACGGATCAGCCAGTCGGCACGGCGGCGCTGCATCTGTTGCCGGCGATCTGGTTCGCGCTGCCGGGCCTCGCGCTGACCGGAATCGTGCTGATCATCGCGGAACCGGCGCGCGAACTGCGCAATCCCGCCTTCGCGGCCAAGATGGCCCTGCTCGCCCTGGTCTGCGCGGTCACACTATGGGTGGGGAGACGCGTCCGTAGCGCCGCGCCACCTGGCCGAGGCATGGCGCGCTGTGCCGGTGCGGCGGGTTTGCTGCTTTGGGTCGCGATTCTGGCCGCCGGGCGCTGGATCGCCTATCTTCAGGTGAGTTGAGCATGGCTTTTCCCTACGACCAGTTGGGCTGGCTGCAGGATACCCCGCTGGCCGATGCCATCGCGGTATCCGATCTGCTGTTTCCCAGTATCGAAACGGTGCATGTGTTGGCGTTGTCGCTGGTGGTGGGCAGCATTGCCCGCGTCGATCTGCGGCTGCTCGGGTTTGGGGTGGGGCACGGGCCGATCAAGCGGGTTGCGCGGCAAATACTGCCGCTGACCTGGATCAGCTTTGCGATCGCGCTAGCCAGCGGACTGCTGCTGTTCGCATCGAACGCGGTGAAATATTTCGACAACACCGCGTTCCGGTTGAAGTTCGCCCTGATGATCCTGGCAGGTCTGAATATGGTCGTGCTGCATCTGTTCGCTTGGCGATCGATCGGCGAGGCCGATGCACGGGTTCCGCTGGCGGCGCGAGTGGCGGGCGCGCTGTCGCTGCTGGTCTGGGTGGGGATCGTGGCGGCGGGGCGGTGGGTGGGATTTACCGCCCAGTAGCCACTACCGTCAGATGCCGCCGCCGAAATCGAACGTGTCGGAGGCGCGTAGCTTGGCCTGGATGATGTTGCTGTAAGCCGGCACGCTGTGCGTGAGCCAGACATTGCCGTCGATCGTCGAGTCATGGCCGATGGTGATCCGCCCCAGCACGGTCGCACCGGCGTAGATCACCACGTCATCCTCGACGATCGGGTGGCGCGGCTGGCCCTTGACGAGCGCGCAGCTGCCATCGACCTCGAAGCGTTTCGCCCCCAGCGTGACCGCCTGATAAAGGCGGACATTGCGGCCGATCCGCGCGGTCTCCCCGATCACGACCCCGGTTCCATGGTCGATGAAGAAAGCCTCGCCGATCGTGACACCGGGATGGATATCGATCCCGGTGCGTGAATGCGTTGTCTCCGCGACCATCCGCGCCAACACCGGCGCGCCGAGCCGGTATAGCGGATGAGCAAGGCGATGGCGCGGGTGGCGGGCAGCCCCTCGGCGAAGCGGCCGACGATCTCGTGCGCCTTCTTGACGATCTCCGCCCCGGCCCCCGCCCCAGCATCGGCCGCGATAGCCAGTTCCCGCCGCACCTGTGCTTCCAGCGCGACGAGACTGCCCCGCAGGGCGTGCGCGGGTTGTGCGTCGCTGCCGAGCAGCGCGCCGTCCGCGGTGGGGAAATGGTGCGGAAACAGGATAACCACGAGCGACGCCACCATCCCTGCCATCGCGTCGGCGGAAGGCAGCGGCGCAGCATTCCCCGGCGGGGCAGCCATAAGCCCGATCAGCGCCGCCGCATCCCAGCCCTCGCCGACCCCATCGTCTGGGGTCGGCGGTCTGGTTCACGCCGCGAGGACCTTGACGTCGAACAGGCCGTCGAACAGGGCCGTGCTGAGGTAGCGTTCCCCGGAATCGGGCAGGACGACGACGATCGTCCTGCCGGCGTGCTCCGGGGCGTGGGCCAGCCGCAAAGCAGCCGCAACCGCCGCGCCGCAGGAAATGCCGCTGAGGATGCCTTCCTCGGTGATGAGACGGCGGGCGTGGAAGATCGCGTCCTCGTTGCTGACCTGCTCGACGGCATCGATCAGCGAGAGATCGAGCACTCCCGGCACGAACCCGGCGCCGATACCCTGGATTTTGTGCGGGCCCGGCTCAAGCGTTTCACCGGCACGGATTTGCGTGAGGATGGGGCTCGCGGTAGGTTCCACCGCGACGGACAGCACATTCCGCCCGCGTGTGTCCTTGAGATAGCGCGACACGCCGGTGATGGTGCCGCCGGTGCCCACGCCGGCGACGAAGATGTCAACCTGACCCTCGGTATCCTCCCAGATCTCGGGGCCGGTGGTTTTTTCGTGAATGGCGGGATTCGCGGGATTCTTGAATTGCTGCAGCAGCACGTATTTGGCCGGATCGGACGCGACGATCTCCTCGGCCTTGACCACCGCGCCGCTCATGCCGCGCGGCCGCTCGGTGAGCACCAGCTTTGCCCCGAAGGCGATGAGCAACTCGCGTCGCTCCAGGCTCATCGTCTCGGGCATTGTCAGCGTCAAGGGAATGCCGCGCGCGGCAGCCACGAAGGCGAGGGCGATGCCGGTATCGCCGCTGGTGGGCTCGACGATCTCCTTTCCCGGGCCCAGCAGGCCGCGTTCCTCGGCATCCCACACCAGGGCCGCGCCCAGGCGGCATTTCACGGGATAAGCCGGGTTGCGGCCTTCGATTTTCGCCAGCACCGTCGCCTGCGCGCCATCCGTGATTCGGTTGAGCCGCACCAGCGGGGTGCGGCCGATCGAGAGGGAGTTATCCGCGAACCAGTTCGGCACGATTCAGCCTCCATTTCCGCATGGGCGGGTAGCGCCCGGCGAGCGGATACCGGAGCCGCGATCACATGGCCGTGATGCTTCCGCGATAGGTGCCTGGCGCACAATATCCGAAGCGATCACGTCATCGTTTTGAAAAACGATCCTCATGTTTGGCCACGAAAAAGATGATCATTCTCTGGCTTGGCGGGAACCAGCCAGGCACATTGCGGGATATGAAATTCACTTCCGGCGACAAAAGGCGCTGACCGCGCCTTCCGCGACGCGGCGATGCCCATCACCGCCGCCAATGCCAGGGCCAGGAACAGCGGCAGACCGACGGCGGACCAGAGAGCGGCAAGGCGGGCCTTCATATCCTCAAACCCTCGACACGATGGACAGCCAGACCGCGACGGGCCGGCACTTCCGACTTATCAGGTCGTTACTCGGCAAACCGCGGATGCCAAGGATTAGATGAATTGATCGATGAGCTACATTACAAAATGAGATCGAAACACGATAGAAAATGCTGCGAAATTCTTTTTTAGGAAATTTTCTTTTCCGTTTTTCGATAACGGGATGTATCAGATCCCGGAATATCCTGGCAGGTCTCGGAAATGATGATTGACGGGGCGTCTGACCTGCCACAGCGTGGTGTTGGCGCGATGGCGGGACTATGACGCCGTCCGGGCTGTAATTAATCGGAATGGAATGGAGCGCGTTGCAATGCCTGGCTTGCCGGAATATCTGCGAGAGAAGAAGGTCGCCTTTGAGAGGCTCAAACATAAGGCGGCGACGGCGGGATTTTCGCCGGGGCGCCTGGAGGCCAAGGTAGAAGCGGCCGGACGAAGTGGCATTCGACGTATCCGCATTCGTGACTTCCAGATCATCAGCGATGCCGCAACGACATTTGCCGGCTATGATCTGGGGCCGACATCACCGGAGATTCTTCTGGGCGCCCTCGGCAGCTGCCTGACGCACACGTATCTGATCCAGGCGGCGGTGAATCAGATCACGCTGCATGAGGTCACGGTCGTGACCAATGGGCAGCTCGATCCGCGGGCGGGACTTACCGGGCACGAGGAGATTCCGGTTTATCCCCATGAGCTCTTCTATCATGCCAGGCTCGTTACCGACGCCTCGGACGCGCTGGTGGACGCTTTGAACGCGGCCGTGGAACGGTCATGCCCGCTCCTCAACCTGCTGCGTCGCGGCAACACGGTGCGGGGCAGCGTGGAGGTGATCACCGACTGGACCAACCAGGCAGAGGTCGCGAATTAAGCGGCGCGAACGCTCGCGGTTCATGTTTGTCCGGAGTGGTTGATCAGCAGGTGGCCTGACGAATGTGGAATTGACCACAGACCCTGCCCACGCCCTTGCCGCGCATTTCTGCTTCTGTCGGCGCTCATGCTTGGTTTGCTCCGATGCGACCAGCGTGCGCGCTGATGGCCATACATACGTGGCTTTCAGCCACAACCAGAGAGTGAACCGGCTTATTGCTCGATAAGCCCTACTGGCAAGAAAACGAAAGCTGGATCCACGATCGGGCTCCGGCTCACGACGTTCATGCTGGATTTCGACCTGATGGCAGACGCAATCAACTCCGAGTCGAGGCGAGAGAAGAGACACTTACCAATTTGCGCGTGGTTGACGGGAAGTGGCCGTTTGCGATGGCACGCACTGCCGTGGTGATGATAATGGATTGGCGCGTTCGCGATATAGTATCTGGATATGCCTCAAATTTTGACATCCGCACTGCTGTCTTCCGCCAGCGTGGCACCTCTGGCCATATCTCGCCGCGATCCGTCCGCATCGCCCTCACAGCGGATCGGGTCTTGGGATCAGGCGCTTCCCTGGCTTGCGCCGGTTTGCATCGTGATTATCTGGGCACCTTGTGCGAGCTCCGCGGGTCTCTCCCCTCATGTTCTTCCATCACCCACCAAGGTCATCGCCACGGCGGCGAAACTGGTCGCGAACGGCGAGCTGATTCCGGATCTGGCGATCAGCCTGCTCCGCGCGACATCCGGCTTCCTGATTGGCGGAACGATCGGGCTGGCCCTTGGCATCACCGTGGGTTTCTCTCGCCTCGCGGAATTGCTGCTCGACCGGAGCGTTCAGATGCTTCGCGCCATTCCCTTCCTTGCCCTGCTTCCTCTCGTCATCGTCTGGCTTGGCATCGGCGAGGCCGCGAAGATATTTCTGGTGTCCCTGGGCGTGGTGTTTCCGATCTACATCAACACGGTCCTGGGGATCAGACAGGTCGATCCGAAGCTGCTCGAACTCGGTCGGGTCACCGGTTTGAGGGATTGGCAATTGATCCGGCGCATCGTGCTGCCGGGCGCGCTTCCCTCCATCCTGACCGGCGTGCGGTATGCGCTGGCGACCGCATGGCTGGCGCTGGTCGTGGCGGAGACGATCGCCGCCAGTTCGGGGATCGGCTTTCTCGCCATGGACGCACGGGAGTTCCTCCAGACTGACGTGATCGTGCTGGCGATCCTGATTTACGCCATCATCGGAGTGCTCGCCGATACGCTCGCGCGACTGCTGGAGCGCCGGTTACTGGCATGGCATCCGAACTATGCCCGGCGGCCGCGCGTGGGCCGATGAATCGCTGTTCGGTTCCGTCTGTTATCGAGCCACGCGCCGAATGCGCCGCGCGCGGTGCAACGTCATGATCCCTTGCCCTGATTGGATGCGTTCGATGTCTCTGCCTGCCATCTCCACGCCGACACGGCGCGCCTTGCTTGGCGCAACGCTCGCCTTTGCGAGCGTTGCGCCAAACGCCCGCGCGGCGGTGGGGCGGGTCACGGACACCGTTCGGCTTGGCTGGGGGCTGGGTGGCCTTCCGCTGATCGCCAAGGAGCGTGGCGCGTTCGCGCGCCAACTTCAGGCGGATGGGATCAAGGTGGAGTGGGTGGGGCCGTTTCCCAATCATGCGCCCTCGATTCAAGCGGTTGTCGGCGGCAGCGCCGATTTCAGCTTCGGCGGCAGCACCACGCCCGCGCTGGCGGCCATCATCGCCGGATCGCCGCTCGTGTTCGCGCAGTTCGGCATCGTCGAGCCGCGCACCACGGCCATCATCGCCAAGGATAGCTCGGGGATCGATACGGTCGCCGATCTGGTGGGCAAGACCGTGGCCGTGAACCGCTCTGGCGTGGCGGAATTCCTGCTCGTCGCGGCGTTGGAGAAATACCACGTCGATCGCTCCAAGGTGAAGGTGGTCTACCTCAATCCGCCGGAGGCGGCGCCCGCCTTCGGCTCCGGCCAGGTCGATGCGTGGGGCATGTGGAGCCCGGGCGTGGATATCGCCCGCAGCCAGTACAAGGGGCACGACATCTTCGTCGAAGGGCGGGACCTC
>Ga0116231_10012270_pt1 | contig 12691 bp, 11 predicted proteins | sample S1TSphgellanicum_2_FD_89695 | JGI IMG/M metagenome (GOLD analysis project Ga0116231, IMG submission 89695) | Host-associated microbial communities from peat moss isolated from Minnesota, USA - S1T2_Fd - Sphagnum magellanicum MG | ecosystem: Host-associated > Plants > Peat moss > Unclassified... | reverse complement strand
TCCCTCTATCCATTCGTGGCTAGCTTGTTGGATGTAGGAAATGGTGTGTGCTTCCTTGAACATACAATGGTGAGCCATAGGACTATGGTTCCCATGTAAATCAAGGGGTATGTATCCCAGGTGGTGGCCATCAATTTCCCAATCCACTCGGTAGTACGCACGTTCAAACCAGTTGTCAATTGTGAAACCTGGTGGAAACAGGGCCTCTTGCCCAATGAGCACATCATAACTTGTGGCATTGGTGACTAAACATCTGACCTATAAGCAAAGCTCCTGATCTGTACCTTCATTGAACTTAAGTGTAATCAAATCCGAACTTTCCCCAAGTACCTCCTCTACGCTCCCATTAGCGGTGCGAATTTGCCACATAGATTTCCGTAGTTTGGAGTCAAGCATGCCCATCTTCTTAGCGAATTTAACTCCAAGAATCACTGGTTGGGCACCTGTGTCAAGAAGTACTACTCTGGGTGTATGTCCTCCCACTTGGATTGCTGACCCAATATTGTCGACAATGGCAACTCCGGTGGCAATGGAAGTTCTCTCACTAGGCACCACCTTTAGAAATGAGTGAGACACTTTGTGGAGAGAATGGCTATCCACAACACCTTTGCTGAGTAACAAATCCACAAGTGAAGTGTTCTGAACTCCCTTCTGATATGTGAATGTAGAATTAGAATTAGCATGAGCTTGAAGCACCTCCCTATTGTCAGCATTGTGCTCCTTCTTCTTAACATTCTTGTTGGAATTACCCTTGGTGGGCAAAGCCTGAGTGGAAGGTTGAGGTGCCTTGGTTTTTGGTTGAGGGACAACGAAAGATGTTGGCAGATTTTGCCGTTGTAATCGGAGTTGCTTTCACTCTGGAAACTTGGCAAAACAAACAGATTCCTAATGTCCCTCTTTCCCACAATAATCACAAAAGAGATCCTCGGAAGGGATGTTGCACTCACTAGCTTTGTGGGCAGGATTGCCACAGTAGTTACAAGAAGGTAGGATGGGTGTAGCCTAGTGCACCACTTTAGTCCTTGAAGAAGAATGTGATGATCTAGTTGGCGGAGCTGGTGTAGGTTGAGGCCTTGAACGTGATGGAGGCCTCATAGTACTAGCCTCATAGTGTGCATGAGCCAATTCCAACTTTTCGGAAATGTTGTACACATCCAACAAAGTGTACGAGTCTCCAAATTTTGCAAAGACTCGTTGTAAAACTTGCGCGTGGAGCATTGGAATACCTTCCAACAAACGAAGATACCAGTGGGAAGCTTCCAAGTCGGTGATGCTCTAGGTATCCTCTTTGAGTTTGAGAAACCTCCTGTAGAACATCTTGAGGGTTTCATCCTTTGTCGAGAGAAGGTGGCAAGCTGTAGAATTTTTTCAGAACTTTTGACTGGAAATTCCAGCTCAAGAATTCGAAAGAATGCCCCCACTGGATCAGTAAAAGCTAGCACACCAGTTGTGGGAGGAATGTTTGTAGTAGCAGCAATGAGTTGTTGAGAAGAAAGGTTTACTAAGGTAGGTACCAGGTCTGGATTATTTGGCACAGTCCCGTGATGTGCAATTGCAGCTTGCAATGCAGTTTGAAAGGCGGTGGCAATGGCTATGGTGTATGTTGGATTGGGAATCTGGGTGACACCCAAAATCCTCGCAAAATGTTGTTCGTAGACATCCAACGCCTCATAGTGCTCTTAACGAGCGAATTGTTTGAATGCAAACACCTCGGTGTAATTAGTGCCATACTTGAGTTCCAATTCACAAACCACAATTGAAAAGGTTGCCTTGAACTCCCTCAAAGAAATAGTAACTGGCCTTCCGCTGAAATTTTCAATTCTCCCAGATGAACTGCTCACCTCCATGGTGTATATGGGTGCTGAAGTCATAGCTTGCAACGGAGTATATGGTGATGGTGCGAAAGTGGGTGCGGTAACAGGCATAGTCCATTGATGAGCCCCTCCAAATGGACTCTGATGTACCCTTGATGTAGTGTAACCTAAGCCTAAATTCCTGGTAGGAGTTGTACTAGACAACGATGGTGCTGTAGACACTTGATGGTATCGTCGTGAAGCTCGTGAGCTTAAAAAACTCGGCTCAAAAGATTGTGTGTTACTTCGTAGCTAATACCTGGGCTCTGGCCGAATGGTAGTGCTCTCATCATCCGAGGACATCGTGTTGTCCCATGCCCTAAAATGTTGTGATAGTACACAACACTAACTATAAAATTCTAACACAATGTATAATTTGAAGAATATAGTGCGTTGTTCTAAAGGCAGGACGACAAAAATAGCACGTAGGACATCAGGACGCAAGACGTAGGACATCAGGGCGCAGGATGGAGGATGTCAAGACGGCAGGACGAAAGTTCGTTGACAGAAGTCCGACAAACGAAAGTCCGACATTAGACGTGCAGAGCTTAGCCGCCGTTGTGGCGATGGTGGGCGGCAGCGCTGCACTGCAGTTCCTCGCAACGTAACGCTGCGACGATGGCCGGGCAACATGGAGCTATAGCGATGCAAGCTCACGCTGCTGCAGCTCGCGTCGCGAGAGTGCTGCGACATTGTTTCTGCAACTTTCGTCGCAGCAGCGCTGCGATGTTATTACTGCAGCACCTATCGTGGGAGCGCAGCAAGCGTCGTAGCAACGCTGCTACAGCTCGCGTCGCTGTGGCATTGTTGCAGCAGGCGTTGCGGCAACGCTACGGCACTGCTTCAACTCGCGTTGTTGCGATGCTACAGTAGGCGTCGTGGCAACGTTGCGGCGCTGTTGCAAGCTCGCAGCAACGACGGAGAGCAACACACTATGCAACGATGGCGAGTGGCAGTACTGCTCGCGGCAACGGCAGGCGGCCATAATTTTTGTTTTTTTTTACTTGACAGTTTCAAGAGAGCAAGAAAGAGGAAAGAGGCAGAGCTTTGAAACTTGTTTCCCCGCTCTGTTGGTTAGCATAACACAAGCTCCTTCTTGCAACGTCAACTCCTTTCAGCAGCAACAACAATAGCACCCTCCGGTAACCACAGCACGAGTAGCACCAGTAACACTAACAACACTAGCAGTAGCAACGATAACTTAAAAACTCAATAACTTACAAGCAAAAGAAATCTGTGGCTTTCAACATGAAGCACAAAAAGTGCAGTTTTTCTAGAATTGAAATGCAAAGCAAGAAAGAAATGAAGTGTATGTAAATGGTGGCCATGCAATGGCTGTCGTGAACATCTAAAAATCCTAGCTTATGATGGAGGAAAAACTCTTGACAAAGGAATTCTAGAAAAACTAAAAGGAGAAAGAAAGGGTTAGGCCTTTTATATTGTGCCAACACTGAAACCCTAAGTACCTAATAGCGTACAGTCGCCTAAAACCATACATCAACCCTAAAACCGCACATGGGCATGCCCGTAACTGGCCATCATGTATGAGGCCATGTACGTGCATGACAATGGTTGCTTTGAAATGGTGGGTGTGCAAAAAGGTCAAAATGCAAGAAATCTAGTGGCAATGTTCAAATGGTGTATGAGTTCATGAATATGGGAAGTAGGTTTTATTGGATGTTCAAATTTCATGGAATTTTTTCTACTTGTAGTGCTTCATTTAATAACATCATGATGATAATCTATTTTAATCATCACATACATGCACCCTGAATGGACAAAGAAAGAGAAGTTGACAGTGGTCCAAAACATCCATTGGCAAGTGCAACATAATTAGAACAAGTTGCCACAAACATTGTTAGTCACTAATACATGTTCATTTTGGGGTTCTTCCCAAAAAACATTGAGGAGGTTGGAAATTTGCATGGGTTAATAAAGGGGGTAGGGAAAATGAAAGAAACCCCATAATGGGGATCACAAAGAATTTTTTCAGCCTTCCACACATTGGCAAAAGCAATTCCATGTTAAATTACATCCTATGGTTTCATGAGAGTGAGTTTTCTAAGACCACCAAGTTAATTTCTTATGAATCCTTTCAACAATTTTGAACTTCTAGTTTCTTATGTGAATAGGGATGGAGTTTTTAAGAAAAAAACATCTATGCAAGAAAGGAGTTTATGTTCTTGGAGTACATTTTTTTTTAGGCCATAACATGGTACTATTTTGTATCTATAATATAGTATGGTTTACCATGGTACAAAATGGAATATTAGTTACACGAGTTGGAATAGCATTGATCGCCAAAACCATAATTATAACTTGATTGATTCAAAAAGACAAAAAGGCTTTGAAATTGATCTCAAGTAGCCATGACAAAATGTAGTAAAAAACAATTAATGTTTAAACCTATCACGAGACTAATGCAACATCTATTATCCGTTTAGTTATGTTTGAGTATGATCTCCCACCAATTTTGTTGGATGGTCATTGCTTCATTATTTGTTTTAGATTAATGAATTTTATGTCATTATAACATATTTTTTATTTTCTAATCAAACCCAAAAATGATCATTGTTTTTTTAACCTATAACAATAATCATTTAATCACATAAATCACTAAGTAGTAACAAAAGGACATTAACATGCCATGGCATCATGAATTTTTTACTACAATGAATATGATAACTTGTTGATGTTTTGGGTAAAATATCTCATTATTCTTCAATTTGTGTTAATATATATTTGTGATGTGGAATTAATTAATTGAAAATATCAATAACCTTTACAATCAATAACTAAATCTCCCATGATGATGACATAACATGTCATGTTATAATTTAAAGTGTTGCAACTATCAAACATCATGATTCATGGGTGCAACAAAACATAATATATGTAACAATTAGATGAACAGTGCAACTCTAGGTCCTTAATAATCAAATAATAAACTAACACATGACACATAAGAAAAGTTACAAAAACCAAAGATTTGTTATTGTGCCCAATATAATTACATGATTTTTAAATTCACACCTTTTTTGGTTAAATTCACACCCTTTCTTCGTGCGTCTGATTATATGCAAATTAAATTTGAGTGTGTTTGCCCCACCCCCCTTAAAACAATATGCGTAACGCAATAGGAGATGGAGTTTGCGACACGGCAAGAGTTGATTGAAGATCTCAGCAACAATTATGAACAGGAAGGAGTGGTCCTCACCATCAAGACAAGCAAGGAGAAGCGAGTGGTCATGAAGTGTGACTGAGGCGAGGAGTACGTCAACATGCTGAACCTGACGAATGAAACCCGCCAAAGGGAGACGCACATGAGGCGAACTGGCTGTGAGTTTGAGATCATCTGCTCATTGGTGAAGGGTGTCTGGACAATCCGTAAGATCTCAGGCAGCCACAACCACGAGCTTGGTGGCAACCTGGCAAGCCATGTGGTGAAACGCTGCTTAAGCGAATTAAAAAAGGCTAAAGTGCGAACGTTCGGTGGGCAAGGTTTAGCGCCAAAGGACATTCTCTGCATCCTCCATAAGGAGTTTGCAAACATCCACTCAACAGCCAGGGAGATGTACAACGAGCTTGTTGCTGCTCGAGCGGAGGAGTTGAAAGGCCGCGGACCCATCGAAGCTCTGGTGGAGTTGATCTCTTGCTCTGATTACTTCAACAAGGTGCGGCTGGTGGAAGGTGCTATTGACTGCATGTTTTTTATGCATCAGTCATTAGTCAGCATGTGCCAGATGTTCGGCATGGTCTTCCTTCTAGACTGCACGTATAAGACCAACAAGTTTGGCATGCCTCTGCTGAATGTGGTCGGCATCACGTCTACCTATGCGACGTTCAACGCTAGCTTTGCCTTCTTGCACATAAAGAATGAGGAGGCGTACGCTTGGGTTCTGGAACAATTTTCCGAGGTCGTGACTCCAAAAGTCCTTTGCATGGACCGAGAATTGGCCCTAATGAATAGGATTACACAAGTCTTCCCGGGCTGCCACAACATCTTCTAATGCTGGCACATCAACAAGAACATTCTTGCTAATTGCAAGACAGGCTTCTCCGATGTTGAGTGGTAATAGTTTATGGAGCGATGGAATATCCTTGTCTGCAGCACGTTGGTCGAACTGTTTGATGTGGCTCTTAGTGTATTCAAGGAGACCTATTCGGGAACCCATCCAGCTGCTTAGCAATACGTTAACACGACGTGGATGCCTCACAAGGAGAGGTTTGTTGCTTGTTACATTGACGAGTTTCCCCACTTTGGTAGCATTAGTACTTCAAGGGTGGAAGGAAACCACGACGTTATCAAGTCGTATCTCCGTGTCAGCACTCTTCACCTCTTGACGCTAATGAAGCGGTTGGGTCTCATGTTGGCCAATCAACGCGTGGAACTGAATGTTGCGATTAAGAAGCAGAGGGTGCATAAGGCACATCGGTTCAGCCATAGCTACTTCAAGGACTTGATCTACAAGGTTTCTAATTTCGTTATGGACAAGCTTCTACAACAACTTAAGCACGTTGAAAAGGGGGGACATGAAGAGCAACCATGCTCTACGCGATTCACGAAATCGTGGGGGCTGCCCAGTCATCATTACATTCGCGGTTGTCTAGAAACCGAGACTCCGATTCTCCTACAAGACATTCATGAGCAGTGGCTGTTGGACAGAAACCCCCTGATCCTTCCAAGTGTCAATGTAGCTGTGTCGCCACACAAACCGACATCACCACGAAGTTTATTCATGTAAACGATGATGGCTACCCTACAACAAGTACTCGATAATGGGAATCCTCGAGCAGGCAGTTTGATTGCCCGCCTTAATTAGGTCCTGGATACGCCTAATGTTCAAGTTCAAGAGCCCTTGGCCGTGGTCAAGAAACGTGACAGACTTGTAAGCTCTAAGAACAAGACAAGCACGACTAGAGACAAGTCTCACTTTGAATACGTGGAAGGACGCAAATGTGGGGTCTATGGTTAATCAGGGCATAACTCGAGAACTTGCTCGCATAAGTAATTGAACTGATAAAGGAACATACTCTTAAAGTTTAATATGCATAAAATTGGAGGTGCGAAGGGTGTGAATTTAACCAAAAAAGGTGTGAATTTAAAATTTTCCTATCATTATGACATTCATTACAAACTTACAATATTACAAAATTTTAATAAAGTCCATGCAAAAATTGTAAAACAATATGTTTGTGCAAAATCTATGGGCTTCAAAATCTATGGGCTTCCCAAGTTCGTAGTTAGACCCAAGATGGGCTTAAGTTACTCAAATAATGGAATTATGAGGAACTCGGGGCATGCTCCTAACACTCAGCACTAGAAGGGATAGAGGGGCGTGCTAAAGCTCCAAGATGGGACTATGAAGAGTGACAAGCTATTCACTTACTCGAACCTGCATCAAACCAACCAACCAACAAGTTGGTTAGTACACTTTCTAGAGGACCTTTAGTGCTAGGACAAGCCATGGGCAACTCTGGACTCACAAGACTCACCACGGCCTAGACTCGAGGGAAGCCACCACCTTCCCCCATATAGTATTCTTTGTGTCTCTCCATGGCACCTACATTCGAATGGCTTTTTATCTCGAGATTCCGAAAGAGGAGTCCCAAAACTGTCCCAATTTGGACTCTCGGGACTTTGTGAGGTCATAACTTTTTGCTCAGACCTCCAATTAGGATGAGGTTTAAAGCAAACTTGTAGCTCTCCTCAAGAGCTTTTTAACGGTGTGTTACACTCCACCTACACGCACCGAGGTCAGGTCGATTCGCGACTTTTAGTGGTCAGGAGTCAAACTGTTAGTTTGATTCCTAGCCCTTCTTTTTGCCATAACCTATGTTGCAAATGTCCAAATGGCCCATGTGAGCTCATTTTCAACATTTACACTTTGATAGTTTTCCAATGATATAAATAACACCCCAATGCGAGGTGTTTTGACCCCTGCAATCAAACTTTGAAGTTTTGGGAGTCCCGGAGGACTCCCAAGTCCCCATTTCGGGAATGTGAGTTTCATCCTCACACTCTTTCAAAGTAGGGTTGCGACATTCAAAATGTAAAAATGGCACAATTTTTTTTATTAAAAAATAAAATAAAATAAAATAATATATTATCTTTATATTATTCCCCTTTACATTTTAACTAAATTTGTGGAATTATCGTGATGTAAAAACTATGTAATTTTTGTGTATTAAGCATGACCATTCATTTTTGTCATTTTAAAAAAACGTTTTATTTGTTTGAATATTTTAGATATTGAGTATATATATATATATTTCATATTAACCATATGAAAATAACATTTTGCATGAAATTTGTACGAACCCATGAAACTTAATAAGTTTGTGATGTTTGTCAAAAATAATTATTCCTCATTGCATGATTAATAATAAATGTTTTCATTTCTAAGTGAAATATCAAATAAAACCTTGACGCATGCAACAAAACATAATTCATGCAACTATTAAATGATGGTTGCAAGTCATTAGTTATTTAATGGTAGATTCACACATGGCATCGTAAATATTGCAAATGGAAATGTAGCTTAAACAACCCCTAGTTAGGCCTTAAGGTAGCCCTTATGTAACCCATAAATAGCCTAGGCAATCCTTAAGAAACCCCTAGGTAGGTCATTATGTAAATTAAGTAACATAGGAAACCCCTAAACCAGGTCAAACCTATAACTAGGAGCCAAAAAAGGTGTTGGATATTAGACATAATCAGTCAAAATTAAACATTTTTTTTTATTACCATTTAAAACCATAGTAATCATGGCAATTTAGTCATTTTTCTCTCAAGTGAATGTCATGGAACTTAGAATAAATTCATTTAATCCAATTTTAAGTTTTGGTTCTAATTTAGGATGTTTGAAAATGTACACATATTATGTCAAAACAAATCAATTTTGCAAAGGATTATCAAAAGGACTCATATAATAAAAGAATTTTCATTGAAAAAATATAGATGATAATGACATATTAGCCACACTCAAAAAACATTCATAACTTTTAAAATGTGGAATTCAAAAACTTTAAAAATTCAAACAATGTTTCAAAATTGTTTCAAAATTTTAGAAATTGAAAAGTCCTTTACCATGTATAAATGGGTTATAACGTACATGTATTAAGAAAATTTATAAATTAGAGTATAGTAAAGCTAAAGAATGTGAAATTTTAATGTTTGGTGATGATTTAAAATTTTGATCATTTTTCAAGGTGAAACATTGAATCTATAAGGAATTTGCACACTTTCAGAATTTCATATTTTATTCAATAATGACTAACAAAAAAAAGAGTGATGCATTAGGGAAAATTTAAATATTTTTTAGAACAAGTTATAAAAAAATTCATTCACATATAAAAGATATTTTTGGAAAAAGAGGATTCGTAATTATTTTCCAAAGTAATCCTTTTGGTTTTTAGTTACAGGTTTTGACCCAACCCCTTTAAGTAAGTTGTTATGTAGCATAAGTAACATTTAGATAGGTGTTTAAATAGCCTAGGTAGCCTAGGGTAGGTTGAATTTGTAGGTCACTTTGGTAGGTTTTTTAAAATGTTTATTAAAATGTAATTACATTTTATGTTACATAAAAAAAGTTGATGCATTGTTAAGGACTTTGCCCCTTAATGTGGAAGTGAGAGCTTTAAATCTTTACTTTTGCAACTTATGTACCTTATTCTAGTAAGTTAAGTAGTTTATGTGGTTGATATTGACTAAAATGTGTAGGCTATGGCACCTAATATCCTATTATAAGGCCATGTTCTTAGCCTAGGTGGCCTAGGGTAGGTAAGCTATGTCACCTAACTTAGGTTATTTAATTTAAGTGGCCTAACTTACTTACCCTAGGTAGCATAGGTTAGGTTACATATCTTATCTGGCCGAGGTTTTGACATGTAATCATATGACATATTTCCATTGTGGAATAGTGAATTGACCCAAACATAACATATTTATCAACCCCCAACATCCAATAAAAAATTAACAAATAGATTTTACACCCAATTCATTGTTGGCCATTCGAGTCATAGTAGAACATGTGTGAATGGTGTTTTGACACATGTAACTTTTACATGAAGGCATCTTTTTTAAGGAATGTCCACTTGCTTGGGTGGCTCCTTTGACTATGATTTTACCCAAAAGGCAAAGCTAATTTTTTGTTGGGTAGTATGTTTGTTCATCCTTTTTCAATTTCTTGTCCAGAGGTGGTGGAATGGAATTCAAAAGTTGTAACACCTAACATTGTCTTTGGGTGTAAATGTGCACACATGCTTGCTTTCATAAACTTTCATGATGATTAACATTACATGTTAATTCTCAAAAATCTAATGGCTGTTTTCATGATAATCTATTTTAACATTAATGTTTAAACACCAAGTGTGAATGATGTTTTAGTATCTTCAATTATGAAATGGGTTTTTTCAAACAACATCCCTCACTTATGAGTAAGACGCAAGGAGGAGGCTTGGAGGAAAACATTTTAAAACATATGAAATGAAACCTAGTGATAATGATAGTGATCTATTAGGTTTTTAAGTTTGAAGGCCCAAGAGTGAAAATGGTTTGACCTTAAGAACATCTCTAGCGCAAATTTGGAAATTTACCTTATAAAACCCTAGTTGTTAAAGAGTTTGTAAATAAAACTACATTGCAAGAACTTTGTGCCCCACGGCAAACATAAGGTAACCTTCTTATAGTTTTAGTTGCTTGTGTGCTTGTTTGTGTAGAAAAACATTATTGGTAGTAGTTGTTGTGTGAAGTTTTATGATTTGATTTGAAAATTACACAAAGAACATGAAAAACACATCTAGAACACGAAAACAAGCCAATCTACTAGGATTTTAAAAATGACATGTTTAGAAAAGAAAAACCATCAAGAAGGAGAAAAAATAATCATTGTTTGGCAAATGCACCCAAAATAATAAAAAAATAAAAAAGGAAAAATAAATGTTGCACAAACCTTGCTTGTGTTTGCATTGCAAAGATTAAAAAAAGGGGGCTGATCCTCCCACCCTGCCGATTTGCTTCTCCCACCCTCCCCCCCCCTATCTCGTCTCCTCCCTTTAATTCTCACCACCTTCGTCTCTGCCTTTCTAATTCCCCCCCATTAATGGCCTAAGTATTGGGCAATTACGAACGTCGTGTCCAGGCCTCCTACATTCCTTGCAAAGACATGGGGCTTTGCCAATTGTCTCAAAGGCGCTTGGTTTCCGACACGTTGATGATATTGGCTGGTGGCTTGTGGCACGTGCGACGACAACAGCAACGAATGGGCGTCCGCGTACACGGGCAACGACAGGCTCGAGAATTTGTATTGCAGGTGTACCAACTTGTAGATCTAGTGCAAGCCACCACTGCTTGTGTACCGCATTGATTGGTAGGCTCTGGTTTGTAGCACGCAGATCGTAAATTGTGGTCGCTGAAAGAAGTCCCATGACAGTCTCGAAGCGGGGGTCTAGTTGCGAACGGACTTTGCGCCTTGCATGCTCTTTGGCAATCATAAATTGAAGGTGGATCTTGATGAGAGCAACTGAAGAGACCTGTCGGACCACTTGTGAGGAGACGCAGGTATACAGTAAATATAGGGAAATAATACAGGAGGTCAAGGGAGGAGTCCAACGAAATTGGACTCAAAAAAGGAACTTCTCCACCTGACCTCTCTGACCCCCAACCTAGTCCATAACATAAGATTTGATCAAATGGAAGTAGGAAGCTCTACACACCTGGTCATAGAACATGTCTGACTGAACATGATTGCACCGCTCCTTCTGTTGTGAGATGGTAATATCAATCTCTTGATACTGATCGGCGAAAAATTGCAGTACACGTTCGACCACAGTCATCATGTCACCAGTGCTAACCTACAGGCGCTGCTTCAACGCTGAGTGTGCGCCTTCCACACGTGATGAGGATGACGACTTGAAATGCGGCACTTTGTCAACATATGCGCCAACAAAGTATGTCTTGTACTCCACCCAGGAAAGCACATACTGCACAACACGCGGCTGGGTACCCACCCACTCCGTTTGAATCTGCACCAGCTTCTCCTATAGCTCGTCTGTCGCAACCCTAGCTTTGGGCTCGCGACCAAGGCAAAGGGGGTTGCAATGTTATGGGCCAAAAGAGAGGAAGCTCGGGAGTCAAGGCAAAGGCATTGCAAGGGTGTGGGCCAAGAGGAAGCCAGGAAGTCACATCACATACTCCCGGGAGTGTTAGAAAGTGTGAGGGAGTGTGAGGGAGTGAACACTCACACTCCCAAGGCAACTCCCACTTTGGGAGATAGAATCCCGGTGGACTCCCAAAACTTCAGAGAGCGATTGCAGGGGTCAACCTCAATGTCTTGTGACGTTCTTTATATCATTGAAAAGCTCTTGAAGCGTAGATTTCTAAAATGAGCTCGCATTGCTCATTTGGACATCTGAAACACAAGTTATGGCCAAAGGAAGGGTCGGGAGTCGAATTGCCAGTTTGACTCCCGACCACAAAAAGTCCGGAATCGACCCGATTTACTTAGATGCAGGGGGCGTGTCACATATCTTTGGAAAGCTCTTGACGAGAGCTACAACTTTGCTTTAGACCGTATCGCGATCCGAGGTCTGCTCGCAAAGTTATGGGGCTCCAAAGTCGCGGGAGTCCCATTTGGCGCGATTTCGGGACTCCCACTCCGGAGTCCCGGGAAAAATTTGGATGTAGGTTCCGTGGAGAGCTGTAGAGTATACTATAAGGGGGAAGGTGGTGGCTTCCCCCAAGTCCGGGCCGTGGTGAGTCTTGTGTGTCCGTGTTGCCCGTGGCTCGTCCTAGCACCAAAGGTGCTCCAACTATGCACTAACCACTTTGTGTGGGT
>Ga0116231_10012269_pt1 | contig 12692 bp, 13 predicted proteins | sample S1TSphgellanicum_2_FD_89695 | JGI IMG/M metagenome (GOLD analysis project Ga0116231, IMG submission 89695) | Host-associated microbial communities from peat moss isolated from Minnesota, USA - S1T2_Fd - Sphagnum magellanicum MG | ecosystem: Host-associated > Plants > Peat moss > Unclassified... | reverse complement strand
CGGCGCCGGCCCGTGCGGCGGCGATCGCCGTGGCCGCGATTTGCTCGGGCGTGACCGCACAGTGCGGGCTCTTCGTGACCTTCGTGTCGTCGCCCGTGACCGCGCAGCTGATGATGACGTCGTGATTCATGGTGTCTCCCCCGAGGATCCCCAAGGGATCCGATCTGAATGCCGGTTATTATATAATGCCCATGATATTTAAGCCACTTCGCAGTTGCACTGGATGATTGCGCGGATCTTACCCGGTGCATCCGCTATTCGATAGGATTTGCGTGCCGTAGGTTTCCCAATACTGATCTGCCAAGGAGCGGGCGCGGTCATCGATACTGCTGGATGCCAAAGCGGCAAGCATTGGTTTCATCGATGCCACGTTCAAGCCAATGCTTGGCTGGCGCAGCCCATAGCCAGCTCTGCACGGTGGCGCCGTCCTCTCTCGGCTGCGTGATCGTCTTCCTCCACTGCACCAGCAGATCAGGATCGCTCGCCTCGACGATCTCGCTAAGCAGCCTCGCCTTTGATCGCCCGGACCAACGCGCGTCGCTGTGCTTCGGTAACATCGTGAAATCCAAGCATGGAACACGCCAGATCCTGCTGCTCAGACAATGTGCGACGCCGACGGTACACAGCGCCAGGGCAAGCTTGAGGGCCGACGATCGACGCTCGTCATCAATGACGCGGCGTTCCGACTCGGAATACGTAAAGAACGCTTCGATCTCGAAGCCGCTCAAGTCACGCGGGAACGCGCCTCGACCCAGATGCGTGGACTGCCAGTCGTTCATGTTCTGCCTCCCGATGAGCACAACAATACGCCCATCGAAACCACGAACAGCAAGTACTTGGCCAGTATGAAAAAAAGGGCGCTAGCTGCTGGAGTGAAAGAGAGAAAGTACCGGCACTTTTTGCACTGAAATCACGGGGACCCCTCAAGGTGAAACTTCGCTTCGAGAATACGTCCTAATGCCATCCGCGTGCCGGCCATCCTTTTAGAACTCCGGCGCATCTGCTCAGTCCAATTGGTTATTTCGTAGTCGGACGCGCAATGGCTATCTTTGCCCCGGAGCGGCCTGCGGACGCTCGCCAAATCCGTTGCTATTGTTGAATTGGGAGAGCTCTGTTGAACGATACGAAGCAATCACCTGCGGCGCGTGCGCGCCGCTTGGGCATCCTCGGCTTGTCCGCCGTCCTGGGGTTCAGCGCGACGGCTCCGAGCCGCGCCCACCACGCGTTCGCGGCCGAGTACGACGCCGAAAAACCGTTTGAGATGACGGGCACGCTGACCAAGGTCGAGTGGGTGAACCCGCACAGCTGGATCTACGTCGACGTCAAGGGTCCGGATGGCAAGGTCACGAACTGGGAATTCGAATTCGGTGCGCCGAACGCACTCGCGCGGCGCGGGCTGCACAAGAGCGACCTGCCGATCGGCAGCGAAGTTCACGTCAAGGGCTATCTTGCGAAGAGCGGCCTGCCCGTCGGCAACGCGACGAGCGTGACTTTGCCGGATGGCCGCAACCTGTACACCGGATCCTCGGGCACCGGCGCGCCGGAGTCGCCTTGAGCGCGCGCGAGGCATGCGCGCCGCGCGTGCTTGCTCTGGTTCTTGGCGCGTTGGCCGGCGCACCCGCGTTCGCGGCGCATCCGGACCTCACCGGCATCTGGCAGGCGATCAGCACGGCCGACTACGACCTGGAGCCGCACTCGGCGCGCAAGGATGCGCCCCCGGGTGCCGGCGTCATCGACGGCGACCACATCCCGTATCGACCCGAGGCGCTGCAAAAGAAGGCGGAGAATTTCGCGGCGCGTGACAAACTCGATCCACGTCTGAGCTGCTTCACGCTCGGCGTGCCGCGCGACAATTATTATCCCGAGCCGTTTCAAATCCTGCAGCGGCCGCGCGACCTGACGCTGATCTACGAGTTCGGAAACTCCGTGCGCACGATCCATACGAACGGCACGCTGCATCCGGTGGGCGACAACCCCGAGTTCTGGCTCGGTGATTCACGCGGGCACTGGGAGGGCAAGACGCTGGTCGTCGACGTGACCGACTTCACCGACAAGACCTGGCTCGACCGCGCGGGCGATTACCACAGCGACGCGCTGCATATCGTCGAGCGTTGGACGCCGATCGATCACGATCACCTCGCCTATCACGCATGGATCGAGGACCCGAAGGTCTATACGCGCCCCTGGACGATCGACGTGATTCTCTACCGGCTCAAGGACAAGAACATCCAGCTGATCGAGAACTATTGCTACACGCTCGATTTCGACCAGTACTATCCGCTACCCGCCGAGGATTTCCCCCATGCTCAATGATGCAAGCCACGCCGGCCGCGCGCGCGCCGCGGCGCTCGTTGCGCTGCTCGCGAGCGCCTGTCTTGTCCGTGGCGCCGTCGCCGCGGCACCGATTTTCACGGTTGCCGAGGGACCCTGGACCGGACCGCGGCTCGCGGACGGACAACCCGACATCGCCGGCGTCTGGACCAACGACATCGCGAACCACAACAATTTCACCGATCCGCAGGGCGGCATTCCGGGTGATCCCAGCAAGGGTCTCAACGTGGCCAACGGCGCGGGCAAAGGACCCAAGAAGCCGCGCAGCGAGCGGGCACCGAGCCGCGTCAGCGATCCGGCCGATGGAGAAGTCCCTTTCCAGCCGTGGGCGCGCGCCAGGCAGCAGGAACTGCTCGCGAACTTCTTCAATCCGACCAAGCCAGAATATGTCGAACCGGGCGCGCGTTGTGCTCCGGCGGGCGTGCCGAAATCGTTCTACTGGCACGGCTATGAGATTCGCCAATACCCGGGCATCGTGCTGTTCCTGTTCAACGGCGGCATCCGTACGATCTATCTCGACGGCCGCCCGCATCTGCCCGCGAACATCAAGCTGTGGAATGCCGATTCGCGCGGGCATTGGGAGGGCAACACGCTCGTCGTCGACGTCGCGAACAACAATGCGAAGGCGCGTTTCGCGCGCACCGGCGAATTTGCGAGCGAAAACGTGCACATCGTGGAACGCTACACGTTCGCGGCCGACCACTACACGTACAACGCGGTGTTCACGGACCCGACGGTCTTTACGCGACCGTTCACGGTGACCATCCCGGCGCACCGGATCACCGAGGCCACGCCGCAGGACGAATGGAACAACGAGCAGGAGTGGGCCAATCGACCCGGCCAGCCCCCGCTCTACGAGAATTACGAACGCATGTGCGTGGAAAACAATCACGGGCACGGCAACGTCGTAGCCACCGCCTCGGCCGCACACTAAAATCGCCGGTATGAGTCTGCTGGAACTCTGTCAGCGTATCCAGGATTCGACGGTCGGCACGGCGCTGCTCGAGAGCCAGTATGCCTGGCTCATCGTCGAGTCGATTCACGTGCTGAGCCTGTCCGTTTCCGTGGGATTGCTCGCGATCGCGGACCTGCGATTGATCGGCCTGTTCCGCACCGATACCCCGGTTGCCGACATCCTCGCGGAGCTGCGGCCGTGGATGCTCGGCGGTTTCGTGCTGATGTTCGTGAGCGGTGCGCTGCTGTTCTGGTCGGAGGCCGCAACCGTTTACGTGAGCCCGTGGTTTCGGCTGAAAATGGTCTTCCTCGCCGCGGCCGGCCTCAATGCGCTGATCTTCGAGGCGTCGCTCGGACGCCGGCTCGCCGAATGGAGCGACCGCCGGCGGCCGCCGCTCGCGGCGCGCGTCGCGGGCTGGACCTCGCTCGCGTGCTGGACCGCCGTGATCGCTTTCGGGCGCTGGGTCGCCTACGCGCACGCCTGAATGTCGCTGCTCGCTTTTGCTCATGCTTGCGAGGCGAGCGCGATCGGTGCGTATGGCCGGCGCTCGAGCCTGTTTTTCCCCTCGGTCGAGGTCGTGCACCTGCTCGGGCTCGCATTGCTGCTCGGCTCCGTGCTCGCGATCGACCTGCGCCTGTTGGGTCTCGCGATGCGCCGCCAGTCGGTCGCCACGATCGTTCGCGCGACGACGCCCCTGCTCGGCGTGGGCTTGAGCCTGGCCGTCGCGAGCGGTGCGCTGCTGTTCATGACCGAAGCGGTCAAGTGCTATTACAACGCGGCCTTTTGGTTCAAGCTCGGATTTCTCGTGCTCGCGGTACTGACCCAGATCGCGCTCTCGTGGCGCGCTCGTGCGATCGTACGCCCGGCGGCCGTCCTGCGCGGCTGGGCGGCCCTGTCCCTGCTCTTCTGGTTTGGGGTCGCGGCGGCGGGACGCGCGATCGCATTCATTTAGAGAGGCGGCGAACCCACGGTCGGGGCGCCGGTCGAATGCCAGTCGCGACACTCGTCGAACGCAGGCTGCGCCTCCACATCGCTGAGCAGCCCGTGGCGCTTCAGCAAGGTCCGCACGGCGTTGCGGGAGATGCCGAGCAGTTCCGCCGTGCGGACCTGATTGGACCCGCAATGGCGGTAGGCATCCTCGACGAGGCGCCGTTCGACGTCGCGCATGAGGCTGCCGCCCGGCGACGCGAAACATTCCTGAAATGCCGCTGCGATGCGGCTCATGGCCTGCGACGGGGTTCCCGAAAGCGGGGTCGTGCCGCGGATCCGCAAATGCACCGGTTCGATCGTGTCGCCGGTCGCAACCAGCACCGCGTAGTGTATGACGTTCTCCAACTCGCGGATGTTGCCGGGCCACGCATGTCGCACCAGGACTTGCAAGGCGGCCGCGCTCAGGAGCGGCGCTTTACGACCGCACTTGGCCGCGTAGATCCGGACGAAATGCTCGGCGAGCGGGCCGATGTCGGCGGGTCGCGCGCGCAGCGGCGGCAGGTGGATCGGCACGATGTTGAGCCGGTATAAGAGATCGAGCCGGAACTTGCCGGCGGCCACGGCCGCGTCGAGATCGACGTTGGTTGCCGCGATGATGCGCACGTCGACCGGCGTCGGCTTGCGCGCGCCGACCCGCGTCACCTCGCCTTCCTGGAGAACCCGCAGGAGCTTGCCCTGCAGTGCCGGCGGCATGTCGCCGATTTCGTCGAGAAACAAGGTGCCGCGATGCGCCGCCTCGAACCAGCCGCTGCGCCGCGCCTGCGCGCCCGTGAACGCGCCGGATTCGTGACCGAAGAATTCGCTTTCCGCCAGGTGTTCGGCGATCGCGCCGCAATTGACCGCGAGGAACTCGCCATTGCGACCGCTGCGCCGATGCAGGTGCCGGGCGATCAATTCCTTGCCCGTGCCGGATTCGCCGGCGATCAATACCGGTGCATCGCTCGCAGCGACGCGCTCAACGAGTGCGAGCAGTTCGTGTGCGGCCCGATCGCCGAAGACCAGGTGCTTGTCCCACGCTTCCCGGTGCGCAGGGTTTTCGGCCGCGACTTCGCGCAGCGGCACGGCGACAAGATCAAAGCGCGACATCGAACGGCTCCCGTGATTTGCCGTGAGTCTAGGCACGGACGTCGTCGGCCGCCAATACCAGGTTCGAATACCGTCATTACTTTTTCGCGCAATTGGCACATTTGTTGCTCCCCTCATCGAACGTCCGACCCACATTCATCAACCCTCAAGAGGATCCCGCATGAAAATCATCGCAAGTCTCGCCGCGCTCGCTCTCGCGCCGCTCGTTTTCGCCCAGGCGCCCACGACGAGCGCACCCGCCGCCCATGCCCACGTGCTCACGCGACTCGAGCTCGATGATCTGCTCAAGAATCCGCAACGCCTGCTGATCGTCGACGTCCGCCGGCCGGACGAAGTCACGAAGATCGGCGGATTTCCGGTCTACCTGAGCGTGCAAATCGCCGACCTCGAGAAGCAACTGGCGTGGATTCCGAAGGACCGTCGCATCGTGACGGTGTCGAACCACGCGGCGCGCGCCGCGAAGGCCGCGGATCTGCTCGCCGCCAATGGCTTCGATGTCGCGGGGGCCGCCGGTGCCGAGCTCTACGAGAAGGACGGCGGTACGCTGACCAAGATCGTTCCGCCCGGGGCACCCGGCGACGGCGCGCCAGCGGCCGCACAGCCTTAGAGCCACAGCAGCTGCTGCGTTTGCAACAGCCCAACTGTTCGAGATCCAGCGCACGGCCCCGCTTGCAGCGTCAAGAGGGGCCGATTTTCGCTGGCATGCCTCTTGCTGTATCGCCTCGACGACCACTCAACGACATCGAGGCTCGAGCAACAACATGGGATCACGAACAATTAGCATTGTGGGATTTCTCCTGGGCGCGGCGGCGGCGCTGCCGCTGCACGCCCAGCAACTCGGCAATTCGAATGCAACGACGAGCGGTGCTGCGCCGGAGACGGAGCAGCTCGATTCGATCGTCGTGCTCGGCACCGCGCGCCAGGACGTGACCTCGCTGACGAGCACCGCGCCCGTCGATGTGATCACGGCGCAGGACCTGCAGAACACCGGCGCCCAGACACTCAATGAAGCACTGTCGAAGCTGCACCCGTCCTTCAACTTTCCGCAAGGTCAAAATGCCGTCAAGGGCCAGGGCGTGCGCGCCGCATCCCTTCGCGGCGTCGGCCCGGGATATACTCTCGTGCTCGTGAACGGCAAGCGGCGCAACGTGTCGGCCGAGCTCGCGGGCACGGACCCGTGGCCCGCCACCCAGGTCGTGGACCTCAACACGATCCCGCTGAGCGCGGTCGAGCGCATCGAGGTGTTGCGCGACGGAGCGGCTGCGCAATACGGCTCCGACGCGATCGCCGGCGTCATCAACATCGTACTCAAGAGCAACTCCTCGGGCGGGGATCTCGATGCGAGCACGGGCGGGTACACCGACGGCGGCGGCGAGACCTACCAGTTCAAGGGCAATGCCGGCGCCAAGCTCGGCGACGATGGCTTCGTCAATCTGAACGTCGATCGCCTCAAGAACGCGAATGTCGATCGCAGCGCGCCCGATTGGCGCCAGCTGTTCCCGAACGACGACCCGCGCAATACGACATATCCCAAGGACTATGGGCAGTGGGGTCAGGCTTCCCGCGACAACTGGGTCGCACTCGTGAATGCCGAACTGCCGCTCGTCGAGAGCTGGCGCGCGTATGGCTGGATCAATTACTCGAATCATTCCACGGGCGACTACGTCAATCCCGAGCGCGTCGTCGCGTCCAACACGTCGAGTCCGACGGCCACGAATCCGACGCAGATCTCCCCGACGATGGTGCTCAGCATCTTTCCGAACGGCTATCAGCCGTATATGACCTATACGTCGAAGGATTGGGCCGCGGTCGGCGGCGTGCGCTACGGCAACGCCGAGATCGGCAACCTCGACCTCGGTGTCTCCTATGGACGCAACGAGACCGCGCGTTATACCTACCAATCCGTGAATCCGAGCTGGGGCGATTCGAGCCCGACGAGCTTCTATCTGGGCTCATGGATCGATCACACGACGAGCGTGACCGCCGACTACAACAAGGATCTGCCGCTCGCGTTCGTCCAATCCGCCGTGCTGTCCGCCGGTGCGCTGTTCCGGCAGGAATCCTGGGGCACCGGCGACTTCGGCGACTACATCGGCTATGCGCCGGGTCCACTCGCGGGTCTGCCGCTCTGGGCGCTCTACTCGACGCCGAGCACCCTATACACCGGCACGAGCGCGGCCTATATCGGCAAGACGGCGGCCCAGGTCGCCGGCAGCGCGGCCGGCATCTACAGCCAGTTTGCCTCCGCCTACCCCGGCATCAACTTCTCGAGCGCCTCGGGCTCGGTCGGCGCGACGGGATCCTCGACCGCGGGCATCTCGCCGATCGATGCGGGCACGTTCACGCGCCATGTCGGCGGCGGCTATGTCGGCGTCGACGCCGCGATCACGCAACGACTCGATGTCGGCGCGACCGCACGCTATGAGGATTACTCCGACTTCGGCAGCACCGACAATTACCGGCTGACGGGACGCTTCGAATTCGTGCCGGCGTTTGCGGTGCGCGGCACGATCAGCAGCGGCTTTCACGCGCCGGCACTCGCGGAGATCGGCCAGCAGGTCACGAGCTACACCGGCACGTTCACGAACAACGGTATCAGCAACCTCGCGCCGGGTTATACGCGGCAGTTTCGGCCCGGCGATCCCACGGCCGCCGTGTTCGGCGCCAAGCCCCTGCAGCCCGAGAAGTCGACGACCTACTCGTTCGGTGTCGTGATCCGGCCGGACGCGACGAGCTCCATCACGATCGATGCGTACGATCTCAAAATCGATCACGTGATCACGGTATCCGATCCGATTCAAGGTCCCACGGTCACGGCGGCGTTCAATGCGGTGGGCCTAGCCGGGTACACCCAGGCCACTTACTATCTGAACGCCTGGAACTCGCGCACCGACGGCGTCGACGTCGTCGCCAAGAAACTGTTCACGCTGCCCGTGGGGTCCCTCGATGCCACGCTCGCGACGAGCTACAACACCACGCACGTCAGCGACCCGAACAACTTCGTGACCATCGGCGGCGCGACCATCGACATTCTGAACAACTCCCGGTTCCGCGACGCGGAGAACGGGATACCGAAGACCAAGGTCATCATCGATGCGGTTTACTCGCTCGCGGCGTGGTCGCTCGATGTCACCGGCACCCGCTACAGCGCCTACCGCTATGACGTCGGCAATGTCGCGAACGTCGTGCAGCCCAACGGGAACGTCGATCAGGAGTTCGCCCCGGAAACCTACGTGGATGTCGGCCTGAGCTACACTGCATACGAGAAGTTGCGCGTGTATCTGAGCGTGCAAAACGTGTTCGACAAATACCCCGACCAGTATTTCGACGGCAACCGTTCGAGCGGAATCAATCCGTATTCGTTCATCGCGCCGAACGGTGCCTCGGGCCGCTTCATTCTGGTCGGCGCGAACTACCGATTCTAGACCGGCATCCAAAGCGAGGTTTCACCATCCATGCAATCCCCGACACGCCGCCAATTCTTGGTGCAGGCCGGACTCGCGAGCGCCGCGGCGTTCACGCTGCCGCGCCGATCTGCGGCGCAGGAGGCAGGCCACGCAGCCACGCTGCCCGTCGCCGCAGACGCCGGCGCGCCGCGCGTGCTCGTCGACTGGCACAGCCACTTCGTGACGCAGGCCGAGATCGCCTACTTTGCCGCACGCAAAACCGCGCCGCGCTTGATCACCGGCGCCGACGGCGCCACGCGGCTGCAAAATGTCGACACGGCCTCGGCGGCCGCGGGCGCTCCGAGCGAGTTCTCGGCCTCCGATGTCGAGGCGCGGCTGCGCCATCTCGACGCGCAGGGTATCGGACGGCAACTCCTGTCGCACACGGTGGCGCTCGGGCTCGACGCGACGCTGCCGATCGAGGAGTTGCGTTCGCTGTTCCGCCGAGTCAATGACGAGCTCGCCGAAGTCGTGCACCGGCATCCGGATCGGTTTTTCGCGGTCGCGGCGCTGCCGACCGCGGACCCGCACTGGGCGGCCGATGAACTGCGCCGCGCACATCGCGAGCTCGGCTTCATCGGCGGCTCGCTGCCGCTGAACGCGTTTGCGACGCTGGAAGGCGCGCGCACGCTCGCCCCGCTGTTCGCCGAGGCGCAGCGTCAGCGCAGCCACTTCTTCGTGCATCGCGGCCCGGCGAGCGCCCACGTGCCCGGTCAGCCGCCGATCGTGATTCCGGCCGATACGGAGTACGCGCGCTGGAGCCTGATCAGCAACACGCATCTCGCGGCCGGCGGCATCACGCTGGGCCTCACCGACTTTCTCGACCCCTACCCCGACGTGTCGGTCGAAGTGATCATGCTGGCGGGATTTCTACCGTATCTGATCGATGGGATCCTGCCCGCGGCCCAGCACGCCGGCATCGCGGATCCGGTCGCACGGCTGCGGCGCATCTATCTCGATCCAGGCCCTTATTCGCGCATCGGCGATTGGGTCGAGCTCGCGGTTGCGCGGCTCGGCGCGGATCGCATCCTGTTCGGCTCCGACTACGGCGTCGGCGGCGGTACGCGCGGCGACATCGCGCCGGCACTCGCGACGCTCGATCGCACGCTGACGCCTCCGCAGCGACAGGCGATCTACATCGACAACAGCCGGGCTCTGCTCGCCTCGAAGGGCATCCGCATATGAAACGACTCCCTGCGCCCGCGCTGCTGCTGCTGGCGTCGTTCGCGGCGAACGCAGGCGGGAGCCCCGCCGCGGCATCCCCCGAACGGCAGACGCCCGTGGCCACGATTCAGGATCTCATGGCCGCGCTCGTCGATCCCGCCGCGGACGCGCTGTGGGCGGCCGTGAGCTCCACGACGACGGCCGCCGGTACCGAGGAGAAACAACCGCGCACGGATGCCGAGTGGCTCGCGGTGCGACGCGAGGCGCTCGTATTGATCGAGTCCGGCAATCTGCTGCTCGTCCCAGGTCGGCGCGTGGCGGACCCCGGACGCAAGACCGAGGATGCCGATATTCCGGGCATCGAGACACCGGCGCACATCCAGCGCGCGATTGCCGCCGACCCGGCACGGTTCGTGGCCTCGGTACGCGGTCTGCGTGCGGCGGGGCTCGCCGCGCTGTCTGCCGTCGACGCGCGCGATCCGGTCGCGCTGACCGCGGCCGGTGGCCAGCTCGACGCTGCCTGCGAGGCCTGTCATCTGCATTATTGGTACCCGCACTCGCCGCGCCCACCTTGAGCGACCGACGACCTGCGTGTCGTGCCGAACAGAGCCGCGCTCCGATCGGGGCTAGGCTCCACTCCCCAGCAACCAGGAGAGAAACACATGCTTCGCAGCGTCAAGAGTTTGGAAGGATTCGCCATCGGTGCGACCGACGGCCCTTTCGGGAAGGTCAGAGATTTTTAGTTCGATGACCAATCCTGGGTCATCCGCTACCTCACGATGACGCCTACCGTGGCCACCTGCGCGGGCCCTCGGCCGACGACGGCGATCCGCATCTGCGCAGCTGTAACCAGGTCAAGGGCTACCCCCTCAGCGCGACCGCCGGCGAAATCGGACACGTCGAAGGATTCTTGATCGATGACGCGACCTGGTCGATCCGCTACATGATCGTGAACACGAGCAACTGGTGGGTGGGTCATCAGGTGCTGGTGTCACCGGAATGGATCGAGCTCGTGAACTGGGCCGACGCGAAGGTCACGATCGCGCTCGATCAGGCAGCCATCAAAGCCCCGCCCGTGTACAGCGAAGGCACGCCCGTCGACCGCGATTCCGAGTCTGGAGTTTACAAACACTACGGCCGCAAGGCGTATTGGCGCTAACAACGAACCCGCGACGTCGCGTGACAGTGTGGGCTGCCGCGTGCCCTCGCGGCAGCCCGCCGCTCAAGCGGCCGGGGTCAGATGCCGCTTGGCAATGGCCTCGATGTCGGGCGCCGTCTAGCGCCGGGCATGTCTCACTAAGCGTGCGCGCGACGGCTGCCGGCGAGCGCGCGAATGATCTCCGCCTCTCCGCAGACTCCCAAGATTCGGCCGCCCTCGGCAAGCAGGACGGGATGTCCCGTCGCCTGGCGCAGCTGGATGATCTCCTGCAAGGAAAAAGAGGCCGGAACGACCGCGAGGCCGGGAGCGACCGACGCGGCGCCCGCGGCGTCGTGAATGTGGTTAACCGGGTGCAGTTTCCCATCCACATGGACGTCCAGCAGTACATCGTCGAGGCCGAGCGACATTCGATAGCGCCGGTTGGGGTCGAGCCACAAGGCGCCGGCATCTTCTTCCATGCTCGTGCGCGCGGACATGATCATGCTGCCCGTCAGCACGTCGAGCGGATTCATGTGGCGCACGAACTCGGCGACGTAGTCGTCGGCGGGCGCGAGCACGATGTCCTCGGCGGTCCCGGTCTGGATGATGCGGCCGTTCTGCAGGATCGTGATGCGATCGCCGAGGCGCAGTGCCTCGTCGAGGTCGTGACTCACGAACAGGATCGTCTTCTTGACGCGCGCCTGCAGGGCGAGGAGTTCGTCCTGCAGCTTGCCGCGGATCAGCGGGTCGAGCGCCGAAAACGGCTCGTCCATGAGCAGGATGTCGGCGTCGGTCGCGAAGGCGCGGGCGAGGCCGACGCGCTGCTGCATGCCGCCCGAGAGTTCACTGACATAGCGTTCGGCCCATTGCGCGAGGCCGACGAGTTCGAGTTTTTCGTCGACGATTCGGCGCTGTGCGGCGGCCGGTTCGCCGCGCAGCTCGAGCCCGAATCCGACGTTCTCGCGCACGGTCCGCCAGGGCAAGAGGCCGAACTGTTGAAACACCATCGCGACGCGCTCGCGCCGCACGCGGCGTAGCTGCCTGGCATCGCAGGTGGCGACGTCGATCGCGGACTCGCCGTCGCGGATCCAGACATGTCCGCGCGTCACGGGATTCAGGCCGTTCGCGGCGCGCAGCAGCGTCGACTTCCCGGAGCCCGACAGGCCCATCAGAACCGAGATCTCGCCGCGCGCAACGGAGAGGTTCGCGCCCGCGACGCCGACGATGACGCCGTATTTCTCGGAGATCTCGGCGCGCGTGCCGCCGGCGGCGAGCGCGGCCTGGGCCTCGCGGATCGCCTTGCGTCCGTCGCGGCCTGCGGCATGTGCAAACAAGATGTCGACGTTTTCGAATTCGATGGCCGAGTTCATCGGGAACCCCTACGCTCTTTGGGTCGGCTCACGCGATCCAGGATGATCGCGAGCAGTACGATCGTGAAGCCGGCTTCGAAACCCATGCCGACCTGCACCGAATTCAGGGCGCGCACGACGGGCACGCCGAGGCCGCCAGCGCCGACGAGTGCCGCGATGACGACCATGGACAGGCTCAGCATGATGCATTGAGTGATGCCGGCAATGATCGT
>Ga0116231_10012268_pt1 | contig 12693 bp, 9 predicted proteins | sample S1TSphgellanicum_2_FD_89695 | JGI IMG/M metagenome (GOLD analysis project Ga0116231, IMG submission 89695) | Host-associated microbial communities from peat moss isolated from Minnesota, USA - S1T2_Fd - Sphagnum magellanicum MG | ecosystem: Host-associated > Plants > Peat moss > Unclassified... | reverse complement strand
AGAGAGAGAGAGAGAGAGAGAGAGGGATGGAAGGGTGTGTGGGTGGGTGGCAAATTTCACATGGGATGGATCTATTGCTTGCTTTTGAAAACTAGCCAAGATTCTTGGGACTATTTTGGTTCCCAAAAGTCTGAAATGGGTGGTACTCGTCTAACACATGGAACTTGTGTTTACACAACTGCATAGGCTTCTGACAACATGGAATGTTGTGAAATAGTGAAACCTACAATTTTTTACAATTGGCGTGCAATGCTCAAACTAAGGCCATCCAAATTATCTCAATTTTTTTATTAAAAAAAAAAAAAACTTAAGGAACTAACTTAGACCTTTTTTTGAAAAAAAATATTCGAGAACTTTTGTGTTGTGAAAATTGCACATGAAAAAAAATAGAGAGTATGTTCAAATGAGATGGTATTGAGTGAACTTCATAAAGGAAGTGGAAAATCAAGGGATTTTAGTGACATTGTATCCAATTAAGACAATAATATGGTGTCAAAACTTGCTTTTGAAGAGAGAGAAAGTGTGTGTGTGTGTGTGTGTGTGTGTGAGGTTTTTAATTTTTGGGGAGTTGTAAAACATCAAAAACCTCACCTCCAAGAGCACATACACTAATGTAAATAATGAGGGGACCATGTTGAAAATTGAAAACCCAAAAGATGATGTTACTTTTAACACCATCTCAACCCATAGCACTAAAATGGCTTGTACACTCTAATTTGGATTGAGTATAGGAGTCAATTAGGTGATGGGAAACTCAATTTGGACCTTCCAAAATAGTGCCTGCAAAATAAAACCTAGGGCTAGCAAAAGGATGTAATTGTTTTTCATTGGCCAACCATAATGATTTGACTCTTTAGGTTATGATATTTAATTAGTCTCTCACTTTATATCATCCACTTTTTCATGCTTATGGATGAGGAATCGGGATGAGGGAGTAATTTAACATAGTCCATTGGATGTGCTTACATATGAGTTGAGGCCCTAATAGTGGGTGGGTGTGGGTGAAGATGCCCTAATAAGTTGCTCTATGTGGAAGCCCAAATTAACAACCTCTTCTTGTAAGCAACTTCGAGCATCTTGATTCTCTTGTTAACAAGAGTTTGTGCTCTTGTCAAAAGTAACTTACTTGGGTATGGACATAGAGCCTTTTTCTTCTTCTTTTTCGATCTATGTCCAAACCCAAGTTACTTTTGACAAGAGCACAACAAAAGTGTGTCAAAACTAGCTCAAATTTTTTTACATGTGGACCCATGATGTAAACAAAGAATCAAAAGCTGAAAATGAACCATTAAAGAAGAGTCATGGATTTTTGGATACATTGGGAACACAACAAGCAACCCCCAAGTGCAGCTTTTGTGTAAAGTGCAGTATTTGCTAGTAAGTAGAAGCAAGCTTTTGATAGAATCCCAAGCTCTACCTTTTTTCTGCTGGATGAAAGCCCTTGAAGGCTTGGCAAGCACAACACATGAATTGGTCATCTCCCTTAAAAAAACATTGTTATCGCCACAACATGGGTCCTCAGTTCATGAGCTATATATATAATTCATATCAATTGGTTTAGGGTTTGGGGAGTGGGTGCATTCCAAGTTCAGATTTTTCTTTGTTTTGGGGGCTGGGCAATGAGCCTCTTTGATTGGCCCATCACCCAAAAAAAATAAAAATCTAAAGCTTTCAAGACTCCCCAATATATAAGTATTCACTCCAAACATAGAAACATGTAAGTCCCAATGTAGACCCATCCATATAGGTTTCGAGTGAACAATGTTGGACAAAGCGTATGGGACAAAGTGAGGTACTATTGGGAACACATTGTGAACTTGGGGAAACTGTTGGGGAACACATTGAGAACTTGGAGAAGATGTTAAGAACTCATTGGGAACTTGACAGGAACGCATTGAGAACAACAAAAGTTCCAAAAACCCAAACCCCCCTCGCCCTTAAAGGGGATTTAGGCCTCTTAGGTGCATGTTTGGCCCACTTCATTGGGTGCCCATAATTTCTATGCCTACCTTTTGTTTTACCCATTTTTGGCCTAGGCTAAAGGCAAGGGCATCAATTATAGGACATACCTAGTAGTAACTTGGTAACAAAAAAAATGTCCTATTTTGATTGGGAAATAAAAATGTTGAAAACCCAAATTCACACTTTCACCCTCAAAACTTGAGAGCTTGACACCTAACATTAAACCAGAGAAAATGCCTATCTAGTAGGCACTGCCACTTCAGACACAAACAAAACCACTTTTGTGCTGGATGGCTTAGATAGGAAGATACCTACCTGTTCAAACTTATCCAAAGAGAGAGAGAGAGAGAGAGAGAGAGAGAGAGAGGCAAAAGAGGTAGGCTATGTGGAGTCCTTTGAAAAACTTCCACCTTGCAACCAATACAAGCTTGACTCCACAATCCTCATGGAGAATTTTGCCAGCGTCTTTTGCAAATGATGTAAACATGCTATACATGTGTGTGTGTGAATATGTATATATATTACATTTACATATGTATATGTATATATATGTTTTTTTTATATTTGACATTGAGAAGGAAAATGAAAGGAAACAAGTCGTATCAAAGTTCTAACCATTTCAATGCTTAAAGGCTTACCTTTTTTTTTGCTACTTAAGATCGATTGATCGATAATACAAGTGCAAAGTGCAAAATCCATTAGGTTCATGCCATGATATTTACATTGATTTTACTCAATATTGGACATAATCGCACTTCAAAATGTCTCATTCACTTTCATATATCAATTTGTACTCCTTGACATATGATTAAAAACACAAGTGAATCAAAATTGCATGTTAATGCAATGAAATGGGATGCTTAGCAATGGTCTTTGAAATAAGTGGACTATCAACTCATCTCTCTCCTCTTCCTGACTTCTAGAGTTATAAATCAAAATGCTTAATCTTTTAAGCTAATTTTAACTTGCAAAATTTTATAAGAGTTGTGCTTTGAAAATAACCTATTTTCGATTTCAAGGTCCGAGCTACTTACAATGTAAAGATATTAGAAATCCAAGTGAAAGCATGATCCTTGCCAAAAAAGCATAGAACCCAAGTGGATGCATGATCTTTGCTTTAAGGCATTGGTAGGATCAAATTAATCCAATAGCAACAACACACAAATAACTCAAAACTAAGAATGGAAAAAGAAATGACAAAGATTTATTATTGTTGCAAGAAGATCAAATATGTCCACTTTCACCAAATCATTCAATGTTATAATTGAATCCATTTCAATATATAAATTTTACATAAGTGTTATGTGCATATAGAATGCTTTTGTTGTGTGTGTTACAAACATGCAAAAAATCTATAAATCTATTACAAGAATAATAAGGAATTGTGGATTTCCTTATAATGGACTTGAAACTTGATATGGGTATGTGTATTGATGTGGGGATTATGATTCAAAATAATTTAATCACAAAAGATAATTTTATTCATCTATATATTCTCATAGAAAGTTGGATTATTCTACATTTTGGGGCTTCAATTTTTAAAGGTGTCAAAACACATGTTAAGTTGGGATATAGGCACCCAAGATTATGCACATGTTGGACCATCCATTTTCATTCGAGATGTTCATTTCATAATAATAATTTCATTTCACATGTCCATAGCTTGAAAAACTAGTTCATATTGTCTTTAATTTTAACCAAGATGGAAATAAATGGAGAAGAGACATTTTGTGACATGTGTCCAAGAAAAGATGGTTGGGGTGGGGGGGAGGAGATTCTTGAATGTATATCTAATAATTGTGCCTATTGATTTTTAAAACCTCTATAATTAAAGGGTAAAAATCTTTATAATTAAAGGGTGGTGAAGGGTCCTTTACATGTTACCAAAAGTTGAAGTCCATCCAAAACATTTAAGAACATTTGTATAAAAAAGGTGACCGTAACAATGGTTATGTGCAATGTGCATCAATTGTTTCCTCCTTAGGCCTACCAACTAATCCCTACAAAAACATTAAAAAATATATTTACCTCCAAGTCATGCCCCAATTTCATTCTCCATCCCACCTTTAATAAATTTGTTGGGCACAAATTTGATGGGCCATAATACATTTGTAATTTTATTCAATTCGTTGTCATATAAAGCACTTGTTGAAGTTTTAGAATTGAAAAGGAGTTAAGTAAATATATATTAGTTATGGAATACTTTTAGTGCCCAGTCAAAAAGTGGTCAATTCCAATTTTATGGTTGATCAATTTAATTTTCACTATTTATTAATTTCTTCAATTTTGTGCAAATTACATGAATTATGTCTTTTATCAAGCATGATTTACTGGGCATTAGATTTGGGGTTGAAAATAGGATAAAGTGGATGAAAAAACTTAAGACAACCATCATGGCTATGGTTGGTGTGTTAATTTATTTTCTAAGGGGCAAACAAAAAAAAAATCATAATGCCAAAATTTTAGAAAATTGAACCTTGCACCCATTGTTTCGAAGTAACAATCCAAAACATTGGGTTGCCACATTTCATTGTTAACCTATTAAATATTTAGCAATAATAATTGCCTACTATTTACAAAATATTCAAAATGGGACTGCCATTTTTTAACAATGAATATTTTGACAATATTTGTTGATTATTAGTCATAGGTATGGTATTAAATTAATATAATGTTGATTGATTCACAATGCAATTTTTTACCAAAAAAACTAAGACCAATGTGTAAATGGAAAAAATCGCTACCATGTCACCCAAAAGACACAAACCAACTAAATTGGGTAACTATAATATATTTAGAACTTGCAAGCAAAAATGTTATGGTTATCGATCAATCAAAGGTTTTTTTTTTGGAAAGAAATGGAAAGAAACATTGCATAGAAAACCATCATACAAAAAAAGTAGAAGGACCGAAGGAAGACAAACCCAAATCAACTGAAGCTCGAAAGTTTACCAAGAGATATTACCATTCAAAGGTGGTTGATAACACCATTTAACCTTATGGCCATCATGCAAACAAATAGCATGATGAAGACCCTAAACCCTATTAAAGGCTTCTAAGATTCTATTCTCATTGTCTAGGTTCTTTTGAATTTGTTGCAACACATATTGCCGTTCAAGCTTCCCTTCATCAATAGCCTTTCCCACATAAATTTCTGGAGCTTGACTTCATGAATGCCACCTATTGTTGTTTGAAAACTAGATCGTTTTTGTCATTCCAAATGGCCTACATAGTGACTCCTCTAAGTAAGGTCCATAAGGAGCTAATTTTTAAAATCCTATTAGGTAGACATTTGTTAAACAAACATTGTCAAGCCTCAAGGTTTTTTTAGACCCAATAATGTTTATAAGTAATCGAAGTTGGAAAAAGAATGAGAAAGCAAGTTCCCATGCTTTAATAATTCTTGAATAAAACTAGAATTTTTAGGTGACAGATTTTGAAGTTGCATACCCACGAAACGAGTAATCTGTTGGGATGTTGTGATTGGCATTGGCTTGTTAGCTATTGACTATAAACGTTTGGTGCCACAATAACCACATGAAACTTGAGTCTTTTTTGGCTTTACATTTGTTCTAGACATTTTTCCAATTTAGCTAAAAAAATTTGGGAAGGATTCCTCCCACTTTTCAATCACATCATAGACAAGAAAATTCCTAGACTTAATTAACCACGACCTTTGTTTGGCCATGTAATTCATTAGCTCCACCTACCTATTCCACTTCCAATTTCCAAGGTTAAATGTGAGTTCACCTTAAGCCCCATAAAACAATTTCACCGTTTCCCTCCTTACACACATCTTAATGCAAACCTAGACTCTCTTCAAAACCCCTTTAAACACCCGTTGGTCAGTTATCAACTAAATTGTTTTGGAGTATTCTTCAACCGTGAATACCTAGACCTCCTTTGGAATGACCATTTCCTATTGAATTGAATTGTCAACATATGATCAAAACCCTTAAGTAGTAGCAAAAACCCTAATTGGGTTGGATGTAATTATGTCATTGTAAATACTTAACCACTCCCCATCACCGGATTTAAGAGTTGGTTGCCTCAATTCCTTGATCCAACATCAAGCAAACTACTAACAACCATTGCCAATAGTTATATCACCCTTCCTCCAAAAGAAATAGAATTTTCAATTCATCTTGGGAATGAAAATCTTTGATTTTAACATTCCATAGATCCCCTAAAATGCATAGGCCAGACTTATATAACTATTGAGCTTTAAGAATGGATAATTCAAACTTCAACTCCTTAAAACTAAAGCCTCACCATATGTTTACTTTCTTTATAGCCTCATCTACTTGCCATGGTGAAAAGTTCAACTTTTCATACATCTATTTCCAAGCCTTTTAAATCTTCCCCTATAATTTGTATCATGGAAATGGACTTCGGTTACTTCAAGGCCCCACTTCATGTGTTCAAAGGGCTTGCACATCATTAATTTGGAACCTAATAAAAGTTTGAGGCTTGAATTGCTAGGTTTTAGGGCGTTGATAATCCACTTCACAACAAGGTGTCCATAGTTGTTTTTTAATCAATGAAGCCAAGACCTTTGATATCCTTACTCATGCAACAATTATATTAGTTTACCCTAGTTTTAGTGTGTTGATCACCTTTAGCCCATAAAAAGTTTTGGAGACTTTTAAACTCAAAGGCTTTTAAAAGCATAAAATTTTCAATCAATCTTTTCATTTGGAATGGACACAAACCTATAACTAAAAACCGAAAATGAAAATTTCAATGTGATAAAAAAGTTATAAACCTTGACTAACAATAAACAATTTCAAATTTGATTTTTTAATTATCCTTGCTTATTACATAATTCATTCACAACAATTTATTCTATGGACTTTATAGCATAAACACATTTTAATGTCTTGGAAACATTAATTGATAAAAAAAAACACATCATTTTTTCCATCCAAGTTTATGTGCATTGAAAAACATTAAGATGAACCCAAGGACAATGGGAGATGGTGGGCGACTTCAAGAACACCCAAGGATGCCGAAATGGACAATGAAACAAGTTTTTGGGGGAAGGTGATAATAGGTGCCAAAAAGGATGTCAAGGGACGTTAGGAAAGACATTAGGGAACATAATTAAGGTTGCACCAAAAAAAAAACACGATGGGTTGTTTGCAAAGGATGATGGGGGCATTGGGAAGGACATTTGGGGACATTAAGGGCACCAAGAACGACATTGAGGGATGTTGGAAAGGAATTATTTTTTCGTCAAATGATTTGGGGGGCAATAGGGGACAACAAGTGCATTGGGAAGGATGTTCAAAACACTAGCAAGGGAAAATGTTGGGCAACAAAGGATGATAGGGACAATGCTAAGCACATCAAAAAAACTCAACGGGGGATGATAAATAGGACATTGGGTGCCTCGTGACAGGGTATGTTTAAACCTTTGCCCAAATGAAAAACAAAGATTGACTTGACACATTATAGATTTAAAAATTAAAGATTGGTTGACATTTTACAAGTTGATTTTAATAGTACTTGACAACTAAATTACAACTTACAATGCAAATGTGCAAAGCTTGCACACATTATCACTGTCTAAATGATGATAGATAATGCAAAATTGCATTCCATCATTATTTACAAACATGAAATGGATTTGAAATTATAATGCATTAACATTCAAGGTTGGAAAATGCATGACAAGGACATTTAAATTTGTTTTATCAAAATACAATTTGATTATAAATCTAAATATATATTTTTAAGCCATTTATAACAAAAAATTTCCTTTGGTTAAACAAAAGGTCATCACAAACATGATAAACCACAAAAATCAAATATAAACATCTAAAACACTATGTCTCTATGAATTTTTATTTATTTTTTAAAATGTTGAAATGGAATTTGAATCATATTTTTTTCATTCCAACTTGTTTGCTTGAAATTTGCCATATTATGATATTCAATGTCACATGTGAAATAAAAATCAATAACATATACATAACATTGTAATGTAAAAGGTATTTAGATGTCCATCCTTTCAACGTAAACAAAACTAGTTTACAACTATAATGCCATTAACATAATTTAGTTATCATTAAAATGCAACATACATAAAATTGTAATGTAAAAGATATTTAGATGTCCACCCTTTCAATTTAAATAAAACTAGTTTACAAATATATTGCCACTAACATTATTTATTTATCACTAAAATGTAACATACATAACATTGTAATATAAAAGATATTTAGATGTTCATCTTTTCAACTTAAATAAAACTAGTTTACAACTATAATGTCAATAACAAAACTTAATTATCACTAAAATGCAACATACATATTAACATTGTAATGCAAAAAATATTTAAATTTATGTCCTTTCACCTTAAATAAAATTATTTTATAGCTACAATGACATTAATAAAACTTATTTATCAAAAAATTGTAACATACATAACATTGATACAAACTAAACTGCAATTAGTTACACTTGCATATAATGGTGATTTTCAAAATGAAATGCATCACATATTTCGGAATATTAAAGTTAGAATTCACCATACCTTTGTTATTTAAAAAAAATTGTTTTTGGCATGTATGGGTTTGGACTCTTACATAACAAATAACAACACATTTATTAGAAACCTAACCAAATTGTACAACATTACATGTGCATGCTTTTCTATTCAAGATTATATTTTTCAAATGAAACCATTATTTTGTTTTTGATAAAACCTTCAACCTTAAATAACAAAAACAATTTCAACCTTCAAGAACAAATATTTTCAACCTTCAATAACAAAAACAAAAACTTTCAACCTCCAATAACAAGAATAAAAACTTTGAACCTTCAAGAATAAAAATAAGAATTTTCAACCTTCAAGAACTAACATGAACCTTTAACCTCCAAGTTTTCTAAATAAATAAACAAACTTGTGACAACTTTTCAACACTACTTCTAAACTAGGGGGAAAAAATCTTAATTATCTAGCACATGATATGGTAATACATCACTAAAAATTTAAGAAATGCACAAAATGTTTAAAGAAAAAGACCATTTTTTTTTAGTTCATCTTGAGTTTCTTAATAATAAGCATAGGTGCATGAAGGTCATTGATGCAATGGGGGAGATTTGTTGATTTACTACCATGTGTCATTTGTTCAAAGGTTTCTCCCCCAAATTTCATATTTTTAAATTCAAATTTTAAGTTGAAATCTCGTTTTTCACATGTTGACTTGGCTGATTTGGTTACTTTTGTTTTACATTTTAATAAATTTTAGTTGTTAGAAAGAAAGAAATCATCTTTTATAGTTTATTTTGAATTTTTTAATAATAGGCGTAGGCTCATGATCGCCTTGAAAGAATTGACCTTGTCAATGAAACAATTATACATTTATAATATAAAATAAATAAGGATTTATTAGTGTTTACAAAACATTATATATGCAAAATGTCATTTGATCATTGTTACAATATTGTGTACGTAATATGAATGAAAAAACTAAAATAAAAATTTGCATGTCTTGTGACAAAATCAATGGTTATTAACAATCTTTTGAAGTGATGGCATGTTTGACGATCCAATTTTTTTTATCACAAATATATATAAAGATCTTTAAATGAATATTTTATGGAATAAAAATGATATTTCTAGGCATTCATGATCAATAATGTTGTGATATTTTCATTAGTTTTTTTGGAGATTCATTAATTAAAATTTAATTTGAAACATCATTAATTATAAGGGGAAATGACCAACATTGTATTCACTATAAATGACATTGTCTAATGATAAATCCTAATAAATTTCCAATATAAGAATTAGTGACATTTTATTATATAAATTTAAAATATCCTTGCAACTAATGGAAACCTTTAAAACTATTATTGACATTATATAATAGGATAGAAAATGAAAATGTTGCCATTTTAAAAAAAAGATTTGATGAAATCATTGGTTTGTATGTTTTTAAAAACTCATTTGATGATTTTTGTCCCTTATGCAAATATGACATACTAGAAAAAGAAAATCCATCTTGTTTATTGTGTAATTTATTGAACATGGATGTCATTTTTTATATTTAGATTTTATTTATTATTGTACTATTTTAACATTTTTGACACTAATTATATTATTTATTAAAAAATAATTTTCAATTTTACTTTTCTCAAAAAAACAAATTATGAAAGAAAATATGTGATAATCTTTTGGGATATTCTTGATGTGGAAATCTCAAAATTTTAAAATTATTCTACATATGTGTGTTGAAGCTACTTTTTATTGCATTAATCAAAAGTCTTTCAGTAATCTTGAGAATATTCCGAATATATTAAGTCATGTATGATTTCTAGATCCCATGAATGTGTTATAGGGGTTACAATTCTTTTTCAATGTATGTTATTAATTTAATTAAATGCATAGGATGATGTATGATTTGTTGCCATGGAAGTTATATATATATATATATATATATATATATATATATATATATATATATATATATATAATGAAGGTGGCAAAAAAAGGGGAAAATAAAGGGAACTGATTTGTTTATGGGCAATACATCAATGTTTGCAAATTAGGTGCAAATTGAGATGGGTAAGACATTAAAAACCATAAAAGTTTATCACAATAATTTAAAATGTCTCTAATTTTAAAAATCATTTTCAATGTAGTTGAGACATGTTTATAGTCTAGCTTTTGGGTTCAAAATTTATATTCATCAAAGATATAATATTTTGGTGAAATAAATTACATGTTAATCATAAATGAATGTCTATCAATCGGTGGCTTTGGATGAAATTTCACACAAGGTGGCAACAAAACATGCTTATGAATGGTCTAAAAGGTTATTTTTTATGGAAAGATGGGTCCATGTTGCCATATTTAAACTATAGGTTTTAGCATGTGATCGACAAGTAGGAAGATGTTTCAACTAACTATCATTATATATCACACCAAAGTTTTTTAAACCTTAAGATTCTTTTGTGCATGTTGTTATATAAGAATGCATGATTCACATTCAAATGCATTTGTGTTTCACCTTTTCATCATACACTTTAAACTTAATGACTTATTAAATAATTCATTATTTATGTTTTGAAAGATGAATTTAAAAATTATAATTCAAGTTTTTGACTTGCACATTATGCTTGCAAATTGTTTTAGATGTATTAAATTTGAACATTTTGTTTCATATGAAAGAAAAAACATGTCTGGGTATATTCTAGACCATTAAATCACATTCTACATCCATACACCTTTTAATGGATTTGATATTGATTAATTTTCATAATGTTCATAATTTCAGCAAGTGATAACACTCAATTTAACATGATAATAACTTTTGGTTTGTAGTGAAAATCAAAATTACAAATAAATCAATGTGAAATTCCATTATAATTTTAAAATTAAATTATTGACATTTGTTTTAATAACTAACATTTTGGTATATTTAATTCAATAAATAATTTAATGATAAGAAATAACATCATTTTAAATTATTAATTTCATTAATGAAATAAAATATAAAAAATGAAATCATCAAGTTTCAACTTAAATTTTATTGTAATATTTTTATGACCACCTTTTAATCAAAATTCAAAACACATTCAAATCAACATTGAAAATGAAATATCAATGATAACATTTGATCAAAGTTGACAAGTTTACATTTTTTCAATGAATGTTATGTTTATGACATTAACTAGATTTAATAAAATCATTTAAAACATCAAATTCATTTATATTTAATGACAAGTGGCATCTAACTAATTTTTAATATCACCTTCACAAATAATTTGGGGATAGACATTTTATTTTGTCCTTTCTAACCACCCTTTCCTTGGAATGGATAATTTTTTTTTCATTATAATTATTTCTTCTTTTCAAATTAATAGAATATATTTCTTCTTTCAACTTGTGCTTTTTAAAAAATTAGTCAAGATTTGACCCATTTTTCAAAAGTGTTTCAGGCTTTTAAACCTCTATGATTATTGCTAAACCAATGTCTTGAAAAAAATGAAAATCTCAAAAAACTTGTTAAAAGCTTTAATGTTATTTTAATTTGTTAAAAAATTTAAATGTCAATTTAACAAGTGTTTCTAAATTCAAACATCTTTAGTCAAAATTCAAATCAATGCAATTTTTTTCTATTAAAAAATGACCTAAACTTGGTCAATAATAAAAATACATTTAAATGACACCAAGGATAATGAAAGATGAGAAACAACAAAAAATAAAAAATGAGAATCAATAATAGGGGTGTTGAAAAAGCACGTGAAAACACTAGGGGTGCATATGTTGGACATGAACATTTTTTTAAAAAAGTAATAGAGGCATTAATACACTAAAAGTTGAAGGTGTTGTGTACAATGTCAATGGGCATCAATAAATTTATAAAGAACATCACGAACATTAGTGGAACATGAAGGTAAGAAAATATTTTATATTTTATATATTTTTCAAACTAGGGGTTGTTGGGAAGCATGGTAGAAAAAAAATTAATTTGAAAAGATCCCAAAAAAATTATGTTGAAACAACAAAGGGAACTAAAAAAAAATCATGAATACTAGAAATATTAATGTAAGTAAATACTATAAATTTTTTAGTAACTAAAAATTAAATCTCATATTCTAAAATTAATAAAAATAAAGATGATTTCATGGAAATTTTATATCTATCTATGAAAGAAAATAATTTGTTTTGTTTTGTTTTATAGTTATGAGATCCACCAAACTAGGATGCTTCAAATT
>Ga0116231_10012266_pt1 | contig 12694 bp, 9 predicted proteins | sample S1TSphgellanicum_2_FD_89695 | JGI IMG/M metagenome (GOLD analysis project Ga0116231, IMG submission 89695) | Host-associated microbial communities from peat moss isolated from Minnesota, USA - S1T2_Fd - Sphagnum magellanicum MG | ecosystem: Host-associated > Plants > Peat moss > Unclassified... | reverse complement strand
TTTGGCGACCGCATCGATCAGATGCCCCGCATAGACGGGCATGAGCACGTCGGCCATCGTCCATCCCACCGAGGAGGCGATCACCGCCGCCACGGCGGGAATTTCCCGGCGCCATTGCGCCATGGTGAACGCCAGGACCTGCCGGAACGGCAGCGCCCCACGGCTGATGATTTTCTGTTGCACGTGTCTGTCACGGCCCCGCGGGCCGATCCTCTGTCTCTGGTCGGGGCAATATGCAGCGGCGGGATTAAAAATCCGCCGCGGCGGGCGAAGGCAGGCGCGCTTAGCGCGGCCGCCGGGCGGAGGGAGCAGACTGCGATACCGACATGCGGACCTCCCTCGCCAATTCGTTACGAAAAAATGTTATACCCGCACAGATGCGGCATGGCAACAGCAGCGTGGCCCGCATGGAGCGCTTACGGAATGCGGGAGACGCGCCAGACGGGTAACCCACTGTGCGTCCCCCCGCATTCCGCCAAGCGGCTCCATGCGGGCTACGCCGGCAGCCCCATCGGATCGAGCCGGTAGCCGCCGCCTTCGGTGACCAGCAGACGCGCGTTGGTCGGGTCCGGCTCGATTTTCTGGCGCAGCCGGTAGATGTGCGTCTCCAGCGTGTGTGTCGTCACCGCCGCGTTGTAGCCCCAGACCTCGTTGAGCAGGATCTGCCGTGCCACCGATTTTGTGCCCGCGCGGTAGAGGAATTTGAGAATGGCCGCCTCCTTCTCCGTCAGCCGGATGCGGCGGTTGCGCTGCGTCTCCTGCAACAGTTTTGCCGACGGGCGGAACGTGTACGGGCCGATGCTGAACACCGCATCCTCGGAATTCTCGAAAATCCGCAATTGCGCGCGCAGCCTTGCCAGCAGCTCGTTCAGCCGGAACGGCTTGGCGATGTAGTCATTGGCCCCGGAATCCAGGCCCCGCACCACATCCGCCTCCTCGTCCGAGCCGGTCAGCATGATGATGGGCATACGCAACCCGTCGCGGCGCAGGGTGGCGCAGAGGTCGCGGCCGTCGCCGTCGGGCAGGCCGACGTCGAGGATCAGTGCGTCGAAACGCTGCTCGCGCTCGCGCAGCAGCGTCTCGGCCTCGGCCAGGGTTGCCGCCTCTTCGGCGGTAAACTCCCCATCCACCTGAAGCTGGGCAGCCAGCTCCTCGCGCAGGGCGCTATCGTCATCGACTATCAGGATGGGGCGTTCACCCGCCATTGTATGGTCTTTCCGTTCGTCTGCGCGGACCAGGATGGCCGGTCATCACCTGATCGTCACGATACCGTGCGTCCGACCGCATGCAATAACCAATCGACTGCCGGACCGGTTGCAAAATTTTATCGAATCGCATCGGCTGAGCGGCACTCTACTGTGACACGTGTACAGGCGCCGATGTATTGTCACATATTCGTGATACGCGCTGCCCTGCTTGGCCCATCGGCCGGCAGCGCCGGCTTGCCTTGACGAAGCAGCGTCTTGTTTACGGGGTTTTCTGCCCGACGTAAGGGGCTGACAAATGGCCTCGGCGGACGGCGCTGGCCGGCATCATGATTGTTTTTGGATGAACCACACCGTGGCCATGAGCCTCGCGACACCCTCCTCAAGCTCGGCAGGCGCAGCCCCATTGCGCGCCGTGCACCGTGCCATCGGCGAGGCGCGCCGCGGCGTGCCGGTCGTCATGCGCGGCGGGCCTGGTTCGGACGACCGGCTGCTGATAGTTCCGGCCGAGACCGCCGGCGAGGAATCGCTCGCACTGTTCGCCGGCCGGGCGCGCGGCGAGCCGCTGCTCCTGCTGTCCGCCTCGCGCGCCGCCCGCGGCGCCGATGCGCCAGGGGTGACCGCCCTGCCGGTGGCAAGCCTTACCGTCGCCGCTCTGCGCGCGCTGGCCGACCCGGCGCGCGGCCTGGCTGCCGCATCGGCCGAGGGCCAGGCATTTCCCGCGGATATCGACCCGGCGGCGGCCGTGGCCCTGGTCAAACTGGCGCGCCTGCTGCCGGCCGCCCTCGTCGCCAGAGTGCAGCCCGGCGACGTGTCGGACCTTCTGGAAGTGTCGGCTGCCGCAGTGCTGTCCTATCCGGCCGACGCGGCGGCAAGCCTGGTGCGTATCGCCGAGGCCTCCGTGCCGATGGCCGAAGCGCCGGATGCCCGCGTCGTCGCCTTCCGCCCCCCCGACGGCGGCATCGAACATCTGGCGATTATCATCGGCCGGCCGGAGGCGGCGGAGGCACCACTCGTGAGAATTCATTCCGAGTGTTTTACCGGCGACCTGCTCGGCAGCCTGCGCTGCGACTGCGGGCCGCAACTGCACCAGGCGTTTCGGCGCATGACGGCCGAGGGCGCGGGCGTCGTGCTGTATATGGCGCAGGAGGGGCGGGGCATCGGGCTGGTGAACAAGCTGCGCGCCTACACGCTGCAGGATGCCGGGCTCGATACGCTCGATGCCAACCGGGCGCTGGGTTTCGAAGCCGATGAGCGCAGTTTTGCGCCGGCCGCCACCATGCTGAAATCCTTGGGTATTTCCCGGATCAGGCTGCTGACCAACAACCCGGACAAAATCCTCGGACTGCAGGCCTGCGGCATCGACGTGGCCGGCCGGGTCAGCCACGCCATAGCGGCAAATGGCGTCAACGACGAGTATCTGGAGACGAAGGCGCGCCGCTTCGGCCATCTGATTGGCTGACCCGGGGGGCACGGCTGTTGTTCATGCCGACGGGCGGCTGTTGTTCGCCGGCGTCACCTACCGCGCGGCGTTGGGCCGCGGCGGCGTGCGGGCGGACAAGCAGGAGGGCGATGGTGCGACCCCCGCCGCCGTGATGCCGCTACGCCGCATCTTCTACCGCGCCGACAGGGTCGCAAAACCGCGCAGCCTGCTGCCCGCAGAACCCACCGCCCGCACTGACGGCTGGTGCGACGATTCCGGCCACAGCGCCTACAATACGCGCGTGACGCTGCCGTTCGAGGCGCGGCACGAGACACTCTGGCGCGACGATCCGCTCTACGACATCTGCGCCGTGCTCGGCTGGAACGACGCTCCTGTAGTCCGCGGCCGCGGCTCGGCGATTTTCCTGCACGCCGCGCGCCCGGACTATGCGCCGACGGAGGGCTGCGTGGCGCTGGCGCTGGGCGATGTGCTGGAGGTGCTGGCCGCCGGGCTGCTTCGCGTGCACGTCGTGCCGTAGCGTGGGCTTGAGCCCACCAGCGCCGCGCGCAAAGGACGGAAGCGGTGGGCTGAAGCCCACCCTTACGGTGCTGCGGCCAACGCCAGAAAATCGTCCACTTCCGCGTCGGTGGTGACGAACGAGGTGACAAGCCGGATGACGGGCAGCGGCTCGCCCGCGACGTCGATCCAGCGATAAAAATGCGCCCCCCCGGCTTCCAGCGCCTCGATCTTCTCCTCCGGCATGGCGACGAACAGCTCGTTGGCCTGCACCGGCTGGATCACCCGCACGCCGGGAATGCGTAAACCATCGGCGAGGCGGCTGGCCGCGCGGTTGGCGGCGCGGGCGTTGGCCAGCCAGAGCCCGTCCTGCAGATAAGCGCCGAGCTGAGCGGAGATGTAGCGCATCTTCGACCACAGATGCCCCGCCCGCTTGCGCCGGCGCTCGAAGCCGGCGGCGAACGCCGGGTTAAAGAAAATCACCGCCTCGGCCGCCAGCGCGCCATTCTTGGTGGCGCCGAAGGAAAGTACGTCCACCCCCGCCTTCCAGGTCAGCTCCGCCGGCGTGCAGCCGAGGTGAACCAAAGCATTGGCGAAGCGCGCGCCATCCATGTGCAGGGCGAGCCCCCGCCGGCGGCACACCGCGCCGAGCGCCGCGACCGCGTCGGCATCGTAAACTGTGCCCCATTCGGTCGCCTGGGTGATGCTGACGGCCTCGGGCTGGACATGGTGAATGCCGCCGTCGATGGCCCGCGCAACGGCGGCCTCGATCTGCATGGGCGTGAGGCGGCCGTCGGCCGAGGGCAGGGTCAGCAGCTTGGCGCCGCCCATAAAAAATTCGGGCGCGCCGCATTCGTCGGTGGCGATGTGCGCCTCGTCGGCACAAATCACGGCATTATAGGGTTTGACCAGCGTCGCGAGCGCCAGCGCATTGGCCGCCGTGCCGGTGGCGACGGGATAGAGGGCCAGGTCGGTCTCGAAAATCTCGCTGGCGCGTTCCTTGAGAAGCGCGGTGAGCGGGTCGGCGCCGTAGGAGGCGACGTGGCTGCTGTTGGCATCCGTGATCGCCCGCAAAATCTCCGGTGAAACGGGGGCGGTGTTGTCGCTGGCGAAATTCATGCGTGTCGAAGCCCCAGTACGTCGGTCATGTCATATAATCCGGGCGGCTTGCCCACGGCCCAGGCGGCGGCGCGCACCGCGCCTTGGGCAAACATGCGCCGGTCCAGCGCCTTGTGGGTGAGGCAAATCTGCTCGGCCGCGCCGGCGAAGAGCAGTGTATGCTCGCCCACCACCTGGCCTGCGCGCACTGAGGCAAAGCCGATCTCCCCATCCTGCCGGGCCCCCTGCGGCGCCCGCACCACCATCGGCGCGCCGCGGCCGGCGGCGACGGCCTGGCCGATCGCCAGCGCCGTGCCGGAGGGGGAGTCGATTTTCTGGCGGTGATGGGTTTCCAGGATTTCGGCGTCGTACACCTCCGGCGGCAGCATGGCAGCGAGCCGCCTGGCGATATCCAGCACCAGGGTGACGCCGGCGGAGAAATTGGCCGCCTGCACGATGGGGATGCGGGTCGCGGCGGCCTCGACCAGAGATTGCCGGGCGCTGCTTAGGCCGGTGGTGCCGAGCACCCAGGGGACGCCCGCCTCGGCCAGCAGGCTGACGTGCGGTTCGATGCGGTCGGGATGGGTAAAATCGATGACCGCGTCGGCGCCGTCCCATGCGCCGGGCTCGGCGACGTGATCGCCGCGGGCGAGAATCTCCTCCGTCACCAGCCGGCCCATGCGGCCGCCAGCTCCTGCTACACCGAATTTCATGGGCTGGTGATACCGATGTCTTTCTATAAGTTACTCAAACGGACAGGCTTATTTTTCGAAAAAAAGAAGCAAAAATCTTTTCGGCTTTGGAGCCAGGCTAATCAGACCGCCGGGTCCAAATGAACGAAGGTTTTTTGGGTCTTTTTTTCAAAAAAGAACACCCTTGAAAATGAAGCGGCGCAGCCGGGGGGCGACTGCGCCGCTCTAACACCTGCCGCCAGCGCGGGGGGGATGCGCCTCGACCTGGTGTTGTCAACTCAAATAGGGGCCAAAAGCGGTTTGGCAATTGTCAATCGGCAAGATTCACGGAGGCGTGTTATTACCGGCGTGTGACACCGAACTGCCACAGGTAACGAGCATCTCGACAGGACATGGCAGGACTGAATAGGCTGCATTGCAGCAACGAGGTCCGGTCATTGGCAGACACGACTCACATGGTGCGCACCCAGGGCCTCGGCCGCACGATCATGGCAGCCTCCGTGGGCAATGTGCTCGAATTCTACGATTTTACCGTCTTCGGCTATTTCGCCACGCAAATCGCCGCAGCCTTCTTCCCGGATGCGCACAAAACCGGCCTGCTGCTGGCTTTCGGCACCTATGGCGTGTCTTTCCTGGCCCGGCCGCTCGGCGCGGTCTTCCTGGGCAGCTATGCCGACCGGCGCGGCCGGCGCGCGTCGCTGACCCTCTCCATCCTGCTCATGACGCTCGGCACGCTCATGATTGCCGCCATGCCCGGGTACGCGACGATTGGCGTGGCGGCGCCCTTGGGCATTCTGGTGGGACGAATCATCCAGGGTTTCAGTACGGGCGGCGAGTTCGGCAGTTCTACGGCCTTCATGATCGAGCATGCGCCGGGGCGGCGGGGGTTTTTCGGCAGTTTACAGTTTGTCAGCCAGAGCCTGGCATCGCTGATGGGCTCGGGCGTGGCACTGGCCGTTAGCGCGTCGCTCTCGCCGCATGCCTTGCAGGCATGGGGGTTCCGGCTGCCCTTTCTGCTCGGGCTGCTGATTGCCCCGGTCGGCATTTATGTCCGCCGGCATGTGGCGGAGTCGCCGGCCTATAAGACGTCCGTGCCGCACGAGGCGCCGATCGCCGAACTTGTCCGGCGGCACGGATGGCGGCTGGTGCTGGCGGCCTGCACGATCGCCGGCGGCACGGCGGGCACCTATATCGGGATCTATATCCCGACCTACGCCCAGCACCAGTTGCATATGTCAATCTCGGGCAGTTTTGCGGCTCCGGTGGCAGCCAGCATTGCCGGCCTCGTCGTAACGCCTTTGGCCGCACATGTCTCCGACCGGCATGGGCGTATGCCCATCATGCTCGGCGGCGCGGTCGTGCTGTTGGCCGCGTCCTATCCGGCGTTCCTGCTCATCCGCGCCTACCCGAGCGTAGGCATGCTGAGCGCCATGATCGTTCTGCTCGGCCTGCCGCGCATGATCTATACCGCACCTCTGCCGGCCGTGTTGGCGGAGATGTTTCCGGTAGAGGTGCGGGTGGCCGGCATGTCGTTGAGCTACACGCTGGGGGTGATCGCGTTCGGCGGGTTTGCGGCGTTCATCATCGCCTGGCTGATCGACGCGACCGGCGACGCGATGGCGCCGGCCTATTATCTGGGGGCGGCCACCGCAATCACCGTGGCCGCCCTGCTGGTGATACAGGCGCGGATACGGCTATTTTTGTCATAATAACCACAAGTTCTTTGCTGGGCGGATTCAGGTTCCTCAGCGGACGCCACCGGCCAAGGTCCGGTCAGCGCCGGCCAGACCGGCCAGCAGGCTGCTGACGTGCTTCTTTGGCTGCGCCTTCACAGGAATGGCGCTGACGTCTTCAGAGTTCTCGCCGCAAACCCGCCTGCCGCAAGTCCGAACACGGCGAGCCCGGCCCAGGCGGCGACGGACGCAAAACCCTCCCCCACCAGAGCCAGCGGCGCCGGACGGCCGGTCGCGCCGATGACCGCCGCCATGGCGACCCCCACCAAACTTTCGCCGACGATCAGGCCGGACGCGATCAGCACGGCGCGGCGCCGCGCCGGCGCCGCATCCGGCCGGTGCCGCAGGCGGCGGTCGATCGCCCAGCCCAGGATCGCCCCCAGCGCCAGTGTCACGCCGACGGTCGGCGGCAGATAGATGCCGATCCCCACCGCCAGCACCGGAAGGCCACGCCCCAGGCGTTTCAGACCGGCGTCGGCCAGGATCATTCCCAGGCCCAGCACCACGCCGATGCCAATAAAAACCCAGTCAAGCGAATGGCCGAAAATGCCGCGCGCAATTGCCGCCATCAGCGTCGCCTGCGGTGCCGCCAGCACCTGGGCCCCGTCCATGCCGGCGTGCGGCAGGGCGCCGGAAAAACCGTAGGCCTGGTAGAGCAGATCCAGCACCGGCGGAATCACCAGCGCGCCCACCACGCAGCCCACCACCAGCGCCACCTGCTGGCGCCAGGGCGTCGCAGCCAGCAGGTAGCCGGTTTTCAGATCCTGCAGATTGTCGTTCGATACGGTGGCCGTCGCCAGCACTACCGAGACGATGAACAGGGCGAGCGCAATCCCCGCCTGCCGTCCGGCGTCATCACCCAGCACGCCGCCGGCGCCGAGCATGGCGACCAGGATGAGTGAGGTGAGGATCGTCGCCAGGATGGCAATGCCTGAGATCGGGCTGCTTGACGAGCCGACCAGCCCCGCCATGTAGCCGCAGGCCGCCGCCACCAGAAACCCGAACACAAGGCAAAACATACAGCCGTAGGCGACCAGGCCCCAGATGCCGAACGCCAGCGCCGGTGCCGAGTCGGACAGGAACGCATAAAACACCGCCCCCATCGCCAGCATGGCGGCGGCGAACACCGCACCGATCCAGGGGAGCGGCAAATCCTGCTCGGTGCGCGGCAGGCCGGCGGCGAACTCTGCGCTGCCGGCGCGCAGCGACTGGCGGACGCCGGCGATCGTCGGCCCTAAGAGTCCGGCGAGCGCCCAGATGGCGGCAACGCCGATCACGCCGGCGCCCAGAAACCGTACTTTGGTGGCCCACAGCATGGTGGCGTAGGCGGCAACCGGTTGCCCGGCGGCCGCAGGATGCAGGAACGTGAGTACAGGCACCGCAATGCCCCAGGAGACGAAAGCCCCCAGCAGCATCGCCAGCCCGCCGGCAATGCCGACCAGATACCCCGCCCCCAGCAGCGCCAGCGAAAACCCGGTGGAAAGGCGGAATACCGCGCCGCCCACGGCAAACCATTGGCTGATCCCCTCGCCCAGCACATGCAACCCGGTGGAGGCAAAGCTCGCGGCTGCCGAGACAATGCCGCCGATCGCAATATCCGCGGCCCCCGGTTCGCCCGGCACCGAAGCCTCATGGCCGACCCGCAAAATCTCCGCGGCGGCAACACCTTCCGGATAGGGAAGCGAGCTCTGCACCACCATGGCGCGGCGCAACGGGATGGTGAACAGGACCCCCAGCACGCCCCCGGCGCCGCAGATGCCGGCACTCTGCCAGAACGGAAACCCGTGCCAATGCCCCACCATCACCAGCGCCGGCATGACAAAAATGACGGACGAGAGGGTGCCCGCGGCCGAGGCCTGCGTCTGCACCATGTTATTCTCCAGAATCGTGCCCCGCCCCAGCACGCGCAGCGCCGCCATGGAAATCACCGCCGCAGGAATGCTCGACGCAAAGGTCAGCCCGACCTTTAGCCCCAGATAGACATTGGCGGCGGTGAAGACGACGGTAATCAGCGCCCCCAGCAGCAGTCCGCGGACCGTCAGTTCCCGCGTTACATCTTTGATGTTGCTCACGATGACACGAGACTCCATGGCCGGCGATTCGGCCGCCATCCACGCAGCGATTGGCCCCGCAAGCAACCCCTCGGCACGTCCCGCGGCTTCAAGAATGTACTAAATTGCGCGAAATCGGGACGAACGCCAGCATCGTTCTTTATTTTGGATTAACCTCGGCTTATGGTGTCGCCATGCCCGGCACTCCGCCGGGCGGTGTGCGCGGTAGAATGACAAGAGGCGTATTGAGCCGGCTGGAACGCGCATCGCTGATCGCCTATGGCGGTTGGCTTTTGTTCGTGTTTGCCGTCGCCGGTGTGACTTGCATATCCTTGCGGCAGGTCGAGCGCGCGGAAACGAGCGCCGTGCTGGCCCGTGCGGAGCGTGGCGCTGCGGCGCTGGAACAGACGATGCTGCGCGCCTTCGAAGCGCTGTATGCGCTGCGCGACCTGGCACAGACCCGCGCCCGCCTGACCGCCCTGAGCGATGCGGCCGGCCGCAGCGCGGTCGAGCGGCAGATGCAGGCTCTGGCGGCGAGCCACCGGTTCGGCATCCAGGAAGTCCTCATCGCCGGGCGTGACGGCGTGCTCGATTGGTCATCGTCACAGTCGTCAGCTTGGGCGGACCTGGGCCGCCCGGCGCGTCAGCGGCGCGTCAAGGCTGCCGGCGCCCGTCGCGCCATCACGCCGAACCCGCCGCCGATCGTGGCAATCGACCGGGCCGGGCCGGGCCTGACCGTGACAAAACCTATGCTGACGCCGCAGGGCCGGTGGATCATCCATGTCACGCTGCCGGCCGGCGATGGCGCCTCCGCTCTGATGGTGGCGCTGGATGCCACCGGCCTGTCGCATGTGATCGCCCAGGAAGTGCCGCCGGCGCCGGGTGAGGTCAATGCAGTCCAGCTCCTGGACAGCGGCGCGTTTCTCGCCCGCAGCATCCACCCGGAAGCGGCGTTCGGCGAAGAGGTGGCGAGCCCAGGCCAGCAGCGCGCGCTTGGGCTCGCTGAAGCGGACCCGGTCATCAGCGCGGCCGCACTCGGCCCTGCGGGCGCATTGCGCGACCACACCGCCAGCATCGACCGGATGATCGGGTACAGAATCCCCCGCGGCCTGCCGGTCGTCGTCTCGCAGACAATCTCCTCTCGCCTGGCGCTGGCCGACTACTACAGCCTGCGCCGCACCGTGCTGCTCGCCGCGACCACCGTGTGCGCCGGCGGCCTGTTCGCGACCCGCCTGCTGCTGTTGAATTTCCTGCTCCGCCGCCGCCTCGCGCAACAGGCCATGCAGGACCCGCTGACCGGCCTGCCGAACCGGCGGTATTTTACCGATGTGCTGCCGCGCGTGCTCCACGAAGCCCAGCACGGCGGTGCGACGGCGGCCGTGCTGCTGATCGACCTCGACGGGTTCAAATACGTCAATGACACGCGCGGCCACGCCACCGGCGACAGCATGCTGCGCGAAGTGGCTGTCCGGCTCCGCACCTGCGCCGGCGAGGCCGACCATGTGATGCGCCTCGGCGGCGACGAGTTCGCGCTGGTGCGCGTCGGCCGCCAGCAACGGCGCGACGCGACGGCGCTGGCGCGCTACATCGTGTCCGAGCTGAGCAGCATTTACGAAATCGACGGCTACCAGGTCCGCGCCGGCGCCTCCGTGGGCATCGCCTTCCCGCCCGAAGGCGGCGATACCCTGCCCGACCTGCTGCGCAGCGCCGACATCGCCCTCTATGCGGTGAAGTCCGATGGCGGCGGCGGCTACCAGATGTTCGACACCGGCATGGAAGAGACGGTGCGCAGCCGCCGCGCGCTGGAGATGGATTTGCGCGAAGCACTGCTGCGCCAGGAGCTGGAGGTGTATTACCAGCCGCTGGTGCAGCTCGATCCGCGCCGCGTCTGCGGCTTCGAGGCGCTGGTGCGCTGGCATCATCCGGTGCACGGCATGGTGATGCCCGGCCGCTTCATCCCCATGGCCGAGGAGACCGGCCTGATCGCCGGCATCGGCCAATGGGTGTTGCGCCAGGCCTGCATGGAGGCCACCCGCTGGCCCGCCGACACGCGCATTGCGGTGAATATCTCGCCGGTGCAGTTCGACCGGTCGGACATCGTCGATGTGGTGGCCGCCGCCCTGCGCGAATCCCGCCTGGACCCGGGCCGGCTGGAACTGGAGATCACCGAAGGCGTTGTGATCCTGGATACGGGCGACGCGCTGGCCACCATGCGGCGCCTGCAGGGGCTGGGCGTGCGCCTCGCCCTGGATGATTTTGGCACCGGCTATTCTTCGCTGAGCTATCTGCGCAGCTTCCCGTTCGACAAGGTGAAGATCGACGGCAGCTTCCTCGCCGACCTCGGCGGCGACGGCGGGGCCATCGTCCGCTCCGTGCTCAGCCTGTGCGCACACATGCAGCTGGACACGCTGGTCGAGGGCGTGGAGACGGAGGCACAACTGTTCTGGCTTCGTCATGAAGGCTGCACCGAGGCACAGGGGCATCTGTTCAGCGAGCCTCAGCCTGCCGACGCGCTGGCGGGGATTATCGAGGATGTGGCTTCGGCTGGTACGAGCAAGACCAAGGTTGTGACGCTCTTTCGGAAGGCTTAAGAAAGCACTTGTTTTTTGAAACAAAGAAGCAAAAAACTTTTGAATCCTTGGAGCCGCGGTGTTGCCAGCGACGAGCTTAAATGAGCCGGAGTTTTTGGGTTCTTTTTTTCAAAAAAGAACCGCTTCCTTTTTCCTGCATACCGGCTGGCGCAGCGGCGGCACCTGGCTATGGTCCCGCCTGCGCGATCAATCCGGCGTCACCGCTTACTACGAGCCGCTGCACGAGGTTTTGGCGACGCTCGATGCCAGGCAGATTGCCCGCGAGCGGCCCGACGCCTGGGCGTCGCGCCACGGCGGCTCGGCGCCATATTTTGCCGAATACGCGCCGCTGCTGACCCGCCGGTGGTTCCGCGCCCCCCGCGGCGTACGGCTTCATGAGCCGCGCTTTGCCTATGACCAGTATTTTCAGGCCCCCGAGGCGGCGGACGACGCGCTGGTAGGCTACATCGGCGGGCTGCTGCAAGCCGCCGGCGAGCGCGTGCCCGTGCTGAAATTCTGCCGGTCGCTGGGGCGGGTGGCGTGGATGCAGCGGCATTTTCCCGACGCGCTGCATGCCGTGGTGCTGCGTGACCCGGTCGCGCAGTTCCGCTCGGCCGAGGCGCAGTTCGCCGCCGGTAACCGGTTTTTCGCCGTCGCCCCGCTCATGGTGCTCGCCCGCAACCGCCAGGCGCCGCAGGTGCGTGACGCGGTGGAGCGGTTTGCGCTCCGCCTGCCCGCCCTGCCCGAGCGCCGCCGCGACCTGGACGCCGAACTCTGCTGGCGTCATGGCCAGCGGCTCGATGAAGCCGGCCGCTACCGAATATTCCTGGCATTCTGGACCATCACCGCCATCAGCGCGCTCTCGGCCGGCGCCATGCTGATCGATGCCGACCGGCTTGGGACCGACGCTGCGCACCGCGCCGCGGTGGCCCGCGCGCTGCGCGGCCACACCGGCCTGGATGTTGGCCTGGAGACGAATGTACGCCCCTCGCCGGCGCGCAGTCCCGCCGGCGCGCCGGCGACACATGATGTGGCGCTGGCGATGCTGGAGGCATGCCGATCGTTCCTCCCGCCGGATGCATGCGCAAGCATCGCCGGCAAGCTCGCGGAGCTGACTGGCGTGGCACCCGCCCTGGACGCGCCCCCCGCCGCCTGGCGCGATGCCGACGCGCGGGACGCCGCCTCCCGCCTGCGCCGCGCCGCCTATTTCGCCGCCATGGGTGCGAGCATGCCGCTGCGCCAATTGCACGGGCGCGTGCGTGGTTAGCCATAGGGGGTAGCGCCGTAGATACCGTGTCGGGGTGCAAGGCTTTTTTGCTCTTTTTCTCCGGCTTTGGTCGCTTTTCTCCGCCATGGCGGTATTCCCGTTTCGTTCCAGCATAGCGTCGCGCGCAGGCGTGTTCAAG
>Ga0116231_10012265_pt1 | contig 12696 bp, 8 predicted proteins | sample S1TSphgellanicum_2_FD_89695 | JGI IMG/M metagenome (GOLD analysis project Ga0116231, IMG submission 89695) | Host-associated microbial communities from peat moss isolated from Minnesota, USA - S1T2_Fd - Sphagnum magellanicum MG | ecosystem: Host-associated > Plants > Peat moss > Unclassified... | reverse complement strand
GATATGGACGAACAGTTTGGGAACGCTCCTGAGGGATTCGCCGGGAGTGTTGAGTACGTCAAGGCACCTAAGCGGAGCGCTTCGAGCGATAGCGGCGAAGTTGCCGGCCTTGTGACCACGATTCTCAAGCTGGTGAGGGAACAGGGAGATGCGGCAGTCCGCGAGTTGTCACAACGCTACGACAAGGTCAGCCTCGACCAGTTCGAAGTTTCGCGGGCGGACCGTGAGGCAGCTGTCGCGCAGTTAGACCCGCAGACGAGAGCCGACACCGAGTTCGCGATTGAAAACGTCCGTCGTTTTGCGAGAGCACAATTCGCGACCATTCTGCCGCTCGAAGTCGAATCCTTGCCAGGGCTGCATCTAGGGCATCGCGTCATCCCGATTGAGCGAGTGGGCGCGTACGTTCCCGGCGGGCGCTATCCGCTGCTCTCCGCGCCCATTATGACCATTGTTCCTGGCAAGGTCGCAGGATGCGACCAGGTTATCGCGTGCCTTCCGCCCAACGCCCATCCTGCCATGATCGCTGGTTGTCATCTATCCGGCGCTGAGCGTATCTTTCGTATTGGCGGGGCGCAGGCGATCGCGGCCATGGCTTTCGGAACGGAGAGCGTGCCGAAGGTGGATAAGATCGTGGGCCCGGGAAATGCCTTCGTCAACGAAGCGAAACGGCAGGTCTTCGGCACAGTGGGCATCGATCAGTTAGCCGGCCCATCGGAGATCTTCGTGGTAGCGGACGAAACCGGCGACGCAGAACTGATTGCTACCGATCTGCTCGCGCAGGCGGAGCACGACGTGCGCACGCGAGTAGGTTTGATCACGACGGACCGGCAACTGGCGGAAGATACGGTGCGTGAAGTCAATCGCCAGTTGGCCACGCTATCCACCGCTGCGACCGCAAGCGAAAGCTGGGCCAACTATGGCGAGGTGGTCCTTTGCGCCGACCAAGCTGCCATGTTCCGATACTCAGACCACGTGGCTGCAGAGCACCTGGAAGTACACACCGCCGATCCGCACGCCACTGGCATGAAATTGCGGAACTACGGCTCACTCTTTATTGGGCCAAACGCCAGCGTCGTCTATTCCGATAAATGTGTCGGCACCAACCATACGTTGCCGACGCTGGGCGCCGGACGCTACACCGGTGGCCTTTGGGTTGGCTCCTTTGTGAAGATTGCCACCCATCAATGGCTGGAGGATGGCGCGATCGACCTCGTAGCGCCCGCGGCAACCCGCCAGAGCAAAAGCGAGGGGCTCGAAGGACATAGGCGCGCTGCCGCCATCCGCTTCGAACGCATGCATCCTCTGGTTCAGGGCAGCAGCCAGTCAGCGTGAGTCGGGAGACAAGATGAGTGAAGAACATAGCAGGTTACTCAAGGTGAACCGGTCGGAATCCTCGCAGGATGCGCAGCAGAAGACAACCGCAGGCGCGGGCGAAGTGCTGCAGGTGGAGCGCCGCGACTTTACCGAGCTCGTGTCCACGGATCGACCCCGCGTGCAAAGCCTGCGCGGTTTCGACGAGTGCTACACCGATATCGTCGACTACATCGTGCGCTGCACACACAAAATTTGGGATGAGCGGGATGTGGGCCTGATCTACACCCATTACACTCACAACTGTGTGCTTTACGGGGTGCTTGGCACTATGTACGATCGCGAGTCGATCGTGCGTGAGACGATCCAGCGTATCGTTGAGTTTCCCGACCGGCGCGGCATGGCGATCAGCGTTATCTGGCGGGGCAACGATGTCGATGGCTTCTACACCTCGCACATGACCCATGGAACCGGGCGCCACACGGAGTTTGGATCGCTGGGCAAGCCGACAGGCCGCACCTACGTCACGCGAACCCTGGTGGATTGCATGATTATCAACAACAAGATCTACCGCGAGTGGGTCGTTCGCGATAACATGGCGCAGCTCTTGCAGCTTCGCATCGATCCGCAGGAGTATGCCGCCACGCTGGCGCGCCAGAAGTTTGAACGTGGCGAAGCTGTTGTCGAAATCGCTGAGAATCGGCGTCTGCTCGGGCAGCACCCACCTGAAACCGAACCCGACCTCACCCTCGCGCACAACGATAGCGAAGCGCGGGTGCTACGCTGGCTGCATCATATCTACAACAAGCGGATGTTCGGCAAAATCCATGAGATCTATGCGTCGACTTGTCATTGGCATGGGCCTTTGATGCGCGAACTGAATGGCGTCGCCGCGGTGCTGCAGCAGACCATGCGTTTGGTGGCGCTGATACCCGATTGCGCCTTCGTTCCCCAGCACATTTGCTCCATCCCGAGCGAAGAAGGCGGTGCGAAGATCGCCATCCGCTGGATTCTCGAAGGGCATCATCTCGGCTACAGCTCCGGGTCACTCGGCGCGCCCACCGGCCACAAGCTCATCGTCATGGGCATCACGCATCTGCACATCCGCGACGAAAAGATCGTCGAGGAGTGGGTGCTGTACGACGAGCTCTCCATGTTGGTTCAGTTGAAGCTTGCCGCGATACAGCAGGTGGCGTAGCTTTGCCGCCCGCGGCCACCGATGAAAAGAACGGCCCGTTGCGGGCGCAAGTCAGCCTGCAACGCAGTCTGGTTCGGCGCGTAAGCGCCTTCGCGTTTCTGCTCGCGGCAGAGTTCTTTTACAGTTGGGCCTGGAACACGGTGGACATTCTCCGGCCCTATCTCCGCGACAGTCTTGGACTGACCCTCACCCAGGCGGGATCGGCATACTCCGCGCAGGGAGCGGGCGCGCTGGCCGGGGCACTGCTCATCGGCCAGCTTGCCGATCGGCTGGGACGCAGGAATATGCTGGTGGCTGTGATGATAGGCTATGGCAGCCTGCTGCTTGCCGGCGTCTTCGTCACCAGCTACTGGGAACTCCTCCTGCAACGGCTAGTTCTCGGAGTCTTCCTCGGCGGCAGCTTCCCGGTTGTGGTGGGGATTTACGTCGGCCTCTTCGGATCTGGAGTGCGCGGCCGGCTTGCAAGCATGATAAGCGCGGTCTTCAGCGCTTCTATCATCACGCAGGGTTACGCCTTTGGGCATCTCGCGGGCCGCGATTGGCGGCTGCTGCTTTGGCTCGGCGGCGTTCCGCCGATTCTACTGGCGTCGTTCGCCTACGCGGTCGTACCGGGCGGGGTTCGGCAAATCGCAGGCCCAGGCAAGCAACGTCTGCCCATGAGCGAACTCTTCGCTCCGTCGCTGCGGCGCCAGACGCTGCTGCTCGCCTCGCTGACCGGACTCAACTTCTTCGCCTACCAGGCATTCAGCGGCTGGCTCACTATTTTCCTAAAGGAGGACCGACACCTCGCGGCGGAGGCGATCGGACGGCTCGTCTCCGGGCAGTTTGCCGGTAACCTGCTCGGATGCTTTTTCTGGGGCTGGGTCGGAGACCGCTTCGGACGACGGGCCAGCGCCGTCGGTTTCTTTGTGGCGGCCGCAGCCATTGCCGTATTCCTCGGAATTCCAGCCGAACCTCGGGTCCTTGTCGCGGTTGGATCGCTCTATGGCTTCTGCCTTTCCGCGAGCGTCGTCTGGGGCCCCTGGCTGGCCGAACTCTACCCCGAGCATCTGCGATCGACCGCCGCGTCCATCTTCAACTGGGGACGGCTGATCAGCTTCTTCGCTCCCTTGATTACGGCAGCCATGGCGGGAGTGTTTGGCTTGCGAATGAGTATGCTTTCGTCCAGCCTGGCGTTCTGCGCCGCCGGGGCCATCTGGCTGAGTCTCCCGGAGACATTGCGCAGGAACAAGGCGGTTGCAGAGACTCTTTGATGTGCTCCTGCTCCTTGCTCCAGACCGTGGACGGCTCGGGGACTTTCGGATTCTTCAACCTCTTCCTTAAAGATCGTTCCTCAACGATCGTGCCTCGACAATCGGCGGCGCCAGCCTCTCGATGTTGTGCGCACTCAGGTTTGGTTCATACCCACCGAGGAGTTTCAACAGCAGCTTGATCCACCGAACGGAGGAACCGATTGATTCTGGATGCGGCTGGACGCTTCAAGCAATTGGAGTGCGGCCAGTTCGTCGACAATCGCATGCATCACTTCGGGCGATAGGCATACACCCAACCATTCGCCCATTCGAAGTCCCGGGCTCCCGACTAAACAATTTCTCCGGCGAAGTCGTTCCCGGGATCGTGTTCGGGAGATTGTCCGTTGTGGTTCCCGGGGGTGGGTGGGCGCACCGTCGGATCATGGGATACAGTGGAAGCGAAGGTAACTCGATGGCTCTCAATCATGAGAAGGTGGAAGCGCTCGCGCCGGATCAGTCCTCATTGGACGCGGCGCGAAAGTTATTGAAGCCATCAAGTTGGCCGGCTGTGGCATCGAATGGCGCGGGCCTGATTTGGGGCGAGTGTCAGGGCTCGGGTTCAACCCCTTATCGAGTCGTTGTTTCCGAGATCGACCTGGGCTACAAGTGCACGTGCCCCAGCCGCAAGTTCCCATGCAAACACTCGCTTGCCTTGATGTGGCTGCGCGCCGATGGGAAGTTGGCCTTTGCCACTGATCCTGTCCCCTCCTGGGTAAGCGAGTGGCTGTCGAGACGGCGGGGCCCTTCAGGTATTCCGTCTCCGACGGAAGATACTGGTTCCAAGGCATCCATCCAGGCAGCCGTCGCAGCCGTCTCGGAAACCAAGCCGGACCCGAAGGCAGAAGCTCGCGCGGCGGCAGCCCGTGAACGAAATCGCCAGGAGCGTGAAGCGTCCATACTGGCCGGTCTGGACGACCTGGATCTCTGGATCTCCGATCAACTGGATCGAGGTCTGGCGGGGTTTGCCGGGCACTCGGCCGAAGCTTGCCGTCTGATTGCCAAGCGCCTGGTAGATGCCAAAGCCTCAGGACTGGCCACTCGGCTTGAGAGTCTCCCTGCTCGCATCTTCAGCCTGCCGGAGGCTTCTCGGCCGAATGCCGTCATCAGGGAACTTGGTCAGATTCATCTGCTCGCGGAAGCGTATCGCCGGCAGAGCGAGAGCGACGAAATTCTTCCCTCCGGCCTGAAGGCCAGCGTCCGCCAGACCATTGGCTGGTCCCTCACTCGCGAGGCGCTCCTCTCGGATCCCGAGGCTCTTCGGGTTAGTTCCACCTGGCGTGTCATCGCCACATTGAGCGAGGTGCAGCCTGACCGCCTACGCCGCATCGAAACCTGGCTTTGGAGGGAAGGCGGCGGCGAAGGTCCACACGCCGGTTTGCTGATCGATTTCCTTCCCGTGGCCACGGGAGCCGCCTCCAGCGGTTTCAGCATCGGCGATCGAGTGAAAGCCGAGTTGGTCTTTTATCCCGGGGCTGTCCCGTTGCGCGCCCAGATCGCGCAATCGTTCAGCGGCGCGGCCTTCTCCGCCGAGGCACTCGAACTGCCCAAACACAACCTCCAGGAGGCATACCGCAAGTATGAAGAGGCCATGCTCCATGAGCCATGGCTCGACACGTGGGTCTTGAGTGCGCGCAACGCACGTCTGCGTCGACATGGCGAGCAGCTTTTCCTCTGTGACCGCGACGAGAACCCAACCTCGCTAGCGCTTTCCCTCAAGCCTGCGCAGACTTCTTTTGCCAGTCCGCTGCTAGGCCTCGAAAAACTCGACGCACTCGGCCTGTGGGATGGTTACTCTCTTACGCTGTGCTGGGCGCAGACCGAGTGGGGCAGATGGGTGAGCGCGTGAACGCAAAGGCCCTGCAGGCAAGAGCAATCCCGGCGTTGCTGGCAGGAGCCGCGCGCCAACCCTTGAACCTGTCGGGCGATTTGGCCGCACTTGCCAACACCGCCCCAGCGATCGCTGCACTCCACACGCTGAGCCTCACCGCTCAGGCGCTTCGGTTTGAGCGGCCACTGCCTCCACCGTCATTCCATACGGAACCCGAGATTTACGACGATCGGCCCATTCTTCCAGAGGCTTCCCGCCGCATACTGATTCGACTTCTGAAAGAGAAAAAGACTTCCGACGATCTTGACCTCGCGCTGGCCTGGGGCTTTGCCCGCTCTAGGCTTCGCCCCCACCCATTCGATCTCCCCCGCATCGACTCGTTTGTGCGCACGTATGCCGAACATCTTGGTCTGACCGCTCAGCATTGGACGGCGCAGCAAGCAGATGCAGCCGCAGCTCCCAAAAACTACTTCGACGCCGAAGCTCTCGACGACATCTCTTGGTCCAACGCCCCGCTTGCACAGCGGGTGCGGTTCCTTGGGAGTCGTCGCAAAGAGGATCCGACGTCGGCCAGGGCATTGCTCGAGGCAACCTGGGCGCAGGAGACCGCCGACACGCGCGTATGTCTGCTAGCAGCACTTGAGAGCGGTTTGACCTCCGGCGATCAACCGTTTCTAGAGGCAATCCTGAAAGACCGTGCGCCACGTGTGCGCTCGATGGCACAGAGATTCCTCTCCCGAATCACCGGCAGCGGCATGGAAAATCCAGCCTTGAAGGCGTGTCTTGAAAGAATTCAACTCACCACCACGGGGCTGATCAAGAAGCGCGGCAAGCTTGCGCTGGAACTTCCCGCCACTCTAAGAGAAACCGAAGTCAACGCATGGATCCGCAATTGCTTCAGCGAAGTCAGTCTCGATGAACTCGCCCGATCTTTGAATCTGACCGAATCGGCAATGGTCGACGCCGCTGAAAAAGACAAAAATCTGTTGGTGGCACTTGCCTGGATGGCGACCGCAGGTCGACGTCTCGAACTGCTCAAGAGAATCGCCGCGGGCCAACTCAACGATGCGTGGGAACAACTTGCTCTCTGCGGAAATCCCGATCTTGGGATGATGCCTGCGGCAGACCGCCTGCGCTGGGCGGAGATTTTGCTAGCTCCTTACGGCTCAAACCCACCCGCCTCCTACGCCGCATGGCGCTGGCTGCACCGCGCCTTAGAAGGCCCGGTGCCGGAAATGCTAATAGAACCCATCGTTCGGTCCTCTCGATGGCTCGACGATCTATTGAACGAAGCCAAGGCTGGGCCGGAGTGGATGGAATTGATTGCAGCCGTTTGCCCAGCATCACAAAGGGTCCGTCTGAGAGATCGTTTCAAAGACCTTGATCCGCAACTGACCCTCACCGCACTGCCCTTGCTCGACATCCTCGATTCCCTGGAGAAAGCTGGACACCATGAGTAACGAAAGACTGCGCCTGAACGCCGAAGAGATCTACGCCGATGAACTGAGGGCGCTCAGCATAGGCGACGACCGGCCGCGCCCGGCCAACTGGCGGCTCTCCCCGCAAGCGGTCGTGACCTACCTGCTCGGCGGCCTGGCGGCGGATGGAAATCCTGTCTCCGCGAAGTATGTGGGTAACCGCCGGCTCATCGAGACCGCAGTTGCCACTCTCGCCACCGACCGCGCGCTGCTGCTGCTCGGCCTGCCCGGCACGGCAAAGTCGTGGGTCTCCGAGCACCTGGCCGCAGCGATTTCCGGCTCCTCGCGGCGCATCATCCAGTGCACGGCAGGCACCGACGAGAACCAGATTCGCTATGGCTGGAACTACGCCCTCCTGCTCGCGAAAGGGCCATCGCTCGAAGCTCTCGTCAAGACGCCGCTCACGCGCGCCATGGAAGAGGGTGGACTTGTGCGCTTTGAAGAGCTGACGCGCATGGGTTCCGATGTGCAGGACACACTAATCACCGTGCTCTCGGAAAAGACGCTGCCGATCCCCGAGCTCGACACCGCGATTGAGGCGCGGCAGGGCTTCAACGTAATCGCAACCGCCAACAACCGCGACAAAGGCGTTAACGATCTCTCTTCCGCGCTCAAGCGCCGGTTCAACGTCGTCGTCCTTCCGTCGCCGGCCACGCTCGAAGAGGAGACCGGAATCGTCCTCAAGCGCCTGCGCGAGATCGGAACGAACCTGAGCCTGCCTCCCATTCGCCCTGCGGACCAGGAGATCGTTCGCATCGTTACCATCTTCCGCGAACTGCGTGAAGGCAAGACGCTCAACGGCAAGACCAAGCTCAAGGCTTCGACAGGATCGCTGTCTACTGCTGAGGCGATCTCTGTCGGCGTCAGTGCGTGGGCCTCCGCCGCTCACTTTGGAGCGGGCGAGATGGACGCCACGAGCCTGGCCAGCAACCTGATCGGCGCTGTTATCAAAGATCCCGTTCAAGACACAGTCGCTCTGCAGGAGTATCTTGAAAGCGTCGTCCGGATTCGCGACGGCTGGGGCGATCTCTACGCTGCCATGCGCGAGGTACTATAAACCGCGATGGACGAGCGCCTTCACCTTCTAGGAATCCGGCATCACGGGCCGGGCTCCGCCGCACTCTTGCTACAGGCCCTGGATGCGCTCGATCCCGCATGCGTGCTGATGGAAGGACCACCGGAGGCGGACGAGCTGATTCCCTATGCTGCGGAGGCCGGGATGAAGCCGCCTCTCGCTCTGCTCGCCTACGCCACAGATGAATCGAAAGCCGCATCCTTCTATCCCTTCGCCGAGTTCTCCCCCGAATGGCAGGCCATGCGCTGGGCGCTCAATCGCCGGCGACCGGTCCGCTTTATCGATTGGCCGGCCGGTATCTCGCTCGCTCTCACTCGCCGAGCCGCGGAGCTTGAAGAAGAGCAACTGGCCCCGCCCCCCAATGCCGATCCTCTCGACGTGCTCGCCGAAGCAGCCGGGTACGAAGATGGAGAGGCTTTCTGGAACGCGCTCGTAGAACAAACTGGCGGCCAATCTCGAGAGTCCGGCCGCCATGCGCTTTCGGTCTTTGCTGCCATCGAGGCGGCCATGACTGCTGTGCGCAACGATGCATCGCAGGCCGAGGCTATGAGCGAAGCCGATCGTCTGCGCCATGCCCGCCGCGAGGCCTTCATGCGCGTCCATATGCGCCAGTCCCTCAAGGACCACGAAGGAGCCATCGCCGTCATCTGCGGCGCATGGCATCTCAGTGGGCTTCGCGCCCCGTCGAAACTTGCGGAAGACAAAGCTCTGATTAGAGACCTGCCCAGGCTCAAGGTGGAAGCCACCTGGGTGCCATGGACCGACAGCCGCCTGAGCGTTCAGTCCGGCTACGGAGCGGGAGTTCTATCACCCGGCTGGTACCGTCACCTCTGGTCGCTTCTGAGCGCCGACGATAAACCCACGCCCGAGAGCTTCGCGGCCGTCTGGCAATCGAAGACAACTGCCTTGTTACGCAGCGAAGGGTACCCTGCGCCGACCGCTTCCGCCATTGAAGCGGCGCGGCTAGCCCTCGGCCTCGCTGCCATGCGCAACATCCAGATGCCGGGCCTGGCCGAAATGCGGGATGCCGCGCTCGCTACTTTATGTCACGGAAACGCGGTCGCCCTGACCCTGATCGAGCGAAAGCTCTATATCGGTGAGCGCGTGGGCGAGATCGACGAGCGCGTCCCGCAGATGCCGCTGGTTCGCGACCTGACTATCTGGCAAAAGAGAACGCGTCTCAAGCCCGAAGACATAGATCAGGAACTCCGCGTCGATCTGCGGACCGATGCGGGCCTGCTCAAGTCAACGCTACTCCATCGACTTCTCCTGATACAGGTCCCATGGGGTCAGTTGGTCGATGCCGACACCGGACGCGGTACCTTCCGCGAGTTGTGGAAGCTGCGCTGGTTTCCGGAACTCTCAGTGGCCCTCGCCGAAGCGCTAATTCACGGCGTGACCATCGAACAAGCCGCCTCCCATTGGACTGTCGAGCGCGCACAGGCATCCAACGCAGTCACCGCCCTTGCCGATCTTGTTCGTGCAGCGTTAGTCGCCGATCTCCCGGAAGCGGCCACGCAATGTATCGAGCGGCTGCAGGCCGCGGCCACCAATGCCAGCGACATCACCGACCTGATGACTGCCGTAGCTCCGCTGGTGCGTGTCCTCCGCTACGGCGCCGCGCGTAAGCTGCCGGAAGAAGCTCTCCGCGCACTCATCCTCGCCATGAGCGTCGAGATCAATGCTGGAGTGCGTGTCGGCTCCCACAGCCTCGATCGCGATGCTGCCGGCGCTCGCGTCCTGGCCATGCGGGCTTTCGATGAGGCGCTCGGCCTCTTTGGGGACGAATCGCTCCTCCATTCCTGGCGGCATCAGCTCGGACTTATGGTGGATGACGACCGGGTCGCCGCCCCAGTTGCGGGCCTAAGCCTGCGGCGACTTCACGATCTGTGCGCCTGGGAGATGACCGCGGTTGCGGCAGCCTTTTCGCGGCATAGCAGCGGTCGAGACTTCGAGAGTGTCGGTGCCTTTCTTGAGAGTTTTCTGGGCGGAAGTGCTGAGATCCTGCTCCAGGATTTGCCTCTGCTGCACCTGATTGATTGCTGGCTATGCGAACTCGCCGAAGATGAGTTCATCGCTTCCCTTCCCCTTCTGCGGCGCAGTTTCGGAGGATTTGACGCCATCGCTCGCCGACGTTTGATGGACACTCTGGGCAAAGGGCAGCAGCATTCGACCGACGCGGCAGATCACGAGGTCGCAGCGGATGAAGGCCCATTTACCGAGGCTCTGCCGCTGCTCTACACCATCCTCGGTATCGGAGGCCAGTCATGAACCCAGATCAGCGAAGGCGCCGCTGGCAGCTCACGCTCGGCGATGACAGCCAAGCCGATTTAAGCGAGTCCGACCGGAGACTGAATGCCGCTCTGTCGGCCCTCTATGATGCTCCCGCGCAAAACAAATCCCGCGGCGGCCTGGGAGCCTCGTCCCCGCGCGTCGCGCGCTGGCTTGGGGACATTCGCGAGTTCTTTCCCACGCCGGTTGTGCAGGTCATCCAGCGGGACGCTCTCGAACGGCTCAACCTCAAGTCGCTCATGCTGGAGCCCGAATTCCTGGCTACGCTCGAAGCCGACGTTCATCTCGTAGCCGACCTGATCTCACTGCGATCAGCCATACCGGAGAAGACGCGTGAAACCGCTCGCCAGGTCGTCCGCAAGGTAGTCTATGGTCTTATGGCGCGCCTCGAGCACAAAACAACCGAGTTGCTGCGCGGAGCCCTGAACCGCTCACTGCGCACGCGGAGGCCTCGCGTCCGTGACATCGACTGGGGCCGCACCATTGGCGCCAACCTTCGTCATTACCAGGCTGACCACAAGTCCATCGTTGCTGAGACCTTCATCGGATATTCCCGAAAATCGAAGACCCGCGCCAAGCTCGATCACGTCGTCCTTTGCGTCGATCAGTCCGGCTCCATGGCAACTTCCGTGGTCTATTCTTCCATCTTCGCCGCCGTGATGGCCTCGGTGCCCGGTATCGACACCAAACTCATTTGCTTCGACACCGCCATCCTGGACCTCACCGAACAATTGGCGGATCCCGTCGAAGTTCTATTCGGAGTGCAACTCGGCGGAGGCACAGACATCAACGCGGCAGTGGCGTATTGCGCCGAAAAGATCCAGCAACCCGCCCAAACCCACCTGATCCTGATCACCGACCTCTACGAAGGCGGCGACGCCAAATCGATGCTCGCACGCGTCGCCTCACTGAAACAAAGCGGCGTGAATGTGATCGTCCTGCTCGCTCTTTCAGACGATGGTCACCCGGGCTACAACTCCTCCAACGCGGAGCAGATCGCGGCCATGGGCTGCCCAGTCTTTGCCTGCACGCCCGACCAGTTTCCCGATCTGATGGCCACCGCTCTTACACATCAGGATATCCAGCAGTGGGCCGCCGGCCAGGAGATCGCGTTGATTCGCGGGGAGGCTGAGAGCAAGATTGCCAGCCGCTAGCGATCGCAGGCTGCTTGCGTTCTGGTTGAGAAGCAGCGGTCAATTTCGGAACGAGGATAGTCTCTGATTCCGGTCAGCTGCATTGCTATGTGCCAGCAGAACGCCGAGTTGTTTCTCAAATAGCGCCAGAAGAGGTGACGGGGATCCTGGAGGAGGCGATGCAGCCATTGCAGCCCAGCGCGCTTGACCCAGTTGGGGGCGTCTTTGATGCGCCCGGTATTGAAATCGAAGGCGGCTCCAACGCCGAACATCAGGGTGGATTCGACTAACGGCAACATGCGCATCATGAATCGCTCCTGCTTGGGTGTGCTGATGCCGACCCAGACGATGTGGGGTTTCAACAATCGAATCTGCGCAGCTACAGATTCTTCCTCCTGGACAGTGAGATGGCGGAATGGAGGCGTGAACGTTCCGACGATGTTAGACCATGGAAAACGCTTCAAGAGGCATTCCCGCAATTCTTCCGCGACTCCTTGTCTTCCCCCGTAGAGGAAGTGTCTGCAGTGTGCGAACTCGGGCCGGCTGAAGATTTCCATCATGAGGTCCGGACCCGCAACGCGCTCCATCTGGCGAAATCCCTGCAAGTGGCCGAGCCATACGGTTGGCATTCCGTCCGGCAGGGCCAGAGCGGAACTCGCATAAATTTGAGCGAGCTTTGGATCACGTTGCGCTTCCATGATTCCGTGAACGCCGATCATGCAGACATAGCCCTTAAGTCGTTGTGCAAGAGCGGACCCAATATTGCCCAGTGCGCTCTCCATATAGAGAGGATCGACAGCGACGCCGAGGATGTTGACGCAATTGGATTTGAGTTTAGAGTTCATGAGTTTGACTGGCTTTCCTCCGCCGAGAGTAGTTCAGATCGAGTCATCGAATCGACGCTTGAAGATGCCTGTAACAGGAACCGATACAGTTCCATGCAGCGAGCGGCGAGCGCAGCAGCGGCGAATTGTGGCAGGTCGATGGGATCGGGGCGCGGCAGTGCGAGGGCCTGGCATATGGCGGCTCGAAAGTTTTCCTCTTCCCCGAGTCCCAGTCTGACGAAGTGACAAGTGTTGGCTGCCAGTT
>Ga0116231_10012262_pt1 | contig 12701 bp, 10 predicted proteins | sample S1TSphgellanicum_2_FD_89695 | JGI IMG/M metagenome (GOLD analysis project Ga0116231, IMG submission 89695) | Host-associated microbial communities from peat moss isolated from Minnesota, USA - S1T2_Fd - Sphagnum magellanicum MG | ecosystem: Host-associated > Plants > Peat moss > Unclassified... | reverse complement strand
TGTTTAGATAGTGTAGTGTTTTTAAGTTTTTTGTTTAATAAATGTGGGTGGTGTAGGGGTTGGGGGTGTGGGTGGGGGGGGGGGGGGGGGGGGGGAAGGGGGATTTTCACCATTTGGTGATTTTGTTTCCATTAAAATATTCTGTCGAATATTCCCCTTTTTTCCGGAAAATAAAAATGCCAAAATTAGAAGGAAAAAAAAATTCTGAAGAATTGCTATGCTTTTACATATTGTTCAAGCAAGTAGCCAATATAGAAAAGGATTTTAACAAATTTCTACTTTCATAGCTGCTCTATAGCCAAACATGGGCTATTCTATCTCCTTGTGGATGATCATTAGTGTGGCAACATCACAAAATTGGGGGAAAAAAACAAACAAAAAACAAGGAAAACATTGATCCAATCCTCACACTAAATCAAGGTCTTTGAGTCCAAATTTAATATTTCATCTGTTAATTATTAGCTCTAAAGAAGCCAAGTTACTCAAAGTTGAATGTACCACACCAGTGAGGGTGCTGGGTCTAGAGGGTTTTTTTTTCATTTTGTGGTCTAAATTTTCGTGAGATTTAACGACATAATTAGCAAAACATTAGTCTAATTTACAGTAGAAAAACAAAAAAATCGAAAATTTTGTCAATTTCTTTGTAAAAAATGGCGAAATTTCGCCAGGAAAAAAAACACTGGCTTGGGTCATCCTGGCCACTAATGTTTGGCATTAAATAAATACCAGCGGAGGGCTGGTTGAAAGAAAACTAGAGATATTAAATGATTTTCAAAAGTGTGCCAGGTTGAAAGATAATAGTAACAATTATAATAATTTTGAGCTTTCTCAACTTACTAAAAAGAAAAATTGCAGTCCCTTTGCTAATTGATGTGAACCTGCAAGACTTTTATAATTCCAAGCCTTCTTATTGGGTATTTAACCATCACTATTGGAATCCTTGCTATTATTTATTGTTAGGTTATTAAAGTCATTAAATAATTAAATTTTGTAAGGACTTTCTGTTGGGTTACTTTTATATGGACAAATGCTACCCAAAAAAAAAGAAAAAAAAGAGTTGAACTGGTAAAGAACTGAACCTCCTTAGCTTATTTTCAACTGTTGAAAATTTGCTAGAATACTCAATTTTTTTAAAGAAAATAATTAAATATTTTGATAAAAATTTGGAACATTTTAGAGTACTACTTTTTATTAGGCAATATAAAATATACACTAAAATATGCATTAAAATATACATTGATGGAAAGCTGCCCAATTTTGTTGCAAGGAAAAAGAACAACAAAGAGAGAATAATTAGACCTGGAAAATGAAAGGAAATTAGGTCTAATAAATTTTTTGCCTAGTTAGAAATTAGAAATAATTAGTAGCTTGTATATTCCTGGTTAGAAATACCCCATGAACTCCAATTCCCAAGGAGTTCAGTTGTAAGCAGTCTTGACCATGGTTCAAATTGTTCACCAGATTGTCCACCCAGGTTTGTTTGGCACTCTGTGAGAGGAACCCAATATGGAGGAGAGTGAGGAGCCAATCAAAGCTAGACACATACACACAACTAAACAGCACCAAAGCCAATGAAGAGGTGACAAATGGGACTAGTGGAAAAAGAGAATTGTGAACACCTGACAAGTGTACCATCTATGGATGGATGGTAAGAGGCCAACGAAAAGATTTATCATTATTAAAATACTCTTCATTTTACTATGGTTAGTTCAACTCTGTTAGTTTGCACCACCACTTGGGTGGGTTAGTCTTCACTCTAATTGGAGCACCTCCTGCCTAATATGGAGGTAAACAGCCCTCTAGGGTTTATTTAGACCAGTGTTGGCTCGTAATTTCTTTTTAGTAATAACCGTCGGGTAGGTTGGTTTTAAATTCTTTTGGGATCACACAAGTTATCACTATCAAAAACATCTGGGTATCACATAGGTTATCAGAAAAATTTGGGTAATAACCATCAGTTAACCGCTGGATATATACTGGATATAGGGTTTGTAACAATTTTTTTTTTTTTTTTTGGGGTTTTATTCTTAGTATTTAAAGATTGATAGCTTACCTGGTTCATAATCGGGTCATGCAGGTAGGTTATTACATTTTGAAAAATTCAATACCAGGCGGTTATCAATTGAATCGGTTCTCCAAAAACCGAAGAATCAGCTGATAGGTTATTTATTTACCGGGTTGATAACTGGGTCAAAACTCAATAACTGGTTTAGACTTTAGACCCTGTCAAAAGCTTAAGTGGCTTCATTACACACACACAAATACAAGGAGAACCAAAACCAGTGATCAGGCAACAACTAGACTGGAGAAGGATAGTGCCTGAAGAGGAAAAGACAACCCAGCCCACCACTAATGGATGGATGGACGGTTGGAGGATAGTAAATGATTTATCATCCAGGCTATAAAGTGGGAATTTTAATATCCCTTCTCTTTTTACCATGGTGGGCTACAAAATGAAGACATTGTTTGAAAACTGAAACTATGACAACACCTTCTTGGCTTGAAACCTTCAAGGGATATGTTGCCCATAATAGCTCAACAAAACTCGCAATAAATGTCCCACAAAGCCCAAATGCAAAACTTAAATTTTGATATACAACACAATTACAATAATGAACCATACTAGTGTGTGAGTTAGTTTGTGACATGGGTCTTAGGAGAACTAGCATTGGATATCTTAAGATTATGGGTGATGTTGCCAATTTTGGCCTCCAAATTAATTCACAAATTAGGGTTTTTTTTCAAAATTCTATGTGAGTTAGTGTAACCAATCAATAAATAAACTGAGAGTGATTTGGAGGGATCCTCCATCAATAGGTTTTTAGTAATGGATTTCAGGTAGCACTGGCTTCTTCCATGCTATATCACATGGGTGTTGTATAATTATCTCCCTTGCAAATTTCCAATAAATTTTGGATGTTGGCTACATGCAGGCTTCAATGTAGCTCTACTTTTAGTGACAAAGTTTCATTTCGAAACCATGACAAACTAAATATTATGGGTTGTAATTGTAATTTGATGTCATGTCCATGGAACAATAGGTCAAAATTTTGGCACCACTTTAGCAAAAAAAATTCATATCACAAAACACACCCAAACAAAATAACAAAAACTTGCTGACTTGAACTCCATGGAGGTTCATTGTTCATTCATATGTATCATCCAAGGTTCCATCCAATGGTGGTAGGTGTTGTACCAGGAACCCAAACAGGTCCAGAAGTTGCACATGTGGAGAGCTTTGATTTGCTATTACAGCACCTAAAAGTGACCACTTTAGGATGGTAATAACTTTTGATGCTCTTTACATACTACCACAACCACACAGAGAAAAAGAAGGGCTTTCTTCAATAATAATAATAATGATAAACTTTGTTTTACAAAATTTAAATTTCCAGGTGAACAATAGGAGGGGTTTTCACTAGAAATAACAATAAAATTTTTTACAAAAAAGAGTTGAATTAAGATGAACAATAAATAAGGAGGACTCTCATAGAAAAGGCCACAGCATTCTGGAAGTGCTCCATGAGGAACTTAGTAATGGCAAAAGTTCATGGCAGTCATGCTGGCTTTCATTTGCATGAAGCACCTATTCCACCCACTCTACAACAAGCTGCCATTTGTTTCTGACACTGTATTGTTGGGATGGGTTTTGAACAGGATCATGCTAGTTAGTAGTTAGTTGGTAAAGTAGGGTTGCCCTTTTTTCATGACCCAAAAATGTGCTGTCCAGAAAGGCCAGAATTCCAATGGTGAAAGGGCCAATGGGTTGGTCTTTTAGGGTTTTCATAATTCAGAAAAGCAAAGAGGCCAGCAAAAAAAGTTGAATGTTAGAAGAAGGAAGAGAAAGCAGGAAGAAACATAGAACTAAGCATTGCAGCTCAAGAAAATAAGGAAAGAAAGAAATATGCTTTTGCTCATCCAAAGAGTTCAGAACATTTTCATAAACCCTAAACCTTAAAACTTGTGGCGAGGATTACATCAATAGTACATTAATCAACGACAATGTTGAAGACCATAAAGATATTAGGTTTATTCATAAAGTTTTTCAAACACAAAGTCCAAAGCCCATGTTTGCCTAGAACACAGGTCGAGATCACAAACATGACATTAAGTTTTTGCAAAGCAATTCAACGAGATTTGAAATTGGATTTTGCACCCAAACTCAAGGTGAAAGTAGTTTGGTGCCAAGTTGCAAACCAACTTGAGAGTTCTTGCACTAGGAAAGAAAGTAACATCGAATGATTGAGTTTGAAAATGAAAGCCAATATAAAAACCCATCAAGTGAACTAGACAAGTTTTGCACATGAGAAGAGATATTGTAACCAAAAAGAGGGGCTTAATGAACTCCCACAGGACACATAGAATATGCATTCACAATTGAACATCAGATGTTCACAGGCTCAATAATGTACCCATTAGACTTCCAATAATACATATTCATGAGGTCTATATGTTTAATGTTCCTCAATTACACTAGAACTAGGTCTATAGGGGTTAGACCTCTCCAATTTCACTCTCTTGAGCTTCAACTGACCAAATTGGCATATATGGAGCTTCCCCTCAACCCCAACATAATCAAACATCAAAAACTTCTAATATAGAACACCCCAAATTCACCCAAACATTATCCACACTAGCTACTGCACATGAATCCCATACAAACACCCAACTACACCTCCAGAAAGGACATGAAACCCAATTCAAAAATGTTGATTCCCAATTACTCCACAAAATCGACTTAGGAAGTTTGACAAATCCTACTTTGACACTCATGGGACTAGTCATGCCAAACCCACTTGAGTAACACAAGCACACATTCAGAGGTCCCAAATTGTTGGGTATTTTCTTCCTTCATATAAGACACTCAACAGCCCCACCACAATAAATCATTTAAACATGTTCTTTTGCTAATAGGTCACTCATGAAATCCTTAAATTACTCATCATCCCCCTGATCATTGACTTGAATACATAAACATATTCTTTCTAAAATATCTATTGTGCAATTGAGAATGCAATATCAATCTTCCAAAAAAATTTCCCAACCTACTACTTTTGTAACACACAACAACATTCTAAATTACTCTCTACATCAACACACAAAACCAGTCTTGCCCACTTATCTTCCAAACTATGCCTGCTTATTTGTAGTCGCGTCGCTCCCTTGCTCCATAGCTCGCACCATTCCCCTCCATTCAAAAGTAAAACAATAGACATTATATTAATCCCTAAACTTTCGCATAGAATTAACAACAAGCTTATCACCACATCAAGGTTTCCTCCAAGAAACCTTTCATTGAATAACAAGATGACAAAATAATAAACAATTTTCAACACCATGAGCTCAATGTTGTCCAAACAGTAACTTTAAAAACTTTCCATCCATAATTTTCTATTACAATATAACAAGCAATGAAACTTAAAAGTGAAAACCAGCACAACAATGCATCAAGTTTGTTTTTGTTGTGTGTTACTAAAACCCACCTTCTTTCATTCTTACATGTTATTTCTATTTCAAACTTTAGTCAACTTGGTTTTCAATTTTCCACATTCCTTTTTGATCGGCCTTTGCACAATTTTTCAGATGTCACACAAAAGTTTGACAATCTACAATGGTGAAAAATCTTTTTTTTTTCTTTCCCACAAACCAACCAAAAGATATTAAACATACATATTTTGACTTTTGTGTTTCCATTATTTTGTAGTTATTCCCCATGTCAAATTTTGAATCAAATTCCAATTTGAGATCATAATAGTGAAATGAGGTGGGGGCGGGGGGTCGTGGGGGAATGTACAAGAAATAAATGGTTGGTGAGGTTGTTTTAGGTTTTGTTTTGGGGTTGGGGATGGGAATTTTGGTAATGTCTACTAATTTTGTTACAGTCAGGATTATAAGCTTGGTTTGTTTACAAATTTGAATGTTTCATTCAACAATTAAATCAAGCCTAAAATCTTAGTTGTAGCAAAAAGAAAAAAACATGTTTACTCAAAATCTTAGGTTTAAAAATTTTCACTTAATACAACCTACTGATCTTTTCAATCATGAAGCTAGTCTTAATTACATCCAATAGTTTACTATTTTATAAAAAAGTTACACCTAGTCTAAAGTCAAATTGTCATTCATCAAAAAATGGTTCCTCTAAAATTTTGAAGTTTCAACAATTCACAAAATAATCCACTAGCGATGGTGTAACTACATAGCTTGAGGAATCTACTCCCAATCCACTTGTTTTATGTTAATCAACAAAACTTTGAAATGCACCAACTTGATACCTTGATTTTGTTAGTGTAACAAAAGTGACTAATGAGTTTTAAAAGTTTTTTGAAACAATCAAAGACCAAAGATGGAAAAAGAAATGGAATTAATAAATAAGAACAAAATTTGGGACCTACTAAAAAAAAGACAATTTTAAGAAAGTGGGTCTACAAACAATGAACAAATTTATAAAGCAAGATTGGTTGTAAGAGGTAATGAAAAATGCAAAGCATAAATTTTTAAATTTTTTTCCTTGTGGTAAAGTGGGGAACAATATGAATAATCATTGCCTGAACTACTTACAAAAACTAGAAATCAAATTTTCATAGATTTTGAATTTTTTTCCCTAGTGGTAAAATGGGTAACAATATGAACAATCGTTGCCTAAGCTACTCAAAAAGACTAGAAATCAAATTTTCACTTAGACATGAAAACAATTTTTATTAACAAGTACTTATAAAAAAAAAGACTACATGATTCATCCCCAAGAATTCATTGTTACTAACAAAGAAAGCAAAGCATGCCGATTGAACAAGGCACTTTATAGTCTAAAACAAGCACCACATGTTTTAATACACATGAATCGATGATCTATTGAAAGGATGAAAACATGGTGAAGTATACCAAAGAATCACCTTGCAACATAAATTGAATGTGGTCATCAAGTAGGCCTTGGTATATCTACAACTATACTTTAAAACCATATGTTTAAAATAAATTTTTATATATTCATTAGATTCAAGTAGATGTCACAACTTGCAAAGTAAATTAAAATTCAAACACAAGTAAATCAAGTATTGGGTCTATTATATTTTTAAGTCAATGGCATGTTAAATATACTAGTGACCTTTTAAAGTTTTCATAGTAGAATAAAAATATATTTAATGTTTAATGTAAAAGTAGGAATGAATAAAATATTAACCTAATAATTTTATTTTTACTTAGTACCTTCTCTTATTGGACTAAAGTTTTTCAAAACAATTATTCAACCCATCAAAACTCAATGGAAGCATAGAGGTTTCCATAATGAGACTTTTAAAAAGTTTTGAATTTACTATGTTTATGTTTAAAAAACTACCATATTTAAAATTTGGATTTGGGTGGACATACTTTTTGGTCCATTTTACCATGCTTGGACCCTGTCACATTGATAATTAGACGGGTAATTATTCTACATGGAAAATATGAATTAATTTTTTCTTACATAAAGAAAAAGTTTGGTTCATCATGGATGGAAGTGAACCCAAGCCGATAACTCCCACCAAAGTAGGTGCTACTCTTTTGCCCACAATTGGGTTAGTGAGTATTATTGATTAGGTAGATAGAAACATGTCTACCCAAACAATTTTGATAAATGGGGTCAAAAATTCTTGTCTACATCATAATATAACAAGGTCAAACATAATTAAAGAAAGGTGGGATGAATTAGAAACTATTTGTCAAGTACACAATATTTCAAATTGTGTATATTTAAGAAAAAAATTGACAAGATTAAGAACGGAAGACGACAAAAGTATAGGTGAACATATTCATGTGTTTAGAACCATACATGATGAATTGATTGTTGTAGGCGGAGCAATAGATGCTAATGAAAAAATTGAATTTTTTCTAGGAAACATTTTTTATTCTTATTGCATTGTCATAGATATTTTGAATAACAAGTCAACCATAGCTCACCAAATTACAATGTCAAGACTATTGAAGGAAGAATTAAAAAGAAAACCGTATGGAACTCCGAATGGAAAGATCATCAAAAAAATTTTGAACAAAGAAAAGTTCAATTTCCAAAATCAAAAAGGAAATTTTATTAATAAAAATATTAGACCAACGTCCAATAAGTCCAATAATAGTAATGAAAAAAACATGAAAAAGGTGAAGTGTTTTAATTGTAAGTAGTATGGTCATTTTGCAATGGATAACATAAATTTTAAGTAAGAAAGATTATGCCACATGTCATATTAGTTGTATTTTGGAAATATATATATATTTTAATAGTTAGGTAGGTCGTACATAACCATAGGTAGGTAGGTTGGTAGGTATTAAGACCTACCTACTTACTTACCTGAGTAGGTAAGTAGTTAGGAAAGTACAAGACTAAGTGCACTAAAGAATAGCCATGAAATTTTATTTTTATTTTATGTTTCACCTTTAGGTTAAGCTTTTTTCAGTTCATCCCAAAATGACACATGTATTTTAAGGTGAAAACATAAGAGAACAAGCCTTCTTTATATAGTTTGTAACATGGGATTCAAAAAAAAGTATATGGGCTAAATCTTTTAGTTGTTCATTAGTTGCAATTGAATTACAACTATAACACTTAAGCGTTCAAGGTAGGCTAGATCCAAGGGGAGGCCTCCATTGTTTTTTAGTGTCTAAACAAAACTTGAACCCCTTTTATTGGCATGTTTAGTAGTGCACTAAAAAACAGAATAGAATTAAAAAAGTTATGGCCCTTCAAAGTAGAGGGGGTCAAGAATTCAAAAAAACAAACCACCAAATGTTACAAAGGCTAGTTCCCAAACACCCACAAAATTCCTTGTATGTTGTTCCATTGTTATTAAAGTTCAAAGATGATTTTTAAAACTTGAGGTAGCACTTCCATAACATTGTAAACCACTCAAAATGAAACACATATGATGAAAATATAAATAATTGATGAATATGTATCCTTATTAAGTTATAAATAATTGTATTATAGTCATAACATAGTTGAACAGTAGTGCTTTCAATTCCTTCCAATATATGTTAAAATATTTGGGTTTTAGTTTTTTTTATCATAAGCTATAACTTTGTTCTGCATGTCATGTGTGTTACACACCATTTGCATGTTGTAAGGGGCTCTTGAACTTTTGAGAATATAAAAACATACATTAAATTTTAGAAAAATTTAAATTCCATAATTTTTTAATTATGAGTGTTTTTTCAGTGTGGGTAATAGGTTACAATCATGTAAATTTTTTTATCATAAAATTTTTATTATTAAGAAAGTCCTTGGCATAGTCCTTTGTAAAATGTACTGTTTTTGATGTAATTGTTTTTGAAGTTCAAAAGTCTTTTTATTAAATTGAAACCCAAAATTAAATTAAATGAATTTTTCATTTGAATTCTTATACATTCATATTATTCATTTAACATAACTTCCCATGATTAACATGACATTAAAATGACACCACATAAATATTTGTAACAAAATTACATTTTTTTTTGGTTGCTTAACATGTTTTTTGGCTTGTTTGATTGTGATCGCACCCTTTAGTAGTGGCACACTAGTGGTCATACTAATCATATTAATGGGAATCATAATAAAAATTAGTTGCAAATGTATCCCATAATGAGTGGTGGAGTTGTGGGCATGTGACATAATCACATGTATGTACATTGTACACTAGTTACAACATAATTGTTGTTTTAATGACACATTTATAATAGTTCTAAAGTAGTTGCCACACGCAACTACAATGAAACTTCTTAAAAAGTCAAACATGGTTGACTAAATATGTATGTACGATGTGTATAAATTATCATATAAAAGATTCCTTTTCAACTCACTTGTAATTATATTACAACTAATTGATTTTTTGACATGGCAATTTATTTATTAATGCATTGTATTTCTAAAGGGATAGTTGCACAATAGTTGTAATACCCAAAGGATAGTTGCATAACAATTATATACAAATTGATTTTTGAGTTTTAGTTACAAGGTAATGTAGTTTTGATGGATGCAATTTCTCATAGTGTTATTCCCAATAAACATTGGTTTGCCAAACTAGTATACGAAGTTGAACAAATTTGAAAAAAAATACCTTGGTGATAACACTTATCTTAATGTAGAAGGGAGAGGGTCAATGAAAGTGCACTTACCTAATGGAAAGACTAGACGCATAGAAGAAGTCCATGTATTAAAATTAAGAATTAACTTAAATTCTATTCGAAAGGCCACATATTCAAGTTATGACATATCCTTTACTTCTAATCAATGTTTTGTTAAAAATAGCAAATCAAATAACATCATATGTATTGGTCAAAGGTTACATAATTCATATAAATCTAATTAAAGGAGCACAAATGTTGACAAATAATCATAGTGGAAGTAAAATTCAAACTTTATTCATATTCAAAGATAATTTAGACATTAATGTGTGGCATAGAAAGATGGGTCACATTGGTGGACAACATTTGAAATTAATATTGAAAAATGAAATGGTGAGAAGATTGAAAAGAAAACCACAAAAAAGACTAATTTTTTGTCCTAGTTATTTTCATGGAAAGCAACTTGAATGCAATAAATTTTTAATTGGTCAAAGTAGAAGGGCAAAAGAAATTTTGGAATTAATTCATTATGATATGTCTGGTGCTATGCAAACATTGTCAATTGGAAGAGCAAAATATTTTTTGACTTTTATAGATGATTTTCCCTAAAAGACAATAGTTTATCCTCTTTCAAAAAAATCAGAAATACTTAATAAATTTAGAACCTATAAAATCCTTGTCAAAAATCAAACCTAGAAGAGAATTTTAAAACTAAGGAATGATATGCTAGGGAATATATTTCCAAAATTTTCACAAAATTTTGTAATAATTCAATTGTAGCAAAAGAATTTATGGCTTTTTATACACCACAACAAAATGGTGGTGCTGAAAGAAAAAATAGAACTCTTGTTGAAAGTGCAAGATATATGTCACATCAATCCAATATGCTAAATACATTTTGGGTTGAAGCTATTCTCACATCTTGTTATATTCAAAATAGATGTGCACATATTGTTTTAAAAAATAAAACACTGGAGAAGGTGTGGACTGGATACAAACCTTCATTAAATCACATAAAAATGTTTGGGTGTGATTCTTATGTTCATGTTCCTTTCAAGTTAAGAATAAAATTGGACAACAAATTTACTAAAGTTTGTAAATTACTTGGTTATAGTGAAAATTTGAAGGGTTTTAAATTGTATGATACATAATCCAACAAAGTCATTATGAGTAAAGATGTAGTGTTCAATGAATTTTAAACCAATTTTAAATCACAACATGAAACATCAAGATCAAGACATCTAGATCAAAACTTTCATTCAATTTCCAATGGAGGATTAAAAGTAGTACCTTACAATGCAAACCCCCTTCCATTACCACCTATTTCAGCCCCAAATCTTACCCCACCACTAAATGTTGTACCACTAACAACTCCACCATAAGATGTTGACAATGCAAACAATGAAAACATTAAAAAAACTTGAAAGAAGATATCAATTATAACATGGATAACAAGCTACTTTTTGATGTTGATAATTTAATGAATGCATTTTATGATAACATTGTTAATCATCAAATGAACCAAGATGCCCATGAAGGAAATGTTCCATCTTTTAGTGATTCAACTTTGCAAATAAGGAAATCAAGTCGTATTTCAAAACCTTATTTTAAAGTGAAGGATAATGTTGACCGATCTAACAAGAAATATTCAACATTTGTTCAAGCCTTGATTGCAAGGGGAAATAAGTTTAGAACCTAAAAATCTTGATGAGGCTAAGCAAAGAAATGATTTCATTAAATAATTGGGAGTTGTCCAACAAAAGTATAATTCTTTGATAAAAAATGACACATGGTCATTAGTTGAAGCACCAAAAGATCAAAAACATGTTAGTTGTAATGGGTTTTCAAACTTAATCTAAAAGCAAATGGATCCATTGATCACTATAAAGCAAAATTGGTGGCTAAGGGCTATTCTTAAATAGGAGGTCTTGATTATCAAGAAACTTTTTCACCAATGGTGAAGATTACATAATGCAACTGATTGCATTTTGATAAGGTACATTTACCATTTCCACCCTTTTTTCATCAGCTTGAGGGCTCATGTTTATTAATGGGCACACAACCTTGCTTTTTCAATGGGGTCAAAACCTATAACTAGGAGCCAAAGGGATTACTTTGGGAAATGACTACATGTCATTTTTCCCCAAAAAAACTTTCACATGCAAATGAATTTTTGAATGAATTTTTTTGTAACTAGTTTTTTAAAATATTAAAATATTCCTCAATGCATCACATTTTTTTTGTTAGTCATTATTGAATAAATATGAATTTTTAAAAGTGTGCAGATTCCTTCTAGATTCAATGTTTCATCTTGAAAAATGGTCAAAATATTAAGTCATCACCAAAAATCAAAATTTCAAATTCTTTAGTTCTATTATACTCTAAACTATAATTTTTCTTCATGCATCATGTACATTACAACCCATTTATGTGTGCTAAAGGACTCTTGAAGCTCTGAAATTTTGAAACAATTTTGAAACAATTTATAAAAGTCCTTTTGATAGTCCTGTCACTACTACCAAAGTGGGGTGTAATTTACTAGCTTAAATCACTATAGGACCTTAAAAGTGAAATAACTTCATTGCATTTTACTGATTTCACCTAGTGAAAATTATTTCACTATAATATCACTA
>Ga0116231_10012261_pt1 | contig 12704 bp, 7 predicted proteins | sample S1TSphgellanicum_2_FD_89695 | JGI IMG/M metagenome (GOLD analysis project Ga0116231, IMG submission 89695) | Host-associated microbial communities from peat moss isolated from Minnesota, USA - S1T2_Fd - Sphagnum magellanicum MG | ecosystem: Host-associated > Plants > Peat moss > Unclassified... | reverse complement strand
TATAATGGTTTGCCCAAGTTTTTGGGAAGATTATTATATGCTTATCTACACCCACTGTTGGGAGCTGATGAACTCAGTGGGTAGTCATGGCAGCTTGTCACTGCCGTTCGTGATGAAGGTGATTGTCTGTCACTTTGTGAGCGACTCTCATGAGGTTATGACTGCACTCATTGTCATGTTACCTATAATTGTTGTTGTGGAGATTTCTCTGCAACTTCATCAAGCTTTATGATGTATTTACTTTCCTCCAGATGATCAATTGTTGACAGAACTTGATGGTATTACAGAGAAAGCACGGTTACAAGCTGAAGCACTGGCTGCCAAGAGGGAGGCAGCTCTTGAAGCAAGGCGTGTGAGGGAGATGGAGAGGGAGGCTGCCCGCCGTGCACTTCAGCAAGTAACTCTCTTTGCAATCTGTTTTTTCAGTATCAACATCTAAGCATCTGATCTTGTTTCTTAGCAGTTTTATGCATCCAATTTTTTTGTTGCTGAAGCAAGTAAGCCATGCACAAAGGTCTGCAGTCCAAGGATATATAGGCACTTGCTTTGTCCCATCTTTCCATTTCACTTCTGGATGATTCTTTGTGGATAGTTTTCTTGTGTGGTCTGCAGGCTAGCTGATGTGGTCTTTGTTCTATTTCTTGATGGTCTTCTACAGATGGAGAAGACAGTGGAGATTGATGAGAACAGTGAAATCTTGAAGGATCTTGAAAGGTTAAGATCTGTCCCCATTGAGCAAGTGTTGGGAAGTTCAGGTGAGGAGGGTAGTCCCAATGGTGGGTCCTCTGATGGGCTTCCCACATATCCCCTCCAAGGTGGTAACCCTCTTGAGCGGTTGGGTCTCTTCATGAAGGATGATGAAGATGAAGATGAGCATCAAGGTGACATTGAAGATGTCCAGGCAGACAGCCATGAAGAACCAGTTCGAAGTGAGCCTAATCAGGCTGAAGGGAAGTCCACTGGCACAGATGTGGATGTAGAAGAGGGTGAAATTGACTAGGGCCTAGGAAGAAAATTCTGTGTTGCTATTATTGATATTACTAAGTTCTGTTTGCCACATTTTAATGTGTGGCAGTTGTGTTGTTCTTGCACATTGATGTGCGATTTACAATAGTGTAGTCTTTGGGGGGCCAAAAGGAAAAGGACCATGATCTCTATGGGATGGGTTTTAGCAGAACAGGATACAAATTGTATTAGTAAACAGATGTACAATTAAAGGTTTCAATCTTGATGACAACCCTGATCTTGTGCAGAATTTAATAGGTACACAGCTTTGCAGCCCATTGGTGATTGTGCATTGTGGATGTTCTTGGTTGCACTTCTGAGGCTGAAAGCTCCAACTACTTGGAAAGGGTATGTAATCAGAAGTTGGTAAAGACTTGAACAATTGTTATATTGGGGTTGTGGGTTTGGTAGTGAAAGGACAGGGACAAGGGTGTGGGGGGTTGGTGGAGGTTCAGGCAACGCTGAAGAGCAATGAAGTGTGTACCCTTGGTATATGATATCCTCTGTGAATTTTGCAACCTGGAATTGGCTCTCTTGTTCTCTGTTTCCAGCCAAATTCAACATTTTTTTTTCCCTTCCCTGAATACACTACCATTTTCAATCTGATCTCAATTTTTTTGACCTTTCAAATCTCAGCAATTCTAGATGGCATTTTGAGTTGGGTGGGTATTGCAAGCTTTATGTGTGTTTGTGACTCTGGGTGTGCTAATGTTGGTGGGAAGACTCAGATTGTGTAGAAGGTAACTGGTTATATGGCTATAAATAACATATTGAGCACCCTGGATTCTCTTGTGAATTGTTGTTCTTATTGTTTGCAAGCTCAAAGGTTGCTCATGTTCTCACACCAGTAAGTGTGTGCTCAACCATTCTTCTACAAGAAATGATCTCTATTCATCTGTTTCGGTTAGTAGGTTTTGGATTCTTTTGTTTTCCTCTTGGAAATCAGAAGTGATGATTTATTTGAGTTGAGGTGTTTTCTTCTTCATCTTTGTTTCTGGGTTTTGTGTCTCTTTGAAATTTTGATTGCATGCTTCAAAATTATATGTATAATAGAAGGAAGTGTTGTTGGAATGAAGACAAAGAGAGGAGAAAGCTCATATGGCGAGTTGTGTGTTTTGAGTTTCTTCTTTTTTGTGGAGTAGGTCTGTTGAAATTTTTGGATTCTTTGAATGCGGGTGGGGGATAGGAGGATTGATGGGGCATAATTGTATGCAAAGTTTGTGATAGATTTTGGTCATTTGTGGAAATTCGTTTTCAGTGTCTTGAGTGTGAGTTAGTGAAAGTGTGATTTTTGAACTTTGTTTTAGTGTGAGAGGGAAGTCAAAGGTCTATGAAGTTTCTTTGGTATTGGAGAAACAAGGAGGGTCAAGTTTTATGGTGAAGACATGAAGTGCAAGTGGGATGACTTTGCTAGGTATGTTGTTGTAATAGAGTGAAAATTTCAAGAAATAGGAGCCAGCAATCACGAAGGGGAAACATTTCAAGGGTATTATTGCTTTGCGATCATATTCAATGTGTGACTTTTTCCTTTGTAAGGAATAAGAGGGCAATCAAATAGTGTAAGAATTTGAGGTTCAAAAGGTGGATGATGGTATGTTGAAATGTTTTGGGGGGTTCTTTTTTTTAGCTCTTAGAACAATTTTGTTTCTAGAGTTTCTAGAGTGAAGCTAGAGTATGTCAAAGTCCTTTGCAAAGTCTAAAGTGGCAAAGAACCTCTTATTTACTCTTATCAACATGCACATTACAATAATCAAATTCTCAAAATCTTAAAGATATAAGAATTTTTGCCCGTTTGAAAAAGCATTCCTTTCCTTGTCATGAGGGTTGCACAATCCCTAAACCAATAGGGATATGTCAAATTTGAGATTTTGAGATGGGATGCAAATGGCAATGTGAATGCATGAATCATCTACTAGTGCAATTTGCAAATAAAAATATGCATAACATACTTTACTCATATGCATGTAAATTATGCAGATAGTAATCACTCAAATTGGAGACGTGAAAGGAGTTAACATGCAAAGTGTAATTTGTTGGACATGACCATGAGAATTGGATCTTGGTGTAGTGTTTTGGATTGTCCCAAAATTGCTAAGAAAGATATTCTTGGGCTAGCCTCAAGCTTATAGTTTTGTTAGGTCCATGACTTTGCCATTTACTTTCCTTTGAAGGATTTTAAAAATGTGGATTGTCAACCATGGGTATGTGCTAAAAAGAGATTGTTTAAAGCTAGTCATTTCTAACTTCATTTGTGATAATGGCACTTTTGATAGTTGGCAACAAATGTGATTCTAATCCTTGTTGACATTTCATTGCTTCTCTTAATACTACTTTTATAGCCTATTACAAATATGTGCAATTTTGATATTCAAATGAAATGCTCAACTTGCAAGAGTTAACACCTTACTAGTTGTAGCTTCCACACCCTCCATGCACTAGATTTAGTGACCCTTGTTTTCAACTTTCAGACTTGGTCCTTGTTTATGTCTATCATCCTTTACCTCAGGTGTGTGTTTGATCAATTTTGGTTTCTACATTGAAAGCAACAATTGTTGCAGAGAAGGACCAAGGCAAGTTGGGTAGTCAAAAGTGGTAACACCTTGAATCCCATGTGATCTCTCCGTCATCCATTGGTGGGGGAACATGGATAGAACATGAACTTCTCATACAGTCAAGCCATATGTGAAAGCACCATGTCAACATGTAGAAGCTTTTAAGCAATTATTGAACATGAAAAATATTGTGGTAGTTGTACTTGACACGAACTACACACTTGCACAATATAAGCCTTAACACTTTTGAAAGCATGGCTTATGCAAAGCACCACAAGAAAGTTGGTCAATAGCCCATGGTCGCCAAAAATGCGGGTTCACTACTAGATCTAGCTATTATCTCCATGCATTCTTCTTGTCAAAGCTATCTTAATACATCCCATATCTTGCATGCTTTCACATTTATGGCTAGGATTTTGTCATTGTCCTTTTGTCTCTTGATGTCTCTCAGCCCAGTTGCATTTAAAGACGTCTTTACCACTGTTGAAAAACATCTTTAATGTATATACTACATTGTATATACACACTTCATATGTTGTTATAGATAACTATATGTTAGATGTGTTGAATAAAAAATAAATAATCATCACTGGTATTGCAAAGCCGCATGGACCCCAAGTTTGCATAATGACTGGCTATGAGCACAATGAAAAAGAATTAGAATGGGGACCAAAATAGGAAATGAACCATGGTCTGTGCTAAAAGGCATAAGGTGGAAGGAAATTCAGTCCCAAATGCACTATCAAATCAACCTGCAATGCTGCAGCAAATCTTTGGGGTACAATAATATAGCTGCATCTAAAATGGGCTGAAGCTTGGAAGGTTCTAAACTATACAACTAGTCATTTACTAAGGAAATTTTCACTCAGTCAAAATGAGTTCATGTAGCTGGATGCATCAACCAAGCATGGCCACAAATTAATACTCAAAATACCTCACCGGCCCACTCCAATCTCAGGGAAAACTAAAACTTGATATTAAATCCTGAATTCCCAGTACCTGTCAAAATTCCAAATAGTATCCAACAAGTTGACTGGCACTTCAAAGCCTGAAAACCTGATGTGCAGCAAATTTACATGACCAGCGTATTTACATTGATTTTAAAACCAGCAACCCAGTTTCTGTCAAAGGTGATGGTGGCTTCCATTCAGTCAAGAACTAGGTTTTTTTGTGTCCACATCACCTTGCAAATGCAGAAGTTCTGATAGTGTGACAATTTTGTACCCCCTTTTCCTCAACTCGGGTAGTAGCATCCGCAACACCTGGAGATTTTCAGCTTTATATTCAGAAATCTCACATCCATCAACATTGTGTGATCTTTAAATAGACCTCAACCACATTCCAAGAAGATAGATTTAGTCCAGTTTTCAATGCAACCACATAGAGACTCCTCTAAATATCAATCCTTGAAACCCAAGAAGCTAAGTCAAAAAGTTGCTTCCAAGTCACTGCCAGAGGACCTTCTTGCTACATAATTGCTTCTTGAATGAGTAGCTGGTGAAACTTCCAGCTAGGTGTAACTGCCTCACACACAGCTTTCTAAGCTTGGAAACCTACTTGAAAATGCTCTAGGAAAAACAGAGCTGGAATTTTACACTGTTTGCACCTTAGGGTAGCCACTAAACCAGTCTCAGGGTAAGCAATGTTGACTTATAAAGGTTCTGAGATGGGTGGTCACCTCCAAGAGATAGCAGCAGGGAAGAGGCTCCCCATTGTGTGAACTCTATCTAAGTGTCAAAGGCTCTTTGTTTTTTGCACACATTCAATTCCATTGACAAATCTTGAGAAAAGGTCAAATTCAAGGAAACAAAGTCCATGCATCATCTGGAACCATCCCATGTGACTAACTGTCCTACAATGGCATCATAGGGTATCCAAGATGTTTGTACCCAGAAAACACATAACCTCCACAAGGAAATAGATGAACCTCAAGACTGCCAGATAAGTTTTGTACAGACATTGGTCTTTGCATTCTTAGATATGAAGCAATTTACCTCTGGGGTTTGCTCCCATTGAGGAACTCGATCATGTAATATGATAACTGCTCCAGGATGCACCTATGTGACACCAGAGGCTCAAACCTCCTCAGATATCAAGCATCTTTTGCACCAGGAGCTAGCATGTCCTCCCATTATTATCACAAGCCAGTCTCATTATGAGCAGAAATATCTCCTGATCCTCCAACCTAGCTGGAAATTGTTTTAGGTCCAAATGATGACAATGACAAAGCAACATGAAAAGCTGAAATCAAAGCTGAATTGAGAAAGTACAGTACTCTAATAAGATATCCTTCCAGGGAAACAAAAAAGATGGGATCAAAAGTGTACCCGCCAAAGCACATTCTGCACAAGAAGCTTGGCCTGCTTTTGAAACATATGGTCAAGGGGAAAAATTGATCCCAATGCCACTCGGTAGCCATGAGCCTCACATGTCTTCAGTATACTCTCATTATAAAAGCCATGGCCCTGCCACATTTTGCAAGTGTGCAATGTAGTCTCAAACATATCTTTCCTATATGATTCCTTGACACATATCTAGATCAAAAATCTTACCAAAACCACAAGACTCTAATGAAGATTTTAGAAGCACTGCTAAATTATTTGAGATCCAAATCTCTCTATTGTGCTTGTATGAATTTTGAAGCTGAAGAATTTCACATCCTGAAAGCCCCTATAGAATCCACTCAACACAAATTTAGCTATGAACTTACTGGTCGAAACCATTTTATGAGATTGCCATTTGCATCATGACGGAAATATTTCTTGATCCGGCTCTCCAATGACATCAATTGCTCCTCGAATTCTTCCTTCATGTGGCAAAAAAAGCATTCAGAGGCTGGGGAACAAGTGATTTGGACCAAGAACCATATTCCTCCCCACACCATATTACCTGAGGTGTGATGAATCAGAAGGCAAGTGACCACTTAAAAAGAGAGATCTACTGCTGAGAATAAGAGCCATACACATATGGTTGTCAAGAACTTTACAATACAGAAGCTTATAGTTACAGTTGATTGAGAAAGGTTGTTAAGCACTTGGTGATAAAAACAGACCTTAGAAAGGCGCCAGCTAGCCACATCATACATTGTATGATTACCCACCTCATGACCTGGATGCAAGAAGCCTAGAATCAGGTTGCAAAGCCTCACAGAAATTATAGATTTCTACAGGTTTCTGCTTCAACCACCACTCAAGAGATCACATTATCTGTAAGCTCTCTGAAAAAACAGCTAATCCTTGGCCCAGGTGTTGCTCACAGATTTCATTATCCCACTCACTTAAGTGCTTGTCAACCTTTGTCAATATGCTTAAAAGGAAGAAATTTATTTCCTTGGCAGAACTTAGTCAAAGAGGCAGAATGGGAAACAAAATTGCATCCTGAAAATCGTCATTCATGCAATGAAACACTAAGATATTGTTGCCATATGCTACTCTTTTCTATTGTCAACTTGAAAAATACCTTTACTGACAATCCATTTTAGTGCCCATGATAAGAGACTTACCACATGGATTCCCCATGTCTTCTAGGAGCCCACATATGCATATTCCACCATGGACTTATGCAAGATTAATGTGCTAAACAAATGTGAGAAGAGAAGACAAGTTACATTAGTTCTTGCATTAGTCTCCAAAAAGGAGACTAATGCAACCTGCCACAATGAAGCATTTTTTGGCAGTGACTTGGAGCCTGCATGGTTTCCTAATCTATCAGTATGTAAGAAACTCTAAAATTTTGGCCTTCAAAAGGTCCAGGTTAAATTAAGCTTTAGTTAGTGAATGTGGCTCTGCAATAGATCTAGTAAAGAAACCTTATCACTCTAGAACCAAATGGGTCAGTCTGCAGGTTACATACCTTCAGCATAAATACGCTCCACTAAATAGGGGCAAGGATCCATGTGTTTGCCAATTATAAACCATGTTGCTCTGCTTTCATTATCTTTCAGAGTTTCCAGCAACTGAAGGACAAAACAGACACAATCAAATACCGTTCAATCAAAGGATGACAAAACACCCACTCCACTCTATCCAACCCCACACAACTCAAGAATATGTTGTTTAGAGACCCTCAATGAAACGGGAAGCATCCACACAACATCACAAGAGCCTTGAAAACCAAAAAGACTATATTATCTCAAGACAAAATGTACGTCAAGGTTACAGCAAACATGAACAAATCAAGAAACTAATATTATCCAGATAGCTTGAATGAAGAAAGAAGAAAGTTATCTTTTCACAACAAAATATCAGAAAAACGGATCCCCCCATGCTTTTAAAGCATTATTTTGAAGCACTAGTAAGATAGAAAAGTTTAGCCATGAAACACAATCATGGAACGGTTATAAGCATAGTCTGAGCTTCCTTCATCAGTACCCTGTGGACAGATCACAGACACTACAATTTCACATTAAGTTGATCTCCAAATATACAACTTACACACAAGATCCTGACTTTTTTGGTTTTTGTTTTTCCCACCTCAACTTTCTTCAAATTAGGCAGGAAATCAAAGAGTAGAAGGAAGATACCTGAGGTGTAATGTGCGCATGAGGGCCATCATCCAAAGTTAGTGCAATCACTTTCTCTGCACATGGGAAAAGTTGCAGACCAAATTTGAGACATGAATATGTTGTTTAGAGACCATATTTGAACTTCAACATGACCTATAAACAAAAACTGGTGAAATCTGTGAGAGGAAAAATTTCATTTCTTGATCACATCAAAACAGCAAACTACCCATGCAAACATGATTAGCTGAAGTGTAATAAGAATTGGAAAAATTCCATTGCATCAGTTAGTAAACCTTGCTAAGATGATCTTGGATTGGAGAAGGGTCACTGTTTTCATGGTCAAAATGGAGAAGGGCCAACTAAACTGTAGCTCATATTGATGAAAGTTGAGAAAAGAAGGGGATACCATTTGTTGGTGTAAGATAGAGAACACGAGGTTGAAATTTTTGAACCCATCGGACAAGCCAAAGTGGATGACAGGCAATCCTGCCATGCACCGCAGACAAAAAGCAGTCCTTAAATCAGAATGCATGGTAATTACAAAATTCTTGGCACAATTTCACCCAACAATGGATCCAGCTCTCAAAAAACTAGGGTTTGAAAATGGACTTGGTTGTTAGTACGTGGTAGTCTCAAATTGACAAGCAGGCTCTTATGCTTAAGCAAATCCTTCCAAAATTTTGCCATGGGGGGGTTTTAGCATTAGAGTTGAAAGTTCATAAGAACCCATGAAAAACCCAAAACCCATGCTGCTCTGATAGAAGCTTTTTTGGGTTCTGGTGTCATTGCAAATGTCCCACTCCCCACCCAAAACCCTACACAATTCGATCCTCTTCTTACTCAAAGAACGTGAAAATATATATTTTCTCCCCAGTCCCAGATCACCATGAGAATAAAACCTGAACTGAAAAAAAGAAAGTTTGAGCCTGAACTCCGAAACAAAAAAAAAAGGAAGTTTTGTTTGCAGCAAGTTAAGGATTTGGGGAAATAAGAATGTGAAAAAAGCTCACGAGAGGCCGACAGCAATGGCGGACAAAAGAATGAGGCCACCAGCTACACCCACCACCAATTCCACTACCATATCTCCTCCTGCTTGCACTATCCCCACTGCCGGTGCCGCCACCACCAAGCTCCTCACGGTCCTGCTACTCCTCCACCTCCACCTGCTACCCGTCGTTCTCCTCCACCTGCTACTGTTTGCACCGGAGTTTGGCAAGTGCAGGAGCCTGGCAATGGCAGAAGAAGAAGAACGATGAGAGATGGTGCAGGAGAAAGGAGCAAATGGCAACAGCAGGTTCTGTGTCACTGCTGCCACTGCCATGCTATGCCACACAACACCGTGTGTGCTTTTCACAGAGACACGAAGCCAAGCTGCACGCCTCCCTCCGTTGCACTCCCAGAGGCCCTTTGTCAATGGACGGGATGAAGGGAATGCTCTTGTCGGATGAATAAGCATATGCTTCTTGGATGAATTAAGGTGATGTGATCCATTTCCTCCCTCGCTCTTAGAGCATCTCCAGCGGGGCTCAGGATGTGACCCTGCAAAAATATTTCTCATATCCAAGTTTTTGTTCAGGTAGTTAGGTCGGTCTTTGCATCCATAAGGACTCCAGAAGAAGTCGCGCATTCGAAGTGCTTTTTTTGGGTAGGGGGGTTGGAAGAGAACTTGTGCCTCACCTCTGAGTACATCATATCTGCAAAAATCAGGTGATTTGGTGGAGAGATGTGAAAGTTATGCCTCCCCAAAGAAGAGGATCCATTAGTTGAAATTTTGTAAAGTAAACACTTGTTCTCCCTATGATCAAACACTTTTCTCCCTTCAAATGCACACTCAACATTGACAAGCGGACAAGGTCTGACCATTGACAGAATGGAATTCAATAAAAATGAGTTTATTTCTTTATTTTACAGTGTTCATAATCCATCAATGAAGGACATCGCTACCAAAAATAAATAAAGTTGAAGAAAACCTACTTTTACAACCAAAGCCTTGGTTGTTTAACCTTAAGACTTGGTAGTTGTTTTCTTTTGGTGCTTTTAATCGTGGCCATCGTCTTCTCATGTGTTCCAATAGTTGTTAATCATCATCATCACCTTTTTCTTGTGTTCTTATAACTATTACTAATCATCATCATTGTTTTTTTTATGTTCGTATAGTTGTTGATCATGATCATTGTCATTTCTTATGTTCCTATAACTGTTGTTAATTATCATTGTCATTTTTTTTTGTGTTTTTCACCATGGTCATTGTTTTTTCTTATGTTCATGTATCTACTAATCATCATCATTGCTTGTTTTTTGTGTTTTTGCAACTATTGATCATTATCGTTGTTTTTTCTTATGTTCTTGCAACCATTGATCATCAATGTTGCCTTTTCTTGTATTTTTGCAACTATGAATCATGATCATTGCCTTCTATTGTGCTTTTACAACTACTATTGACCATCATCATTACTTTTTTTTGTGTTCCTCCTCTTGTTGATCATTGTCATCATCTTTTCTTATGTTTTTTCACTTGTTGATCATCATGTTGTCGCCTTTTCTTATGTTCCTCCACCTACAATTCATTATTATTGCTTTATCTCGTGCTCATGTATTACTAATAATCATCATCACCTTCTCTTGTGCTCTTGTAATTGTTATTGATCATCATCATCACCTTTTCTTGTGCTCTTGGAACTATTGTTAATCAATGTCATCACTTTCTTATGTGTTCTTACAATTATTATTATTCATTATTATCACCTTCTCCATTCAAATCATGGTCGTTGCCTTTTTTTACATTCTTGATTGTGGTTGTTGCCTTTTCTTTTGCTCCTACAACTATTTGTAATCATTGTTCTCACATTTTCGTATGTTTTTAATCATAGTTTTCACCTTTGCAATCTTGATTGTATCATTGTTTTCTCTTGTGTTCCTAATTGTGGTTGTTGCCTTCTTTTGTGCATGCCCCCCCTTCCTTGTGCTCTTGATCGTCGTCATTACCTTCTCTTGTGTTTTTATTATTGATCATGGTCATCACCTTTTTTATGTTCCTTCAATCATGTTCATTGTTTTTTCATATGTGCACACCCCTTCCTTGTGCTCCTAATCTTGGTCATCACCTTCTCCTATGCTTTTGATTATGATCATTGCCTTCTTTTGTGCTTTTGATCATGTTCATTATTTTTTCTTCCACACCCCCCCTCCTTGTGCTCCTAATTTTGGTCATTGCTTTTCCCTATGCTTTTGAATGTGATCATCACATTTTCTTATGTTTTAACCATGTTCATCACCTTCTTTTACATGTGCCCCCTCCCCTCCTTATGTTCTTCGTATTAGTTAATGTTTTTTTTTGTGTTCTTAATCATTTTCATTGTTTTTTCTTATACACACCCCCTTCCCCCCCATCCTTGTGCTTTTTTGTTGTAATTTCTTTTGCACATTCGCACCCACCCCTTTGGTTTTGATCATGTTCGTTACCTTTTCTTGTGTTATTAATCATGTTCATCCACCACCCCCCCACCCCCCCCAAACTTATATATGTTCATTATTCCAAAATGCGGGTGCAATTTATTAGTCCCCATTCAATGGACTAGTGAATTCAGTACATCCCCATTAAGTCTCATTTAGTGAAACTAATGAATTCACTCAACATCCAATGAAATCATTTGATGTACAAGGACACATTTTGTTGTAGTGAATTTTCATGGGTTGATGGTGTGTTACAACTTTGTTGCAACATGACCCTTGCATTTTTATCGAACCATTGCCCTTTCTCTAGTTTTTTTGAACCTTTGGTGTAACCTCGAAATCAACACCTTTAAACCATAGGGGATGGATTCTAAATCATACAACAACATTTTGAAAAAAATATGTCCCTTGTCTTTCTTATTACAATTATAAATCAAACATTGTTAAAATATGATTAACATTTTTCTGGTTGTCTTTGAACTACTTTATCAACCATTGTGAAAAACTAAACAATGCACTTAGCTTTTTTCTCTTCTTTATTTTTCTTTTTTCATTTTCTAATTATTTTGATAACCTCCCTGTCCATGGCCTTTTGTTGTAGAATCTTTGAGTACTTGTTAGATATCATTACATGTGACTAGTTGAAGTATGTAAACAATTTGTTCCACTTGTTTTCCTTATAGATAAAGGTCGCAAGGATAGTGAACTGACAAGACATACATGAATTTGAGTTACATTGGTAAAATTGTGGACTTTCAACAATTCATAAGTGGGTCCATGTAGATTTATTAACAATTCAAAAATAAATTTTGTAGGTTCAATTTCTTCTGTTATAAAACTTGGACACATAGTATTTCAATTTTGCCTCTATTTGGTTAACACATTGAAATTATGTTGTTACATCATCTTGAATATCTGTTATTAGTGGTACCTGTGACCTTCGGACACCCATGGTTACGCCACTCCAACCACCCCGAACGCACAGTGGTCCCAACCGATGTTGTGCAAGTATTAGAACCAACCGTTTGTACCCTCCGATTATCAATCCGAGTATTTACTCCCTTACTCAACGTGATAAAACCCAAAACCCCGGTTCTAACATTTTGAACCTTGGTTCCCGAAAGTTTTGGAAATTTTCGAAAACACGCTCCTCTATATAATCGTCGGTTCTTTCGGTAGTGGGGGCGGGG
>Ga0116231_10012260_pt1 | contig 12705 bp, 5 predicted proteins | sample S1TSphgellanicum_2_FD_89695 | JGI IMG/M metagenome (GOLD analysis project Ga0116231, IMG submission 89695) | Host-associated microbial communities from peat moss isolated from Minnesota, USA - S1T2_Fd - Sphagnum magellanicum MG | ecosystem: Host-associated > Plants > Peat moss > Unclassified... | reverse complement strand
ATTGTGCGTCATCGACTGATTTTCGTTTCTTCTAGTTCTCATTAAATAGCACTGGTCTGTTCTCTCTCCCCTCCCCCCCCCCCCCCTTCATCATGACCAAATCACGTCCTTTGAGCTTTCTACCGGTTGTGATTCATGTGGTTTCTTGGATTTCCCATTTGATTTTGCACTTCTTTTCCTCCCTTGTTATTTTGGTAGTTACATGGATTTTGCATTTGAACTAAGGGCCATTACTTAGGCGTGTTCACCTTCATTGTGTTAATTGTTGTCACACAAGTTACATTCATAACAAGTTTGCAATGAGGGATAACAACAAATCTTGAAGCCCTATGGATGTGGACAAGTCTTCAATATTTGGTTATGTTTCATTGATCAATAATGCACATTTAATTTTTGGAAGGCTCGATTAAAGAATATTTCATTTAAATTATGTTCAATCACTTTATTGTACAAGGTAAAGGTAACATCTTAATTCCATTAAGCTTGTTTGAATTTTGTTTACTTTGCATTTGTGTTTTGGGTACATTCACCAATCAAGAAGCCAGCGTGCACCTTCAAGCAATCTTCAATCAATTTTTAAATAGTTCTAAAAAACAATTGTGTGATAATTTGGAATTTGTTGAACAATGTCTATATAATGCTTATATAATCATTAAATAATGTTTTTTAACGTTGTAAAACATTGGTTATAATGTTCAAAAATAATAATTTGATATATTATATTCATTAGATTATTTTGAACTTTATCCAAATGCTACATTAATATATTAAAAACATTGTTGTATAAGTTTATTAAACATTCATGAACCTTGAAGTTAAACATGATTTTAATTATTTAAACCTAAGTAATGGCTACACATGTTAATTTAATACAATTCAATAGTACCCTCAATTAATGTAATTAAAAAAAATGGTGAATGTGATCTCAACCAAAACCTAATTTGGTTTTTTCAATTTTTTCATGTTGCACAAAAAGTGACGAACAACCATAAAAATATTTAGCCAAATCTAGGAATCCGATACCATTTTGGCCAACCTCTAAATTCTATAAATGTGGGTATTTATTTGAATAGGGTGTATGCCAATAGTTATTTGAACCATATTATTTAAGATTATTATTTTAATAGAGAATTTTGGTCACAAATAAAGTAATTACAATTCAATATTAATATAATTAAAAGTAACATTTAAAGTTAATTTGAATTAATGGGGTATTTAAAGTAACATGATATTATTTTGTTCTTGAATTATGGACTTGCAATATTGATATGTAATTTTAAAATTGAGTATTTATTATTAGGTTTTTTTCTATAATAATTGAAAATATTTTAAATACCTTAATAATCAAAGTTTATTAAATATAATATATTGTCTATATATATATATATCTTATTGGATGTAGGTATTGCATTTGGTGGAAAAGATGCATGTAAGTAATTTAGATGATGAAGGAACAAGTTTTTTGTATTACTTTAATAATCAAAGTTTATTAAATAGAGGGCGGCTTTTGGCAAAGGTACACAATGTAAATTTATGCAGGTATTGTGAAAAACTTGGAAACCTTAAACCATTTGAGTTTGGAAAAAATGGGGCATGACCATAATCAATGTTTAATTTTGAAAATGAGGGTATTGCATAAGGTTTAAGGTTTTTATTTATAAATATCATTTGGATATTTCCTATTGCATTTGGTCCATTACATGTAGGTGTTGCATTTGGTGATCAATATGCATTTAATGAAAACTTAGATGATGAAGGACTAACTTTTTACACTACCTGCATAATCCAAACCTATTAACTAAAAGGGTGCTTTTGGTGAGGTCACATAATATATATTTATGTAAATATTATAATAAATTTACCGTGGTAATATTACATTGCAAAAATAATGACAAAATTACCTTTGTGAACACCCTAACAATGATTGCAAAACATCAACGATAAGGATATTGCTAATTGGTTTAGGGTTTGGATTGGGGAATGCCCATAATCAATGTTTGCACTGGAAGATGAAGGTATTGTTAGTTGGTTTAAGGTTATTTTGAAGGATACCTTTTTGTTAATTACATGTAGGTATTTCATATGGTTATTAATTTTTTAGATGATAGAGGATTAAATTTTTGTAATAATTGCATGATTAAAACCTATTAACTACAAGGGGGCTTTTAATTAAGTTACATAATACAAATTTATGTAGGTTACATAATGCACTTTGGGGTTGGGGAATGCATTTGGAATATGACATAAAATGATAAGGTAGGGTATTGTAAATTGCAATTGCCAAAATAAAAATGGGTATAAAGTTACAAAATTTTATATAAAGTGAACATGATACAAAATGTTGGTGAGATATGTGAAGTAACTTTTTATCCCTCTACTTTTAGTTCTATGAAGTGATTATATTCAAAAGTACATATGCTACCAATGAAAGAAAAATGCAAAGATGTTAAGTTATGTTTATAGTTGAAACTAAATAGTTTGCTTCCTATGCATCATTTATGATTTGGAATTGATAGATATATTTTTTAAGTTTAAACATTCCAAATCCTATAATTTTATGTTAAATTGTCACCCACTCAAACCAACTTTTAAGGATTCAACACCATGTTCAACTTGGCAACAAACTTCTAGTCACTTAAAACATCATTCCTATCACATATGTTATCCAAATTTAGTTTGCCTTAGTTCATCAAAAAACTAGCTACAAAGCACATATGCCTATCAAATTCCAAGCTCTACAATTAAATTAGTAAAAAGTTGTGCTACAAAACCCGAGAGGGTTTCACAGAGGTAGAAAGTTCAACTTGGCAACAGACTTCCATTCACTTAAAATATATGCTCTTATCACATATGTTATCCAAATTTAATTTTTTAAAACTCATTGGAAAGTTAGCTACAAGGGGCATGTGCTTGTTAAATTCCAAGCTCTGCACCCAAATCAGTAGAAAGTTGTGCTACAAAACCCGAAAGGTCTTGTGAAATTTCTCTAAGATTTCAAGCTCCTAAAACTATCCTTACTAACTCTATTCTTTCAAAAGTATCATTATCAACCAATCTATTCTCCTTCTTTCCACCATGTGTTAAAACTAATCATTATTCTCCTCCCAAGGAAAGTTGTAGGAACAAATTTTCCCAAGATTCAAATCGAAAGTTATGTTAAAAAAAAAACCCTCAAAATGATTTGAATTCGCCCTTTAAAGAAAAGAAGAAAGAAAGAGGTGAAAGAAGACCCTAATTCAATGGCCAATGGAAAATTCCAATGCTTGGTGGCCCATGGAAGGAAAAGGAGAAATATCCTTTTCACCTCTTCTCACTTTCCCCTTAACAAATTTTACTTAAACTTTTTTTTTTTCCATTGATTTTAACGTTTTATTTTACCATAGTTTTAGACTGTTATTTTACGCCTTTCTTTATTTTTACTCGACTTATAAATTAAAACCATGCATTTCGATGTACCAAGTGTTCCACACATTCATTGTCGAGTTGATTTTGATTTTGATTTTTTTATTTTCCTTGAATTCGTAGCATCACACATGACCACTTCCTACAAGCCTCAAACTACATAAGTGAATGAAGAACGACCTCCATAGTCATCCCTATATTTGATGTTGATGTAACATCCTTGTGAAGAAGATCTTAAACCATGAAAGGTGCGCCCTTGTTTTGAAGTTAAACCCCCTTGAGCTTGGTGTTGTCGCATTTCTCCAAATTCTTGCACCTTGATGATTTTGTTGCAAGTTGACCTCGCTTTTAATAATGAACCTAAAATTGTTTATGAAAGTTTTTATAAAACTAAAAACACCTCCATTTTTGCATGGTCTTTAATTCCTGGCGTTGGACATTATCGTTGGTTATGTGGTCTGATTCGTTGACTACCTCCTAATAGCAAGGCAAATTACTTAGTTTGCACCATTCAACACATCTTGATTTTTTGCAATTATGAATTATCACTGTGGCATAACCCAAGACTCAACATGTAATTGTAACTCCTCTTAGAACCTATCCATAACCTGAATAAAAGTTTGATTCATCATGAAATTCATGTTATCATTGCCACCTTATCACATTATTTATTATTATGTTGTTTCGAATTAATCTCACGCTTACAATGTTTGAAAATTATTTTATCTCCCTTGAACTTTTCATTGACACCCCTTCAATTGTTTCACAAATCTCAAACATTTTCGCTTACATGACTACCCACTAAATACCAAAACAAGACCAATATTTTGTCAAACATTACGAATTTTGATGTTTGTTTCTAACCCCCACCCTTTAAAAAATTATCACCTTTAATCATGCAACTAAGGTTCTAAAACTATGATTACCAACTTTTATTGAATTAAAAAAAAACCCTACACTTCATTCATCTAATATTGAATTTTGAAAAAAAAACAACCCTTCATGTAAACCCCCCATCATTCCTTATGCTAACATGAAGTTGCTAAAAACTCATAATAACCTTACCACACTTGAATATCCTTGATACAATTTTGCAAAAATTGAGACTATCGCACATGGTTGTATTGGTATGGCTCATAAGATACAAAAAACTCTCACCACAAGTTAAGCTAAAATGGCTTAACACTATACCCTAATGTGCACTTTCATTTGAAGAAGAATCAGAAACAATGCCCATGTTTCTTCGATAAGTGGTTATAGCTTCTACAACCTCTACCACATGGTGATGGGTGAAGAGATGTCGATGTTGATGTGTGAGTTGGATCGCATCCACCACAAAGGCTTCTTTTGTGGTATCTTGAAGCCTAGGGACAAAAAACAAATTAGTTTCATGATTCAAATGCATAATGAAAAGAATGTTAAAAATTAATTAAATGATTGTAAACTTATTGGCCATGAATCATTTTCGATTCATGGTACTTGCACACAGTTTACATCTCTTTCTTTCTTTTACCCTTGGTAGATTTTGAATTCCAATTTCAAACACCCCATGCAAACCTAAGAGGCTTTGCATAACGAATTATACTCATTTGGATGATATTTGCAAGGTCATCATCCTTCTCAATTCGTGAGAAGGCACTACGAAGGATGAACCCCACACCTTGCTTAAGTATGTTGATGATACCTAACAATTTGTTGGAGGCAAACCTTACCAATAAAGGTTGATAAACCTTTTCAAGGCCTTAAGCTTCAAGTTGAAGTCAATCCCATATAACTTTTGTTTTCTTCTTTACTTGGTCAATTACCTTCTTTTCATTTCATGTTTGTTGTGCTTGCGAATTGTTCAAAATTTGAACATTCATGGCATGGTGGTTTTGTTGCCTTGGTCCCCAACACGAATAAAAGGACCACCAAATTTACTTGCCTCCATGTGATGACTATGTTTGTTGTCCAAATGTTGGCGAAACAACTATTTAGCCATTGAACTTGCAAATCCACCTTGACCCCTCATGGACCCAATCTACATCTTCCATGGCATAATTCAGTGGTACTTTTCCATGATCACTTTTATATGAAACCACCTCAGCCCCTATAATTTTTTTATTAAACCAACAAGTTTGCATTATGAAGGTATTACAATCAAATGAACCCTTAAACCCTAGACATGATTAGGGTATTGCAATCAAACCAACCCTTAAACAAATCACAATGAAGGTATTGCAATCATAATTTATATGTAATGTACTATTTTCTTCAAAAGAATTTTGGCCCAAAAAAAACCACCTTTCTCGCATAAAGAATGAGGATGGGATTCAATGTCACCATTAGCAAATTGCAACACATTCAACATATTTATGACATACCTTGAGGAGACAAGCTTGTGTATAATATAATTGCTTGTTCTTCAATTGTAATTGGCACCTCAACCTCGGCTACCTTTTGTGCACATTTTTTTGGAGGTGCCATCCTGAAAAGAAACAACCATTTTATTAACAAAGAAAAAACAAAAAATAAAATAAAAATTATATAATTATCTTATAATGCAACATGCAAGATTAAATAAAGTTGTTACTAATTTTATTTAAAAGCTTAAGGGCTCAATTTTTTTTTAATTCATTATTTTTTAAATTTATAATTAATTAATATAATATAATTTTTAAAATTAAAAATTAAACATAATTTTTATCATTCTTAATTTTATAGTTAATACAATAATAAATAAATAATAATAATAATGCTTGGTAGGTCGGCATCCCATGTTTGAAACCCCTCATCCCACCTCCCCCCTCCCTTTCCAAAATTTGTCATTCCACTTCCCATGATGCACATACTCGCTGGGCATCATGAGGTAAAGACGTTGGAGTGGATCTTTCTGCTCGGTGAAACTCTCAATCATGGGCTTTATTGGAATTGGGCCCATGCTGGGCTTCACCTCACAGGAGCCTTTACTGTAGTAAAGCCCACGGCATTGACTTTACCGTACACATAAGACTTAATATACTAATAATTATTGGGGTTATTGTAGCTGCACCTAGCTTCACCAATTGTTCAGGTTTGGGTGTGCTTTTTTGGGTGCATCTTTTCCTACGCAATCTCCTTTCTTGATCTGTGTGTTCTTTATTTTATATGAAAGGAATCTTTTACTTTCTTTTACTTTCTTCCACCTAAGGAAGGAATGGGTTTTCTTGTCTCCTTTTGTCTTGACTTGCTTGTTCAGTCTATGTGGTTTGCTTTTTTTCCATGGCTGTTGGCCATTGGCAACAGCCATGGAAAAGGACACGATAGAGACTTAAAGGCAATTTGGAAATTGGAGGATTGGATTAGGCTTTGGATGCGGATTGGGTTAAGGCATAACTTTTTCTTTGTTGGATGATTGCCACTTTAGAGATTGGCGCAAAGTTTTAAATTTAATTAAGGGGAAGGCCATGTTTTGAGGGCATCAAACTCCCCCCCCCCCCAAACACACACACACACACACACAATCTTGGTGGGAGGGGGGTTCGGGTGTGGCTCCCTCTCTAGCCTTCAGCCAACTCTTTTGTTGAAATGGAAAGACAAAATATCAGAGAGGACTTTAGGACCACACTTGGGAAGTATTTGAAGTGTAGGGTCAAAGCATATCATGATTATAGTAGTTAAAAATTTGTGCGGTTCCAATAGGTCGATCTTCCCCATTGGTGGGACATTTAGTCACATTATAAAGGTCATGCCCTAGCCGATCATAATAGTTTAAAACTTGGGGTTCCCAACACAAAGTCAAATTTCCCTGATTTGGGGGACACTTTTGCCTTTTCACTCCTTTGGAAGGAAATGGTTATATCGCTTTTGCACATCCCTACAGGCATATTCTTGTCATACCCAATTGGGGTGATTTCCAAACAAAAAGGTTATGTTATGTTCCTTTAGTAGCAGCAAGTTGGGGCTATTTTATTCCTTGACTTCGCCTGCTTCTAGAGACCCACCATCCCTGCTCGTGTTCATTTTTGTTATGTGTGGTTGGTAGAATCACCACCCCAATATAGGTGCCACTTTCTCATTCTTTGCAATTCTTCTTCAATGTAATATGAGTCTCCTTTGAAAGAAAAGTTTCACAGGATTTCATGAACAATCTGAATGCCGAAAAACTTCACATTTATTGAATGCAAAAAAATTCATAATTGTATAACTAACATGTCTCAAGAAAAAGAGAAGTTTTAAGTGGACAAGAGAAAACCACAAAGGTGAGAACCCCACTCATGTACAAATCAACCAACCAAAATCCTAGAACAAACATGGTGACGAAAAGTGCAGGAGAGCAAAAGCTGCATGAGATAAGCCTTGAGAAAGGTTTAAGTATTGTGTTATGTATTGCATGCAATGGAGGTCATTATCCTTCGCTTGTATGAATTCTTTTTGGACTTATTTTCTTTTCAGCTTGTGATTTGAAACTCTCACATGGTCAAATAGCCTAGATTCTTTACATCTAACTTTAAACAAGATGAAGTGAATATTATCTATGCTTTTTACTCACATTTTAAAAGTGAAGCAAATAATACATAGGTACTCTATCGACGCCCTCCAGTTTTCACTCACAAGGTTGGGAGGGTGGAAAAGCTGCAGAGACATGAAGTGTAGGGTTTGTTGGTAGGTATAAAAGTTTCAGACATATATAGTCATCATTTTTAAAATTATGCATATACATATACAATTCATGCCTAGATTGAAGTTTACAATCATAACATGATGTATGCTTAAAAATATATATAAACATATTAATTTTCTTTCTTGCAAAATCTATTTTGTATTGGAATTTCTGAATTTTAAAACCTAATTGATGCAATCATTTACTAGTTTCATTTGAAATTATTCCTTATTTAACCAAACCCAAATTTAGTTCATTTTTTTTAGTTTTAGTGACAATGACAATGATTCATTGGAACACTTTTAGGTAGGGCAACTTTAGGTTTCATAAGTGTTATTGTAAATTGGATAGTTCAAAATTGGAATTTATTTAGTTTATTCTCAAGAGAAGAGGCATGGAAAGGTGTCTTTTTTAATTTTATTTTTTAGGTTTTTCTTTTTCAACACCGTATTCACAAGAAGATTTTGAATATCTTCTTTACCAATTTACGTCCCATTTTTAAAAAATTAAAGTTTAATTTAATTCAATTGGATCTTAATCCAATTGTTAAATTATATTGAATTGAATTAAAATTTGATTCAATGTATTTGAATTCGATTTAGGAATTTGAATCAAATTCACATTCAATTCAAGTTGCATTGTAATGTTGTTCACACTTCAATTTCATATAAAAATTAATTAATTTTTCTCATTCCAACAACATTGGATATTATTTTTCTTCCACAATGTTAAATTTGTCATTTCCTTATTTTTCAATATTTTTAGTCTTGGTGCAAATAAGGATAATTCATTGTATGTTACACATTGCATCATATCATGTTGAAATTCATTTATATCAAGGTTATTTCAACATGTCATGTCATTGACATATGAACATGTGTTGTCTAATTAAGTTTCATATGAATATCCTAACATTGTTCAAAGGATTGTCAACAAAGGAGTAGGTGTCAATGCAAAAGGTGAAAATGGAAAAATGATTTTTGCATTTAACATGTGAAAACAATCATGATGAAGTCTTTTTGATATTATGAATGGTGTCCAATCCCCTATTTACTTTTTAAAAAAATTTATAGATCATAACTTGTATAAATTTATGTGATTTCTTGCAATTATGTAAATATCATGTGGGAGTTATATGCACAAAAACAAAAATCCAATAAAAGATCAATGGCCAGAAGGGAGACAAAAAGGGAAGGCCAAAGAAAAGCAAAAACATGAACAACCCGCAAAAACCAAAAAGTGGGAAAGAGCTAGTCCCTTTTGTGGTAGGAAGCTATTTCACCCACGATTCCTTTAATGTTGTTTGCATGCAAATCGTGAAACCTAATAGTAATGGGGGGTCTAGAACAAACATCATTTGCCAACACAATCTTCTTTTTTATAACAGAGGTTAAAGCACGTTGAAAAACAATACTAACACATTGCTTAAAAAATTGAATGCAAAAAGACAAGGATAAGTGACCTTTCGATTGTCTATCGTGGGAAAAATGGGCACACTCCATGATGAAACAATCCATATTGTGCCCATGTATGCCATGCACTTCCATGGCCATCAAAATAAAGTGGTGCCCGTCATGAAGCCCTTTATATTTGCGGATTTTAGTAATGGCATTAAATTCTGCAATTGCACATGTTGGTCAACTAATGACATTCAAAGCCACCATCTCCCGCATCGGATTAGTAACCACCACATCAACAACAAAGACCTAGTCCTCTTGGGTCATGTAGAGATTGATTTGTAATGAAACTCTTGATGTAAGGGTGTATCACCATTCTCTCCATATAGTGCCCACTTTCTCGAATGAAAGCATACAACATACATGACGTTTCAAATGGCATCATGTGTGGTTATTTGCTAACCTCCAAACGGGCAACGAGTTAAATGCGAACCAAATGCATCCAACATGTGTCCACATTCACATGTGAAAAAACTAGATGATGAAGGTTGAATCAAACCAAAATGAAAATGTGAAGTTAAAGTGAAAGTAGAATGTGCAACGTAAAATGAACAGATAAATGGTCTAGCAACCAACCATAGCCCTACCCCCTTACTTGAACAAAAATGAATGCGGGCTTTGGATGTTGAAGAAATGGAATCATCCTAAAAAATAGACCTAAGGGATTTGTCATGGTGGATGTCCATCAAAGATGCATGTAGACTTGGTGTGTCGATAATTACCAGACTCTAAAAAAAAAGGGTGCATTTCCTTAGTTGTAGGAAGAAGGCCATTTTGCGTTGCATGTAAACATGACTTCAACAGGTGTGGGCCCCCTTCAACTTGAGAAACATATTATTCCAAAATGGGTCGATCAAAAATACAGAACCTAAAGCACAAAGACAAAGCCACCAAAGCCCAACTCCTTAGAAAAACGAATGGGGCACAATCCTCCATAAAAAAAAGGCTTATACCACCAAAGGATATTGATAGTCAAGCCTGATGTTTCGTTAAGGGCCCTTGAAAGGGCTCTGATGATCCTAGACCCATAATGTCCCCACATACTTACATAATTTTTTTGTTGAAATTCACCAAAAGATACAAGAAGGAAAAAGAAAGAAATATTGTCCGAGTAAAATAAGAAGGTTAATGAACTACATATGAGGACAAAATGCCTAAAACAACTTGGGTGTCTCTTTGGAGAGGAAGATCATCAATATGCGCCATGTCTGAAATAAAGCCTCATTCAAAAAATGCGTGGCAAAGTCTTTAGAACCCATTGGCACACTAAAAATGCACAAGCCATTTGTGACCAAAGTGCAACCTTCAAGAATCTTTATGCTTGGAGAGATCTTGGATGGACTCCAATGACATTTTGACTTGAAGCCCAATTAGGGTTAATTGGGTCGAAAGGTGGTCAAAGGTGTGGGTAATTTCATGCATAGGCCCCACGATGTGGGTATCGTTCGTTAAGGATGGAAAAACACAACTAGGGGTCCATGCAATGGTTTCTAAAAGAATTTGATAATGAGCCAAAGCAAATAAAAGATCTCCTAAGGGGTCACCATGCCTTATGCCTGAAGATGATTCGATAATGGTGACCCCCTCCACATGCTGCCCATGCTTGTAATAAAAAGAATAATGAGCACCATAAAACAAAATGGTAAAGGGGACAATGCTCACTAAAAGCCCCCCGACATCACATAGTTCAAGAAACGTTATTAAAAACGTTTTCAATGTTGACTTGCATCACAACCTAATCAAGGTGTAAGTCAAGGAGGGCATGGATGCTAAAAGGGATGGCCTCACAACCTTTAAGGGTCGATATTCCAAACTAATGGGGGATATGTGTTTTTGAAACGGCCCTTGAAGCTATAGGATAATGGAACAACTAATAAGTTGAAAAAACACTTCGCCTATGGTAATAAGACAAAGACCACCAATGTCCTTTGCCATTGCCAAAATTTGTTATCCCCTAGCACTAAAGCCACCAACCTAGGGATATTCCCACAAACAACAACTGTAATAGCCTGGAATAATTCCGAAAACATTGAGGATGGGTCTTCTAATATGAAACATTTCGAGAAATGTTCATATACCATCCTAGAAAGCCCACCTAAAAACAAACGAAGAGCAATGGTTAAGGCTTGGGCAAACATAGTCCTATTTAAGATAAATGTGTGTTCATGCTAATAGTCTAAATTAGGTGGAAAAACAAGGTCTGAAGGAGGGGGGTGTAATTAGTGCAAGGTAGCAATGGTGTCCTTTGAAGGAATAGATGGCGACATGGGTTAGAGAGCTTTGGCAACATGACTGTATTCACCAACTCTCCTTAAAACTAGACATCGATGAAAAAAAATGGACAAAAATTCTTCTTGTGGGTGGTGAGAACGGTGCGCACATGAAACAAAAAGATTCCATTTGAAGAACAAACTAGTCACCCACCATAAATTTCCTAAAGCGAGCAAAAACCTCTTGTTGATTCGAATGATCCCTTTGAATATAGTGTAAACACCAACGTGGCAATAAGAGGAAAAGGAATCATGTTAATTTGTCCATCAAATCTTGAACAATTCGGTCAAGGGGTAAATGAAAAGCTTGCATGACCTCGTCCTAGATGGCCTGAGGGATCTTATGAAGCAAACAAAAGCATGCAAAACAATATTCAAACAACCCCAAAATGGAGTTAGTTGAGACCAAAGCTGACCCCAATAAGTAAGAGGAATAAAACTAGTGATAAGCATAGGAGGGGAGGACACATGTAAAGAAAAAACAACTTGACTAACCTAAAAAACAAGGCTAATAGGAAGGTGAGCATTTTGGACATGCCTTGCAAGGCCACCTAAAATGTAAAGGCTAGAACAATGAGGACAAGGGGTGTTTCGAACTGAAGGGGGATGTAAAGAAGGAGCCATTAAAAAAAAAAATTTTAATTAAAAAAAATGAAAACTTTCCTGAAAAAAAGGACTTTCCTATCGTTGCAAGAGCTCGCCAACGATGGCGGGCTTGGTCGTTGCAAAAGTGTAATAACAAAAACTATTTGTTAAGACTACCAAGAACACATTCTGTTTATTGCATGTGACGATGGTATTTTTGTTTTGTCTCCATCTCCATTGCTTTCTCTTCCTCCTCTTTTCCTTTCTTGCAAATTATGATAGCTCTATAATTACTTGCCATGTTTTTTTTTTTTTTTTTTTTTTTTTTTTTTTTTTTTTTTTTTTTTTTTTTTTTTTTATTCTTTTTTTT
>Ga0116231_10012258_pt1 | contig 12706 bp, 12 predicted proteins | sample S1TSphgellanicum_2_FD_89695 | JGI IMG/M metagenome (GOLD analysis project Ga0116231, IMG submission 89695) | Host-associated microbial communities from peat moss isolated from Minnesota, USA - S1T2_Fd - Sphagnum magellanicum MG | ecosystem: Host-associated > Plants > Peat moss > Unclassified... | reverse complement strand
GGTCCCCAAATGTTTGTAAATGTTCCTCCCCCCCCCAAAAACAACTCCCCTGGTGGCAAAAGGCTATAAAAATTTGGGCTCCCTTCCCCCCCCTTATTCCCCCCCCCCCCCCCCCCCCCCCCTCCCCACACACACACAAAATGGGTCCTTTAAAATGGAATCACTTGGGCACAAAGTGTGGAGGACTTTCATTGTAATCATTCATTTACTCTTTATTGTTTGGCCTAAAAAAGACAAACACACATAAAATTGTGTCATGAAAAAACATACCTATTAGCTTGATTTACGACCATATTTTCAAATGACTTCAAAGTGGGGTATTGATTTGGCCAATAAGAGTAATCCAAAACTTGGGGGCACCAAAAAAGAAAAGAAAAAAAGCTTAGGATGAAAAAATGACTTTTACACCGCCCTTCACATGGGTGAATGGCTTGGGATTGTTACTCAATTAAAATTTGTTGAACATATAACCTTTAACACATGTCATGGACAATCAAGGGATGATCAATGTCAATTAACAAACAAATGGTTGAATAATGGCAATGTCATCACAAGATATCCTTTCATTTCTTTGCAAACAATAATTGTTTCCATAAGGTTTAATTGGAGATGTAAATTGACAACTCTTTGAGAGATTTTTGAAATTATGATGATTGGTTATTCCTTATTAATAGGAAGCAATTAGAAATCTTGGGTTCTCAATATTGTCATTGCCCAAATATGGAATTAATTCCTGGAAGTCAAAAAGTTAAAGGGGAAAAGTTCTTTAATCTACAGTTATCCAAAACCAATATGAAGTCCAAAATGTGAAATCTTAATCAATCACTTGTATTTGAACTATTCAAGGTGGTTTTGTGTTTGTTACATTAATCCAAATTTGTCGCAATCTATGAGTAGGCGCAACACACATTGAAGGGGCCCCAATTTTTTGGGGCATTTGGGGTCTAGGGTATGGATTTTCCATTTTCATCTTGTTCCCAATACGTCCCCACATTGTTCCCACCTAGATCATAGTGGGTCCCTTCAGGGCTCCCTTATGTTCTTCATGCACCTGGGCTATAGGTTCTTTGACTTGATGCCGTTAAACCCAATTTTATACATTGGGGCAAGTACCACTCGTGTTCAATTAGAGCAATGTAACATCTATACTACTTTGATAATGCATTTCCAAATACACAGGATAAGGTCTAGGTTTCAAGTCAAAGGTTTATCTACCTTTTTGTAGCCCCATTGATAAAATTGTAATTGATATTATAATTGGGGGAGGGACTATTAATAGCAAACCACCTAGATCAATCTTATTATTCACCAATTAAAAACATTAAGACCTATTAGAGCATATTTATTACACTATTTTCTTTGTGTACATCAGTAAATTGGTAATAATTAAAAATGCATTATTAAAATAAGATTCCACGTAATATGGAATAAATATGGATAGTCTCACATATATTTTTCAACAAAATCTCAAAACATTAAAATTTTGTTAAGAAAATTATTATAGAAACTAAATTGGGTTATATTTGTCTTTTTGAAAAAAATCATTATTTCATTAAGAAAAAATTCAAGGGTTTGCAACTCAATGAATTTATAGTTGCAATGGACACTTGCAACTATTAGCCCCCTTTTTTTGTTTCATTTTGTGATAATTCTATGTAAATTAATATTTTGAAATGATGTGAACAACATGAGATGCATTATGTCATTCTAATAACGAGTTTCAATTTTGACTCCTAACATATTTGTCCATTTACTTTTGCCTTTAAAGCCTTGACATTTGTGCTTTGAGATACATTAATATGGTATCATTCCATCATAAAAAATATTTTCTTGTAGTTGGAACATAAAAATCACAAGCCTAACAACATAACGTTTCAAGACTAACTTTTTTTATTTAGCACAATTGACATTTCAAATTTCACCTTGTTTGTTTTGCAATGCATCAAAGGCTAATGCATTCTTAATATGTGAAGTGAGTTTAGGCCCCAAAGCTTTCCTTGTGCTACCCAAATTCCATTATGCTTTAGACACCTTAATGAAGCTTTCTTTCAACACTCACCCCATTAACACCCCTCACTCAATTGGCAACATTTCATGCATCCTTCTCCCTATATTTGTAACTTTTTTAATGGACTACATTGGACTACCATTCTTTGCATAATCTATTACCCACCCCTAGGCTTGTCAAATCATGGTACTAGTTTCAATTTTCTTGTAAATGCAATGAAATGTACAAGTGAGGATTTCTACAAAATTCTATTTGCATCAACACTACCATATAAGGTTAATGTTACGTCCCATGATGTGGCAATCCTTGACAATAAGGTGTTGTTTTAATAAGATAGTTTTAACAATAAATTGGGTTTAGAGTTTTTGATTAAAATTTTTAAAAACCAAAATGTCTTAATTATTTTGCAAATATCATGAAAACACATGTTCTATTTGTACTAGCATAAATCATCCATACCTTTAACAAAATAATGCAAAATTACAAATATGTTGTCAAAAAAATCACATGCATGTTCTATCCAAATAGTTATCAACTATCGTATAACCATTTGATCATTTACATGTCTAACACAAGCAATCTTCCTCGTTGGGTGGTGTTTTCATCATTATAGAACATCAAGTGTGACACAATTCATCTCATCATTTTATTATTTTAAAATAGTAATTAAATATGAACACAAGGAAAATATGTGTTCAAGAAAATTAAATGTGCGTCCAAATAAACCAAATTGAATCAATTGGCATAATCACTAAATCATTATATATATATATATATAATATACAATCCATTTAACCATGTTGCATGTAAAATGCACAAGTTGCACAAATATTATCAAAATCTTCATGAGTTGTCATTGTAATTATTCCTACAGATTTGCCATGCATAAATGGACGTGATTACAACACAAGAGGCGTTTAAGCAAATTCTCTTGTAATGGTGTGGCTTGTGTTGTGGCCCATGATCCCAAGTGTTGCAAACACAATGTCACACAAACTCATTAAAATCCAATTATTATAATTGCATGCATCATTCAAATGGAAAAGCAAAAAAGAAGTTTACAACCATGATTAATATATTTGAAACATCATCATTCTAGACCATAACACAAAGAGGAATTTAAATAACAAATTGTACCTATGGGACATTCATGCCATGCATCAACAACTTAGGTGCCATAGCACATGAAAAGAGCCATACCATAACTCTCTCGTGAAAATATCCCATGTGTTTTGTTCCATGTTTTAAACATAGTGGCTACATGTTATCCATTAATACCATTCTAAATCTAAACATGGAAAGGTATAACAAAAATATTGGTTTTTGTGAAGATATTTGTTGCAAAAGGTCAAAAACATTGCTTTTAAAGTGACAACAACCAAGTTAAACCATTAGAATCCATGTGTTCACATCAATGTGCAATGGATCCATTATCAATAATGGGATCCATAATCCATGTTGATTTGCCCTAAATGTGCAAAACCAACACCAAAGACAACATAGAGAAACTCAATTCCATGAAGATATCAACAAGGAATACATGCATCATATGTACACCAAATTTTTTTTGGGAATATTACATCAAAACAAACTAATGACTTGCCAAAAATCAATTTGCTTAAAATCCTATTGGAATAAAAATTTTATTTCATGTGTTAATCTTGTTCATCAATCATATTTTGTCAAAAGTAAGAATATCATGCATATTCCTATGCTTAACACCAACACTTATGGCACACAAATATCATTAGTCCAATTTTTGATAATTAAGATTGAGGTTATCCAAATTCTCAATTCCAAACCTAACCCATTGGAGAGTGATGATCACACCATGAACATTCAAATTTCATTATGTATTAATTTGTGAACTTGCAATTCCAAGCCTTGACAAGTTAAAGAAGATACATGTGGAAATTGCATCTCACATTTCTTGCCAATTATAAAAAAAGGTTTCCCATTTTAGTTGATCACACATATAATCAATGAAATAATTCATCTTATTTCTCAAGGTTGACATGATTGTATCATCATTGGAAATGGTTTGCCCAAAGAAAAAATTATCATCTTTGACCATTATTAGCTCCTTTGGGAACTCACATGATTCAGGTGAAAGAACACCCATAATAAAAGTGAATACATTATTTTAATATAATATTCTACAACAATTTGCGTATATTTTAATTTAATATTCTACAACAATTTGAATGACAAGTGAATTACTTGTGCGAAGTCTTATATAACCTTTGTGTTTTTGAATTGAGAATCAATCATGATCAATAGCATATTGTGTGCTTTGGCTTGAATTAAAAACCCATCAAATGTTAATCCAATCAACGCAATAGTTTCACAACTTGTGTTAACATCCTTAATCTAAATTTTTATATAACTTTAAATCAAATCAATGTTAAATTCAAAGCCTCAATTCTACCCACATTGATTTTTACAATAATACATAATATCAAAGCATAAACAAATGCAATAGACAACAATTGTAAGGAGGATAGGTTAGGTTGTTAATCATATTTTTACACCTTAGATTAAACAAGAAAGTATTTGAGTTTGATGAACACAAACAACTCATTAGAAAGAATGTGAAATAACTTTTGATGTTCCTAATGTTTTAACATTGCATTCTAAAACAAATTAACCTTGCAATTATTCAAACAAAGGAAAACACGTGGGTTAAAGGTAGAACAAAAATCACAAGCTACTTTCAACTATTATTGAAAAAAAAGTATGTTGGTATCCACATAGACCTTTAGAAAGTAAGCCTTTAGAAAAATGATATTTGATTAAAAAAACATTTAAGAATGAAAGATGATCACAACTATTATGAAATTCCCCACATATACATGTGTTCTTAAAGGAGTTCCCCAAGTTGAAATAAAATCAATACATCCTTAAAACATGGGAAAAGTTTACCACATTCATAAGTGATGACCAAATAAATATGACAAAAGAAAAACCATTCACCATTTCCCAAGCTGCAACAAATATACATTTTTAATTTGCATTTATATCTTTGAAGCCTAAACCTACATTCAAAACAAATAACTTGAGGGGATTTGAACCCCAACCCTAAAAAGGTGCTACCCATTGCAATTCAAGCCTTACCCTACACCCCAAATCCAATCAAACAAAATTAAGACGTAAAAACAAAAAAAAGAATTTGGGGCTCACCAATGACCTAAGTGTTAGAGTTGATGACCCATATCACCACCTTTGACAATGAGCATTTGAACTAAATGTGACACCAATGATGCTAACCATCATATAAATATAGACACCATATTTTTATTGTTGCCATCCAAGGCTCAACAAAACTCCCAATACATAACTAATTTCCAACTAGTATACTATAGATATATTAATATGAATGGTCTTGTCTTTTCAAATTAACCATGCATAATCAATGCCAAACTATAATGTTGCCTCCCCACGATTGCAACATGACTACATGATTACATGAGAAGATAAGATTTAGTGTTATTTGAAATCACTATATGTTTAAATGGTTTATTTTGGTGAATATGTGAATGGTCATGGTGCTATGCAGTGTGGAGGACAAACACACTTTCTCCAACCTTGCATTCATAAAATCAAAGTTGTGGAATTGATTCACTACCCATTTGGACCTTGTTGTTCAGACATGTGTGCAAAAGTTGTACGCTTTAGACACTTTCCCATTTTACAAAGTTATGTGTGCTTGAAATAAAAACCAAGAAAGATATGGGTTGAATGCTTAGTTTTATGGTTGGGTTGCATATGTTAATCGGCTACATATATCTTGTAATTAGATTTGGCTAAATCCTCTTGTGGTTGATGACCACTTTTGGTGCAACATGAAAAAATTGAAAAAAAAACTAATAAAAAATGTAATTAAAATAACATTTACATTTTTAATTACTTACTATGCTATATGAAGGTATTGTTAAATTGTACCAAAATAACATTGAAATAAATAACTCAAAATATTTTAGGTATTTTATCCAATATTTAGATAAATTTATAAATTTATTCTAAACCATAAAAATTATTGAAATTTTATATTAACATTAAATCATAGCAATATTTGTTAATAAATATTCAAATTTGAAGTTACATATGCATATTGCAAGTTTGTAATTTAAAAATAAATAATACTAATAAGCTTTAGATTCAAAATTTCTTCAAATAAACCTTAGTCCCTTAATGGTTTTTTTTTCCAACTTTCTCATAGTGATCATTGAAAGTGATGATCAACCACAAGAAGATTTAGCCAAATTTAACTACAACACAAATAGACAAGTAAAAAATCTAGGCATCCTATTACATATTGACCAACCATGGAAATCTGTTAGTTAATTATAGAAATTTCAAATGAAGGAAACATAGAAATTTCATAACTTTCTTCTTCAAAATGTGGCAATTTATTTGGAAAATTTCCAAATAGTTTTTTTTGACCATGTTGCAAAATGGTGAATTTTACAACAAAAGAAAACTTGAACCTTACATTTGCATTGTATTAATATTGATTCAATGCACCAAAATATCATAAAATTGTGATTTGATTTATTCACATTAATGATAGTATTAAAAATAAAATTTAGAATTTTTTTATGGATAAATATTGATATCATAGAATTTGTGATTTGAATTCACATGGATTAATATTGATTCAAACCATTATAATTTTAAAAATAAGTTAATCAAATGAAAATTTGAATGAATGGAAACATGAACCTTAGAATTTAAAACTAATTACCCCAGAATATTTATATATAAACCTAAAAATTCTAGTGGTAATGTTGTATAAATGAATAACTATATAAACATATACAAATGTGATACATAATAATCTTGTAAGAGTGAATGATGAATTAAAATTGAACACAATGAAGTGAAAAAATTAAATGAATGATGAAATAAAAGTTTATTATGTTACATTTAGTGTGGTCTTTCCAACTTGAGGGTCCAACTTGAGACCTCCACTTTTCAAAAGAGATAAAATGAATTTTGTTGCAAATATGTGTATATGAAAATTCCCCCCCAAAGTCCAACCTAGGATTTTAAAAAATTAGTATTAAAAAATGTGCAAATATTCATAAATGTTTGATGCTTCTTCAATTCTAAATTTATCAAGCCTATTGTTTAATTAAATTAAGTACATCTTGCACTAAATGGTCTAAAGTGGAGGTGAAGGTTTAAAACCATTGCAAAAAACATTCATGCGATTGCAATATTCACATTTGGGGTTAATGATTTATTGTCATCATGAGTTCAAATAAGACTAAAATAGGTCACTGGGTTATTTGCAATACCCACATTTTTGGTTATAATTTCATCAATTGAAATTCACAATTTGCAAGTGCATAGGTAATAGGTATGATGATGGGTGGGTAGGTACATTTTGTTAAAAGGTAGATGTTTTGTTAGGAAGTAAAATGGTATTATTGAGTTGAAGTATAAGTTTTGTTTTAAAAAAAAGATGTTTAATTAGAAAAAATTAAAGGTTTTGACAATGAACAAAAGTTTAGCCATGATGAGATAAATGTTTAACTAAAAAAATACTAATTTTGCCAAAACATAAAAGTTTTGTTAAAATGTGGAAATTTAGCCTAGTAATAAAGAAGTTTGATGAGGAAAATATAGAGGTTTTGCCAATAGATGAAAATTTGACCAAGAAACAAATTTTTTTTGTTGAGAGGCAAAGGTTTAACCATGAAGAGATATAAGTTTTGTTAAGTGATAGAGGGTTAACAAAAAAAAGATAAAAGTGTTGTTAAAGGGTGGAGGTTTAGTTAAAAATATATGAAGGTTTTGTTGAAAAATAAAAGTTTAGTTAAAGAATATAAAAGTTTTGTCAAGTGATAAATATTAACTAAGAAAAAAAAGCTTAGTCAAAAAAAAAAAAAGAAGCTTTTGCCAAAAAGTAAAAGTTTAGCCAAGGAATAGAAAAGTTTCTATTCTTTCCTGGCTAAACCTGAGGTCAGGATTGGGAAAAAAAAGGGCCAAGAAAAATAAAATAAACCAAAGGTCAACAACCCAAAAGAGTTGACTGTAGTACTATGTTGGTTAACAGAGGGTCAGGAGCCGGATGAAAAAAGCAGCCCATCCTATGGACAGAACGGCCAACTGGTGCAGACATGGGGGCTGGTTCACTCTGGCCTGCGGTAAGGACCCATAGCCAATTTAAGGTCTGCCGTCTTGTCCCACTTAGATGCGCCCTTCCCAGTCCAGTTTGTCTAAGTGGACTTGTAGCTCTAACCGGACCCGGATCCGTGCGAAAACCCGCAACCGGCCTACACTGGTTCTCGAGACGATGGAGACGGAGAGAGAGAGAGATTGACAGAGCGCGCCGATCATTTGTGGCATGCATGCTGTGAAATTCCGACAGTAGACAAATTCTCGACAAGCTTGCCGTAAGTCCTGGAAGTGGAGAATCGTGAGAGAGAGAGAGAGAGAGAGAGAGAGAGAGAGAGCTGGAGCTGAATCCTGAGTTTCACGGGTTGAAAGTTGGAGGCCTCTATCATGGCGGGAGACGTGGTCCTGTGGTTCATCTGCTTCTTTGCTGTAGCTTCACTCCTTGGGATTTTAGTGTACCAGGTATGTTTTTCTTCCCTCTCTCTCAAGCCATAAAGTCCTCAAGTACTGCCTGGACGATGCATTCATTGTTTAGGGTTTAGGGTTTAGCTTCTTCTTCTTCTTGTTTCCTCATTTTGTGTACATGTAATTCTTAGCCGGAATGTCTCTAAGAGATTTCCTGGATTATTTGTTTTGGGGGATGATTGAGGTCCTCTGAACGATCATCCGAAATACACTACATAGATTTTACACTAGCTTGAACTACGCTTTCTTTCTTATCCGCAGTTGATGTGCTTATCGGACCTGGAATTTGACTACATCAATCCCTTTGACACTGCCAAACGCATCAATAAGGTTATTGAACTGGAGTTTGTGATTCATGCGGGAATGACTGTGCTCTTGCTTCTCTGCGGTGTTTGGCTTATGTTCTTCATCAACTTGCCTCTCCTTTACCTGCACGCTCGCCTGTAAGTCCGTCCTCCATTTATACATATGCTTTCCACGTTGCTTCTGATACCTCGATGATGCCATTGCAATTTTGTCAAGTACCCCAGACAATTCTGCTATATTTCCACATTGATCCATCGCCAAGAGACTATGGTCCAACTTTGTAGGTTTAGGGTTTTACACAACGTTGTTGCTGTCTGGGCATGATGGCTTGTAGGTTTAGGGTTTTACGCATTGTTGTTGCTGTTTGGACATGTGGACTTGTAGGTTTAGGGTTTTATGCATTGTTGTTGCCGTCTGGACATGATGGTTCTTGGAATTTCGGGGCTATGTCAGATATTTGAGGAGACAACACCTGGTGGATGTAACTGAGATTTTCAATCATTTGGACTATGAGAAGACCTACCGGTTGCTGAAGCTTGGGTTCTATCTTGTCCTCTTACTAGTTGTCATTTACAGGTGCTCAATTCTCCTCATAACTCCCCAGTTTCTCATAGAAATTGCAATTGAGAATTGTTGTTACACCTGTTGTTTATCTAAAGGTATTTCAATAGCCTGCATGCTTGTTGCCATAAATAAGTACATTTTCACTCCATACCAGTGTTGGCCAGACTTTCAGCTGGTATGAGGCAGGTATACACCTTGTACAATCTTGTGAGGTATATATTTACCTGACCTCATACCAGCCAAAAATCAGCTTGTGTTGAAGATCCAAATTGAACATGGCAGTTATTAGTTGAATCTTTGTACAGTTATGTCTGTGCTTCTTGCATTCACTTTCACTAAGGGGTTCTTTCTCCTCATCAGTTTTCTCCTCCAGTTCCATTCTCTGCTAGCTATCTTGGCAATCTATATCTTGACTTGATATGGTATCAGCACTTTTTGAATTCTTGGCAGGAAGTTTTGTCCTGCTCTAGCTTCTTTCCCCATAATACAGGCAACCAGTGTAGTGTCAACAAAAGAATGCCTGCAGACTGTTGAGCTCACATATGTTGGCAAAGTAGTAGGCTAACATGCAATTTTCATGTTGCAGGATGTTGATGGTGGTCATTTAAAAGTCATCAGTGGAAAAATACAGATGATTGTGGCTTTTAGAGTAGCAATTCATTGCCACTATCTGAAGTTAATTGTGCCAGCCACATGGATTCATATTCCAAGTTATCAGGAGCTGAATGTCAGCATGCAGCCTCAACACAGAGCTGCAGATATTCAAACCAGCATACTTCTCATTGTTGTACTATTGGATGTTGTACAATTCTCATTTCTTGTGGATGTTGTAGCACATTACAGCCTTATTATGTACAGCAAAACCTCTGAATTGTAACCATGTTATATCACAAAAATCATCTACTTGACCACTTCCCACTTTAGATTTTTGTGATTCATTGTCCCCATCTAAGCCAGTAGTCAGGTTTATGGGTTTAGGGTAGGTTTATGGTTTATGTAGATTTCAAAGATGCCAGTGTTGAAATTTACATACACTTATGCATGACCTACAGAGATGCTTTGGTCTAATTCATAGTCTACACTGCAATGAAGCTTAGGGGGCAAATGCAAGAAATGACATCAGTTGCCACCTCCACATAAGAGCTGGGAGCAGCTTACAAGGCTCCAAGAGTCTAGCCATTTTTAGCAGAAGACATTGGGAGTCTAAACCCCTTGAACACTAATTACAATGAAATACATAATGATGTGAATAGCTCAATCGACTTAAGGAGCTTATAAGTTTCAGATAAGAAGGTGGTGTATAAATACACCATAGAAAGGGTGAAGGACACAATCTAAGCGCGCTCGCCACGGATACGACGGGCCAGTTGGATGTCCTTGGGCATGATCGTCACACGCTTCGCGTGAATAGCACACAAGTTAGTATCCTCGAACAGTCCAACCAAGTAAGCCTCAGATGCCTCCTGAAGCGCAAGCACAGCAGAGCTCTGGAAGCGCAGGTCCGTCTTAAAGTCTTGTGCAATCTCACGCACTAACCTCTGGAACGGAAGCTTCCGGATCAAAAGCTCAGTAGACTTCTGGTACTTACGTATCTCACGAAGAGCTACAGTTCCAGGCCTGTACCTGTGAGGCTTCTTCACACCACCAGTAGCAGGTGCAGACTTTCTCGCCGCCTTCGTTGCCAACTGCTTCCTAGGCGCCTTCCCACCAGTCGACTTCCTGGCTGTCTGCTTCGTCCGCGCCATCACTCTCCTCTCAAAAACACAAATCTTACTCTCACAAAACTTGCTCGTCTCAGAACTTCTGTTCCTAACTTCAAAGTTCACTGTCGCTGCTTACAATTGCCTCAGAAACAAACGAAATCTCGACCAAAATGCGAGAAGATCCGAAGCACGAAGCGATCGAAATGCGCCGGAGTTCATATCAAACCGCGAAGAATGCCGCGAATATATTCACGACTCAGTTCGGTACCGAACCAAAGTCGAGAGAATACGTTCGAAACGAAGCTGAATCCGAAGCTGAGCTTCGAAAGCAGTGATCCGTGTGAGTAGCAGTTCGGGGATTTGATTGGATGTTTTGATTTTCAGCCAATGGGTTGTGAGCGTCGGGAGAACAGGGATCACCACTGTAAAAGCATTTCTGACTGTTGGATATAATTTTTACAGTAGAATCGGACGGACAGTTTTCACTGTTTGTCACCCCATGGGGAGGAGTGTGTTTTTTTTCCTACCCCGACAAATTATGTTGTTTTATTTTATTTTATTAAAAATTGGGAATTAAAAAAATTATAGTGTAAATTCGACGAATTTCGCTATTTTTTTACTGGAATTTTTTCGCCAATTTTTCGATTTCATAAAATTGGAACCCCCCCCGCCGCCCTTCTTGAGCTTGTCACGCGTTTTAGTTTTAGACGGTGTTTTTCTGGTCGATTTTGTGTTGTAGCCAAAATGGCGATGATCAACAGGAAGATTTAGTCAAATTTGGCTACAAGTTAAATATAAAAGTAATTAAAAATGCATCCTTCTATATTTTAGGCTACCTACTGAAACTGTGTATAGACATCTGGAATTTTTTTCTTAATTTTATCGAATTATGTCTATTGAAATTCTCAAAAAGCACATGAATTTAGCATTTAAAATTTATAATATAGCTTTTCGGCTATACATAGCCAGGGGGCAAAAAAAAAAAACTGATTTCAGAGATGGTTTCATGAACTGAATAATGGCTACCAATTTGGGTGTTTTGCTCATAGGACTTGGATTTTGGAGTTGGGAAGTTGGGGGATGTGAGAAGGTATCAACTATCGATCTCTCAATTGAGACTTGAAGAGCTTGAGATGTAAATGAAGGCCTTTCATTCAACACCTCAAAGAAATATGGCTTTAGGTGTTTAGGGTTTTTGGGGTTTAGGGTCTAATCCAGTGTTGGATTTTTATAAATAACCCATGTGTTCTTTAATATTTCCAAACCATAGAACCGCCGGTTCCATTTTTTTAAAATTAAAAAAAATCACTCCGAATCAAAGAATCACCAGCCCCACTTTATTTTTTTGGAAGAAAAATAAGTCCCAAATCAAAGAACTGCAAGTTCCAGCTATTTCAAAAACCTCAAAGAACCCACGGTTTTGAAGAAAGAACCGGCGGTTTTAAAGGTGCTTATTTTGAATTTTGTTTTTGGGGGGGGGGGGGGGGGGGAACAGTTTGATAATAGTTTTTTAAAACAACCCGGTTTTTTTGTTTTT
>Ga0116231_10012256_pt1 | contig 12707 bp, 6 predicted proteins | sample S1TSphgellanicum_2_FD_89695 | JGI IMG/M metagenome (GOLD analysis project Ga0116231, IMG submission 89695) | Host-associated microbial communities from peat moss isolated from Minnesota, USA - S1T2_Fd - Sphagnum magellanicum MG | ecosystem: Host-associated > Plants > Peat moss > Unclassified... | reverse complement strand
TTTTTTTTTTTTTTTTTTTTTTTTTTTTTTTTTTTTTTTTTTTTTTTTTTTTTTTTTTTTTTTTTTTTTTTTTTTTTTTTCTTCCTTTTTTTTTTTTTTTTTTTTTTTTTTTTTTTTTTTTTTTTGTTGCACACTGCTTTTAATTTGCCATTGCTTGCTTAAATTGTTTATGTTTTGAGTTTGTGTTGCTTCCCTATTTATTTGCGTTGTATTTTGAACTCATGTTGCTACCTTTCTATTTTCATTGTTGCCTTTTTGTGTTTGTTATTATCTTTTGTCATTATTGTTTATTTCTATCATGCTTTTCATTGTTGCCTAATTGTTTTCACCACTACATATTTACTTTTTTTACTTGTTGTTTGTGTATTTCCACCATTGTGTACTTGTGTTTTGTATGTTTTGAATTTTCATTCCCACCTATTATTAACCCCCCCTTGCCTTTGTGCAGGTGTGAAAATTCAAATTTCAAAACTCAAAATCTTTAACAAAATTCAATATTCAAGTTGCTTCTAGCTAGTGAATTGTTCTTGATTTGCTTACATGTTTGTTTGTTTTTTGTGTTTGTGTCTTGATTGTTTATATTTGAAATTTTATGTTTGTAAATTTAAATCCAATATACATTTTTTTTTGTTGTGTGTGCATGATTTTTGAAAGATAGTTTACATAAAACATACTTCACATATTTACACTTTTGAATTTTTTTCCACACCATGAAAGGAAAGAAAAACGAGTAATTTGTAATTTTTTAAAAATCCTAAATGTCTGAAACTTGACCATTTCTTTATATTTTTCCTTTTCCCTTTGTTGTTTAAGGTAATGTACATAATTACTAGTGTTGAACCATTCTTCCTTTTTGAAAGAACAACTATTTGGATTTGACATTTTAAAATTTATGTGGTGGTTTTCCAGGTAGGGATTTGAACCATGTTTTTCCAAATTTTGAACCCTTTGGACTTAGTTCCATCACAATATTTCAAATTCAAAAACCTCTAAACTTGATTTTTGAACCAAGCTAGGTTTCATGTACACACTACACATTCTCCAAATCTAAAGATTATGTGACCGCAAATTTTTACAACAAATTAAAACAAGGGTCTATGTAAGTATAGAGTAGTTGAAAAACTAATTAAAATTAATTTTTAAATTATAAACTTTTATCTACTTACTAACTTTTTTAAAAAGTCAATTTTTTTACATACACATCTTGACCATGTTTTCAAAAATATTTTTTCATGGTTTTAGTTCTAATTCCAAACCTAAGCAAAAACAAATTCCATGATTTCATTCTTGAACCAAGTCAAACAAAATGATGTCAACTCAAGTCTAAGTCACAAGAACTTAACCTTGAACCCTTGGTTTTTACCCTTCGACCTAAATACCTTCCCAACACTATTAATTTCAAGGACTTAAAATTGCCTACATAATCATACTCTAAATCTTTATAACTTTTTCTTGAACAAAGAACTTGTTTATTTTTCTCCATTTCTTAGTAACATTCTTGTGAAAATTGGAAATGGATCAATTTTATGAAAATGAAAATAGAATCAATGGCAATGAGACATGTGAAATTTTTTTGAATGATGTAATTATGGAAGAAATGAAAAAAGGTCTAAAACTAATCCTAATGTACAAATTGAAACAAATAAAAATCCGAAATTTGAAAAAAATAATGAAAACCAACCAAAAGAAGTTGCATGTTCAAAGAAAATTGTGAAAACTACATAATAGAACTTCTTAATGTTGAATTTGTATTGAGTAAATGATAACCAAGAGGTCAATGTTGAAAAAACACAAATTATGTGTTGTATTTTTTGCTATAATGGTTTAGTCAAGGTATCAAATTCAAGAACAAAAGCAAGAAAATGGTTAATTTTGTATTGTAAAACAGATGAAATACCAACTTCAAAAAAAACATGTTGATATGGACCTTGCCATTGTTGCAAAAAGGTTTTAAGATGATCAAAAAATTTATGAAAAAGAAAAAAAAAGGGAACCAACCAAAAAAACACCAAATGTGTTTAAGGGATCTATTTCAAAAATTACAATGAATTTTTTTTTTCAAAAAATGATGTGCAATAAAAACGTTTTTTTTTTATGATTATGATCTTTTGATTGTGAAAAATAATTTGCCTATCCAATTTGCAAATTTTTTTTGGTTTAAGCATCTAACTTATGTCCAAGAATTAATTCCTTAAATAAAGGAGTTTTCACAAGAAATATAATTAAGCTTGGTGGAAAAAATAACCAACTATATGTTTTATTTCTTGGGGTTGGTGGAAAAAACTAATAAATGATATGTTGAAACCAAAGTAGAATGTGTTTTTAATTGCTAGCCTTGATATCTAAATGTCAACAAGAGTCCATGATGTTTTTGCTTTTGGTTTGATAATTAATTTTTAAAACATGTGACCATTAGACCATTTCAAACTACCAAAATTAAGAGATAGGCTTCAGCTTGAAATTTGACAAAATTCTTAAAGAAATCAATATTTTTAAATAAAAAATTAATTTAATGACCTTAGGGTAAGTTTAAATCTCTTTCTAGTTTAGTATAGTTCATTCAGACAAATTGAAGACCTCCAAGGGGAATTAGAAAATTTTGAAAGTTTTTTTTGAAACAAGTGAAATTGTTGGACTATGACAATGTAAAAAACTAATTAATGACACATTGTTTATTTCATCAAAAGTTGTTTTGAAAATGATTTTGACGATTAAAAAAATAACCGACTTGTGAGAATTGCCTTAGATAACAAACTATTCTCCAACTTACGAGAACTAAGACTTTGAGAATTAATCTACAATATAATTAATAAATAAATAATTGATACCCTACCCTTGTCTTGGAACTCTTTTTTAAAGAGAACCAGCAAAGTTTTTTAAGCCATTATGAAAATTGGATCTAAGAGTTATCATAAAAAATGCTAACTACTCAACACAGAGAAATTAAATTGTGATTTTTTTAAAGGGAAGTTACAGTATGAGTGCATTCTCCTGAGGTAGGGGCACCCAAGGGTGTTCCCAAACCTTAGGAGAATGCACAAGTACTGGAACGTCCTCTTTTGTAACTCTTTTTTTATTTCCTCACTTCTTTCTTGTTTCGTAAAGAAAATAAAATCCCATGGGAACGTGGGAACATATAAAATTGGGGGAGCTCCCCCGGCATAACACCCTAGGGGTTCTTCTGTTGGGGGAGATCCCTCAAAATAGACATAGAAATGAAAAGGGGGTTGGTTACGGAAAGTAACAAGTAGGATGTACTTTTTAAAAAAAAATTCACCGGGTACTTTTAATTAGGTGCACAACTATATATGACACAATTTATGATCTGGGACTATGTGTGGAGTAGGTGCAATTGGACACACTTTCGAACTTTCAAATTGCTTTTAAAACACCACAGAGTGAGAGTCGTTTGAAACACTCTCTTCAATAAACACACCGATTCATCAATCATTTCAAATCTGCCTGAGTTTCCATTCAAAATTCTAAATCAAGAATTAAACAACACCAATTGTGACTCAAGAGTTTACCACACACTTGAGTTGGGTACTCTCCAGGTTACAAACAAGATGCCACCATATGGTATTTGGCTTCCATAATTATAGCAAATGCAGTGTGCACATATGACTGTTCTGTGAGGACAAGAGAATGTACTTAACAAGAAAAATTGCATGTCTACTGATCTGTGTGAAGCATTTGTACATACCTACCTCCCATTCACACCCCTATTTTAATATGAAAAGACATATGAATTTTTTTATAGATTGAAATTATCCATTTACGAAGTAAGGTAGTTTATTGGCTCTGCCCATAGGGTCTCCTGCATCTGTGGAGGATTTGGACTTGGGGATAGAATTTTGGCTCACTCATTGGCCAATGTGGAGATGACAAGTGTTCACAAAATGAAAATTTTCACATGGATGTAATTAGATCTTTTCACATTCACTTCCTGTTCCACTATGACGGAATTGACACTTCTTTTCGTGAATTGAGTTTGCATGCACTTGCAAAAGGGGGGGGGGGGGGGGGAAAAGAGAGAGAGAACCCTAGCCCTTGTCCTGCTTTGCCGCTAAAAATCCAAACATGGGGAGTGGTGGAGATTGGAGTTTCGTGAGAGGCAAGAAAGGGAGCCCAAAGCTTTTAGTCATTATGAAATGCTTGAGAGAGTTGGGGAAAGGATTTTAGGGAAAGTATACAAGGGATGGCATAAGGCAAATGGGCTAATTGTGGCCTTGCAAGAGACGCAAGTATTGCAATGTTTTAGCCGTGAGGTGGAAATGTTGATGGCGTTAGTGCATCCAAATGTCATGCAGCTAATTGAGTATTTCATGCATGGTCTTCACCTTGTTCTTGTGTTGGAGTATCTTCCAATGAATCTCTAGCACTAGTGATATAGGAATCAAGTGAAAAGCCATTATGAGAGGTGGAGATCAAAAGTTGGATGTTGCAAATTCTGGTTGAGGTTACGGCTTGTCACAAGGCGTCAATTCTTCATCGAGACTTGAAACCTTCAAATTTGCTAGTGGTTGTAGATGGATTTCTCAAGATCGTTGACTTTGGCCAGGCCAAGAAGACAATGTCTGAAAATGGAACCAATTGGCCATCGTTTGACACAAGTGAGTAAATGTTTGGTTTTAGCGGCAAAACACAACAAGGGTTAAGGTTCTCTCTCTCTATCTCCCCCCCCCCCCTTTACAAATGCATGCAAACTCAAATCACACTACACTTGAGAGAAATATTCAAACTCTACGACAAAGATGTCTAATTAATGATGTAGTTGTAGTGATCTTTTTTGTTGGTTCTTTTCCAAACAAAGGTATTATGTCCTTACTGCCTCAAGGGCAATCTCAGTGGTCGTGTGTGGTGATCTAAACAAACCTATCTTCCTCACTTACCTTGATGTTGGATCGAACTCTGAGAACTTAACCTATTTTTATTACTCTTCCATAATTTCTCCATCCTTGGAAGCTAAACTTCTTTTGCTCCCTCAAAGTTATGCAAATATTTGGAATCTTAATAGCCACTTGACATAAAGATTTCATGAGATTGTAGCGGCTTCCATAAAACTTTCTCTATCATGGCAGAAAATTCATGATGCACGAAGAGTTGCATTACTAAAAAAAGAAATAAACACACCCATTGTTTAAAATCTGACATTCATAACATTTGGAAAATAAATGGATTTTTTGGAAATGTGTGCCTTTGATTAATGGAGCAAAAGGTGTGGGCACCAACATTTTGATATTTACCTTGGGTTTTGTGTTTTGTTGTTTATAGATATTTCATGCTTTGAAGGGCTTTTTTCATGCCCTAAGGCATCATTGGTGTTGTACTATAATTTTTGCATTTACCATGTTGATGCACCAAGTTATGAGGTGAGCACTTCACATGATAGGCATAGTAGGCATCATGCATTTGGAGTACAACAAATTGATAGTTGCAACCAAAACCAGTTTTTCGTCAGATTCAAATGTCTAATCTTGCATACCTATTCTATTTTGGATCCAGGGTGTAGGAACGTCATTGGAATTTCTTAACCCATGACTATTTTTAAAAATGTTGTCATATTGGGGCTTCTAAAATCCTATCAGGTTAAGCTGTGTTGAGTGTGGATGACCTAGCAAATCAAGTGGTTAAAATCTTAGATTATTTTGGGTGAATGTTAACATCTGGACCCTATCTTCAACACTATGTGAATTACGTTGTTGTTTTCTTAACCCTTGAGGCGGAGCTAAATTTGTCTTGCTATAAGCATAGTTTTCATACCAACATCTCTATATTGATAATGCCAAAACATATCTACAATATAGTTGGTTGAGAATTAGTAGTTTTGCCTACTTGAATTTAATGGACTTCTTAAGCATTCTTGTTTTTGTAAGTTTTCAATATTTAGACATTTCAAACATTTTAGTTTTTAGTATTTAGACATTTCAATTTTCAGTATTCAGACATTTTAGTTTTTTGTTTTTAGTATTAGACATTTCAATTGTCAATTTTCAATATTCAAACATTTTAGTTTTCAGTTTTTAGTACTTAAACATTTTAGTTTTCAATTTTCAATATTCAGACATTTCAATTTTTAGTAATCAAACATTTCAATTTTCAATTTTCAATATTCAAACATTTCAGTTTTTTGTTTTCAGTATTTAGACATTTTGATTTTCAAATTTTCAATTTCCTTTCAAACATTTCACAAAGAGATTTCAAATTTCAGTCTTCAATTTTCAATATTCACATATCGAAATTCAGATATTTCAATTTTCAAATTTTAAAATTCTAGATGCTTCATATAGAATTTTCAATTTTCAATTTTTAGCTTTAAGTATTCACACATCCCAATTTAGACATTTTGGTTTTCAAATTTTCAGATTTCAAACATTTCACATACAAATTTCAATTTTCAATTTTCAACTTTCAGTATTCACACATCAGAATTCAAACATTTCAATTTTCAAATTTTTAGATTCCAAACAGGAATACCTTGGAAGGATTGGCACATGCCTCCCAAACAATTAATTAATTTTGAATATTCAATTTTTAAAAATAAAATACTCCTAAAAATTCTTTATTTCCCTTCCTAAGGAATTGGTCTTTGGAATAAAATATTGATCATGATCATATAACATTGGGTAGAGCCATTACATGATGAGTTGCTTGTTTTGTTTTGTCATGTTGAGGTCTCCCTAACTATGGGGCTTCATGCCATGCTCTTGGTATCTTTGGAAAGTAGGGGTGAACCCACTTGGTTTGATTTGAGACTATTTGGAGCTATGATGTGGAAGCTGATTATTGAACCATTTTCTCAATGAAAACTAAATAAAATTGAAACTGAAATTTGGGAATGTTCTTTGTGTTGTAGGAAAGTCTTCAGCAAGTCAGATTTAATAAATTTTATTTCAAGATTTTCAGAGCTAAGGTGTGGAAGATATTGATTTGTGAACGGGTTTTGTTGCTGAAAATTCAAACAAATTGTAAAAAATGGGTTTGAATTGAAAAATCAGTTGAGTCCTCAATGTGTTCACACTTGAGTCAATGGCACAAGCTACACTAGTCTATGTTAAAGTAATATTAAAGTAATAACGTATATCTTCCTTCTTTGCTCCTCCAACTTGTCTTCAATCATACATTTGACATGATTTTAAGTCTCTCATCCAAATTTTCTACAATTTTTTTAAGCAACATGTGCACGGTGATGAGGATATGCATGTATGTGGAATATCAAAATTAATAGGAAATTGCCTTTCACACCCATCAACATGACTCAAACCCAGCACTTACATGTCAAGGGCAATACTTACAGCCTCACCTAAATAAGCACCCCTTGCTTATTTTGGGGATGCCCCCTCCCCAGGTCTTTAGTCTTTACCCTACACAATTCCTCATTGAACCTTACAAATTCACAAAAATTACCAATGAAGTCCCCCATTGTATAATACACATTCTTAACTCATGAGGTTAAGGGAACATGTCCAAAAAGAAGATGACCATGTCTTCCCATGTTTAGTTTGGACAATGTTCCCATGGTTTCCATCCTCAAAAAAGAATCCAAAAGGTCATTTCACATTTGTCGCAAGATGTCCAAAACAAGGCTCAAAATCATCCCAAAAGTTGATATTTCTGTCATTCTTAATGTTCTCAATTGAAACCCTTCAAATGTCGGACAAGTGTTCCCAAGAAAATCAGCAAACAACTTTGAGTTTATTGTTAGGACCACCAGTGCACCACAAGAGATGGATGCTGGGTGGACTTGTCCTTGGGTTCTAGTTCCCTAGCTAACCACGGTGGTTAGCTCAGTTGAGTTTACTACCTAGTAACAACCCACTAGTCCTTACATACTTAGTAACAATCTAAATTCACTTACTTACTAACCATCTAGACCTCTTATCCTAACTACTTACATACCTATAAGACTTGTTGTAAGGATGGAAGTTTTACAGGATAAGTTACCAAGGTGAAACCTGACATCAACTCGATGGATGGATGGATGGATGTTGGGGTGGACATTTCCATTGGGTTCTAGTTGCCTAGCTAACCACAGCGGCTAGACTCAGCTACTGCCTCATTGTAAGCCCCTTATTGGGAATGCGTCCACACTTAACTGACACATAACAACCTTGGCGAGATTTCTTAGTGTAATTTGAGGGTGCCTTACACAGTGCAATTTCCCACTCCCTCCCAGAGTGAGGATCTTACATATAAGCTCCCCACGGCGAGGGCGTAAGGTAATCAGCTACATCAGATCACCTTGTTTGTTAGGAAGACACTCCTTTCAGTGCCTTCCCCTATACCTGTAAGGTCCAAGATTTTGTCATTTTCTTGATCACATCATACAACATAATCTTCAGGTGATGATCATATACTCATACTAGTGACCAAAATGTCCATTGAACATGAATAGGAAATTCTCTCCCTTTGTTGAATCTGCCACCTCAGACCTTGATGGAATGAGCCTCACCCTTGCCATTCAAGTAAATGACTGCGATGGATTATGCTCAATCTATTCATCAATTAAGGTCACAAAATAGTGTTGAATCTGAACCTTAATCATAATCATCCTCTCTCTCTCTCTCTCTCTCTCTCTCTATTGCTATGAATGCAAAACATTGTAAAAGTACATGTATCATGGAGCTTCCAATTTTAAGGTATAACCACCTACACTCCTTGGATGAAATGGTATTTGGGACATAATGTAAGATTTGACTTACCTAACTGCACTCCTTTCACCTAAAAACTTATATTTTCATATATAACAATATACAGAACGTGTTGCTTTTAACATTCTTTATTGTAATAATCCATCATAATCATTTACTTGATCTATTCTCTTCATTAAAAAGGTCACAATTTGGGGATTGAATATCCACGTAGATCTGTATGTACCTCACTCGGCTGACGAAGGCGAGGCGAATTCAGTGATCAAAGCTAATTTCAGGCCACAAGCTACAGTCACTCCACAACCAAAGAATGACCAAGCCTTCATGAATTCCTATTCTTCTCATCAAGCTACATTGTTATGGCATACAGTTGTGCTCTTTCAGCATAGCACTTCATGAAAACCATAGATAAGAGAAAACATTTGAGAGAAGAATTGCTGGAATGAATGGAGAGGACAGTCTTAGAACTGCAAGAATAGAACCCACACTCAACTGGCTCTGTTTCTGTCAACACTCATCAGCCGCTCCTGCTACCTTCGAGTTGTACACACACGAAAAGCAAAGTTTATAAGCAAATACTAAGAAAATTCTTATATCACATGTCTGTCCTTCTTGTGCCCAAATACGATCAACCATCAGAAGGGCAATCTCAAAACCAACAACTTCCTAGAGAGCTGCTTCTCCTAGAATGGCTTGTAAAGATATACAACTGTCTCTGAGCACTAGGTTTTGACCAGGCTTACATGTTTGAGGACTTCAGCAGCATCTCCTGTGAGTACAGGGATTTCTCACTGAGTCCTGTTGCCTTGCCTATGTTTTTTGGGTACATCAAAACCAGGAGTACCCTTGCGCATCATGGCAACAAACTCATCATAGTTGATTCGTCCATCATTGTCGGTGTCTACCTCTCTGATGATATCCTTGATGGTGTCTGCATCACCCATGTTGTTTTTTGTCATTGCTTGCTCCAACTCATCCATGGTGATGTAGCCACTGTGATCTGTGTCAAAATGTTGGAATGCAATGTACATATGGTCCTCCTTCTCCATCTTGTTCAGATGCATTGTTGCTGTTATAAACTCATTGAACTCAATTGTGCCATTTCCATCCACATCAGCTGCTTGCATGAGTTGCTGAACTTCAGACTCTGCCAACTTAGAACCCTGCTTTTGCAATCCTTCTTTCAGCTCCTCAAACGTAATGGTTCCACTGTTGTCAGTGTCCATGGTTTTGAACATCTCCTTCAAACCCATTATCTCATCCTCTGACAAACTCTCAGCAATGACCTTGAGTGCCAGCTTCTTCATCTTGTTCATGGCTGAGAATTGCTTCATTCGAGTTAGAACCGCACTATCTAGTGGCTTGTCTGGAGCCTTGCCATCCTCCCGAACCCACTCATGGTTCAAGACCTGGTGGGCCGTCAAGCGAAGCTTTGGGTCTTGCTGTAGCATCTTCTTGACCAAATCCTTGGCCGCTGGTGAGATGTCAGGCCATGGATCACTTCTAAAATCAACCTCACCAAGTAGCACAGCATCGAATATGCCTTGCTCTGTCTCTGCCCAATATGGAGGCACCCCACATAGAAGGATATAGAGGATCACACCTGCACTCCACACATCAGCCTCAGGCCCATAGTTGCGCCGCAGTACCTCAGGTGCAACATAGTATGCACTTCCCACAATGTCTGTAAACACTTGTGAAGGTTTGAAAAACACAGAGAGTCCAAAATCAGTAGTTTTCAGAGCAGCATTCTCAGACTTGTCAGCAAACAAAAAGTTCTCAGGTTTCAAGTCACGATGCATCACACCCAATGAGTGACATGTCTGCACCACTTTGACTATTGTCCTGCACAGTGATGCTGCAGCTCTCTCACTGTAGTGTCCACGCTTGATGATTCGGTCAAACAGCTCCCCTCCAGCACACAGTTCCATCACCAAATGGACTAAATGCCTGTCTTCATACACTCCCTTCAACTCTACAATATTCTCATGCCCTGATAAGTGATGCATGATTTGCACTTCCCGTTTCACATCCTCAATGTCCTCCTTTGAGGTCAATTTTCTCTTGGCAATAGACTTGCAAGCAAAAACCTCTCTGGAGATATTATGTGTGCACAGATAGGTGACTCCAAACTGACCACGGCCAAGCTCCCGCCCCAAAGTGTAAGTTTGGCGCACATCTTCAAGAGGTCGGCCAAGCACATGGCCGATGGTGGGGAAATTAGAGTGAGGCTTAGGCATGGGTGGCAGTATCAGAGCAGGGGGAACCTTGTGTGCCATGTTGCTGTTGTGGTTGCTGTGGGCAGCAGCAGGAGCAGCAGATGAAGGAGCTGATGAAGTATGCGAATTGTGTGTAGCAACATGAGGGGATGTATATGTCTTGTCACTGTTTGGTGAATCACTGTTGCTGCCACACTGATTCCCCATGATACTGATGTGCTTTTCCAAATCCGATAAGCTGCAATGCAGCACATGATGAGCCAACTGGTTACAGATGCATACAGTGGTTAATGTGGTTGCAGCCTCTCCTAGAATGCAAACTCTATCACCATGAGTATATCACAGACATTATTGCAGTCTACAATTAGGGTAAGCAAGTAACCCTAATCATCAGCAGCTGTGCAGAAGCTGGACTTTACATTGCCACATTCCTGTGAACAAGATAAGAACATACAACACTTCCTTCTAGGATTTGCAAACAAAACATGCAATTTGAGATGAGTTTCTCACACAACCACATTTTGTCATGATGCCTAGAGACTCTGCAAAATATTACCTCCACAGAGAAGACTAGTTTTTCGGTCGATGTACACCCAAACACTGGGGCCGGGTAGAAACCTAAAGAAATAAACTCCCACCAAAATCTTCTACGGTGACTCAAAAAATAAATAAGTAATTCTCGCTTGTTTCTCTCATGAGAATCTCTCTACCTACTCGAAACCCTACTATTCATTCAGTCACTCAGCCAAAAAAAATTCTGTACCTCCGACGAGTGTGGCTATGGAGTCTTGAGACGAAGTGGAAGAGGAGACTCGAGATCATCAGTGATCCTCAAGTACTAATAATTACACAAATCTTCTTAATGGAAGAATCCTTCCTCAGAAAATTTTAGCAGTACTTTACAAAATAAAATAAAATCTCTTAATGAAATATTCACAAGTACTTACACAATCTTTCTTCTTCATCCCCACTTCTGTGATTTTTGTCGCTGTTGCGACATGATGATCTTTGCTTCAATTCTAAAGTCCTTACCAAGAGAGAGTCGCGACAGAGTCTCGCGGGAGTCGAGAGAGACACAGAGACAGGGAGCAAGAGCTTTGCGGAAGTCTTAAGATCCGTAATTAGTAAGTAATTAGAGTATCTACGTAATTTTGGCCTCTACAAGTGTTTCGCACGCCCTTCACACAGAGCTAATTAATTATTCCCCCATTTGCACCCAAGTTTTTTTTTTTTTTTTCCCTTTTTCATCCACACCCCCTATTTTGGCCTCTATAACTTTTTTCCCACATCCATCATATAGTGTTAATTAATTATTCCCCCATCTGCACCCAAAGTTTCATGTACTGAGTTATATATATGTCATGGGCCAATCATTATACTTGGCCAATTGAAAATACTTGTTTAAAAGAAAATAGTAATTCTTTTTTCCTGGCCTTCTTCAAGGGCACCATATCGTGCTAGCCTTGTTTATAGGCCCATACTGAATATTACACTATCTGACTACTATACTTCATCCAAGGTATAATGTTATACAGGTCAGGTCATTTTACTGTTATGGGTGTAAATGCTCTAAATTAGTTCTAAAACAATATCATTAGTTCTAATTCACTTTTTTCTGAAAGAGATTTGCAAAATCCATAATTTCAGAATTTCAGAAAATGGACACTTATGTTGTTTTGTTTTTTCTCTGTTTTTTTTTTTTTTTTTCCAACATTTTTTTTTAACCCAAATGGCATTTTTTCCTAAAAAAAATGGTTCCAAATATGGTAATTTTAAACAAGGAAAATATAAAATTCGGTTAAAAAATAAAGAAATTTACCCCTTTTTTATTTTTTAA
>Ga0116231_10012255_pt1 | contig 12707 bp, 8 predicted proteins | sample S1TSphgellanicum_2_FD_89695 | JGI IMG/M metagenome (GOLD analysis project Ga0116231, IMG submission 89695) | Host-associated microbial communities from peat moss isolated from Minnesota, USA - S1T2_Fd - Sphagnum magellanicum MG | ecosystem: Host-associated > Plants > Peat moss > Unclassified... | reverse complement strand
CAAAAGCTGAAACCCTAAACCTAATAGCGCACAGTCACTTAAGAACGTTCCTAACCTTACAACCGTACAATAACCTTAAAAGATATGACGGGCATGCCCGTACCCGGCCATCATGCATGAGGCCATGCATACGGGCATGACAGAGAAAACAAATGAGATGAAAATAATAAACACATCTAAAGAAATTCACATTCACATTTAAGAAATACACACATGTTCAGATTTTTCCTTCTCCATAATGAGCTTTTCTATAATCCCAAAATGTGCACCCCATGCCTCTTCAAATGTCAGATCATTTGTTGGAGCTAGAACACTACTAGTCACAATTAAAAAATTCACGTGGGTTTTTAAAAATAGCACATTGGAAATCTCTGGACAGAACGATAGAAAACCCTAAACTTGGAACATGACCTAAAAAATAGACTCACAAAATCAGAGAAAGAGAAGAGAGAAAGAGGGGTCAATAGAGGGTAACCCAAATATTTGGACATGATAGCAACAATGTATTTTTCATGAGCAAAATGTCTGGTGATGACACACTTGCACAAGCTCCAGTGGCCAAATTGTCCACCCACTATGGTGAGGTGCATCTAACATATTTTCATATGTAGGCTTAAACATAACAGTTTTCTGATTGTACCCCTAGAGGTTAAGAGCCTTAATGGAGATGTATGGACTTAATTTTGTTTGAATCTACACCAAGAATAATGTTAAATGGTAGAATCTACCTAGCTAAGTTTGCTTCATGTATGACAAAATGGAGCTCAAAAGGTGCTACCACAGTGCTAGGAAATAGACCTTGCTTGCACGAGCATCACACCTTGTGTTGATTGTCCAATTTGCCCAATTTTTCTTACCACAAAGTACCTTGTTATGAATGGTTAAATTTTCTTCCACATTTGAGCAAATTGGGATTACCTGAATCCATTTACTATTTGTGTCTCCTTATACATGCCCACAACTTACATTTGAGAGCCATCTCCACCTAGAGCATTGGTCCAAAATTCCCCCAAGTTGGAAAAAGCCTGGCTGATAAGATAATGCTAATCTTGCAAAGTTTGCTACTGTTGCATATGGGAAGTTGCTGCATTGCACCAGTATTTGCACTAAATTTAGACAAGGCTAGCCATTGCCCATACTAACAGTTCTCCAACTCTTGCAAACCTGAGACAAAATGCTAGGCCTAAAAGCCAGAAAACCTTATGTTGACAGAGCTAATTGCTGACCCCATTTTTGCCCTTCACCTTGTAAGTAATGACTAAAAAAAGGCTTTCTATGATTCAGTCCTGCCACCATTGTTGTTCCAGTACTGATGTGACATATGTATTACTACTACCCTTGCCTTAAGCCTTAGACTCCCCACAACTCTTAGCAAAAGAGGACCATCCTTTTGAAGAGGACAAATGCCTCTATTGACGTTGTAAAGTTAGATGTTCCTTGTGCATGGAGTTCATGGCTGTCTCCAAGGATGTCCCTTCGGATGAATTTACATGAGAAAATACATGTAGTTTCACAATTGTTGCTGGCAGTTAAATACATTTATTGTTTCAATTGATTATAAACCTCCATCCCATGGCTCCCACCAACTTGTGATGCACCATTGAGTTCCCCCCTTAATAGAGGCTGACTTCAGGGGACCTCATGCACATGCCCTGTTTCCACAACATTTGTGTTGGCCTAAAAATCCCTCCACATATTAGTCATGTTGTTGGAGACTACAACTTTAGTATTTGATCAATCCCATAGTTCATAGCTATTTGCCTATTGGAGCCACGCTTGAAACTCTCACATGTTGTATATATGATATATATGTTTGGGGCGTGTAGGTGGTGTTTGTTGCTGGTTTTATGGGGGGTTGCAAGCTCTAGCAAAGAACAATGTTGGGTTAATTTACTCAACCCCAAGGTTGCTAACTAGGTACCTATTGGAGCCATGGTTGAAAATCGCACATATTGTCATGTATGCATGTATATAGTTACATGTTATTTGCAAGTGGTGCATTTTGTTGGCTTTTTGGGTTGCAAAGTTCTACACAACAAATAGGACAAAAATTAATTGTTAAAACTCACTAGAAATATATATACAAAAAGTTCCTTACTTAATGTTTGATTGATCCCATATAATTGATTAAAATTTCAGTTGGGTATTGAGGCTTATTCAACTTGGGTTAAAGGTTTACCCCCACATACATTACACTATGGCTTTACATCCACTACACTCTAGATCCATCTAGGATGCACCTACAATCCACCATACCTGAATATTAGAATTCCTCACTATAGAAATATATCTGACACATTGATTGTTCTTCAACCATGTAGTAATATGGTCCAAGTTTAATGGATATTCATTTCTTATTATGAAATTGGGGTGTTGTCAATTGCATGTGGGTGCACCAACAAGGATATTTCAATAAATAATACATGCATATGTATGGAATGATGGCATGGATCAAGCAGTTATGGTGTTATTGCATCAATTGGTTTTATGAGTAAGATTCAATGCAATGATTAGAGCCATTGAAACACAAGTCACTAAATAATGTAGGTGGTGTGTGCAAAGGCATTCCAGAAACATTTGTTGTTATAACCATATTGAATAAATCACCATATGAAAGTAGCCAATTAGCATGTGTTGGCTTCATTATTTGGCCAATAGTGTCCAACATCAGGAGTTTGCATGGATTTCCCAAGTTTATGAACTAAAACATCATAGGAGGTATACGACTACCCTTCATGATAAATTACAATATACCATGTTCTTGTTAATTGGGGCTAGTACATAATGTAGAATTAGATTTAGGTGCAAGTAATTATTGGGTGGAGGTTGGGACATGGAGGCTAAGTAGGTTATGGGCTCACACAAGGTTTTAATTGTGGGTGTAATATTTGATGTAGGGTTGTAGTAATGCATGGAGAGACATAGAAGAAGGCATTTAACATTGGGAGATATTCCTTGAATGAAGGCCCGTGAAGTAAAGCTATGGGAAGTTTGAGCACAATTTGCAAGGTTGGAATGATATTAATGCCCATCCAAGATTTGCCCAAGAATGTGACCATTTTGAAGACTATTTTGAAGCACATGCAAGATTTTGGTCGATGTCCCCAAAAGTGAGGGTGGACATAGGTATGCAACTTGTAACCCATTATATCATTTCATGTTTCATTCAATCGAAAAACTTACATATTTAAGATCAAAATTTTAAAGGTTGGACATCCAATTTTAGCTAGTTATGGAATGGGTATTGAGTAGACAAAACCCCATTGTGTGGTGGGCTTCAAATATGCCTATGTTGAGTGCTCCTTAATGATGGAGGGTGTGTAAGTAATGTCACACAACAATTGTTTGAGGTGGCACAACAAAAACCCATACAATGTTGTATAATAGATGGATTAATTTTTAGGTATGTGCATGTCTAAATAAGTGTGAAGCTAACACCCTAGATGGTGGAGTGGAATTAAAGCATTATGACTTGGCATACTGAAAGATGTGGGTGGAACCTTAGTGAATTGTAGTGGAAGCTTGTTCAAACAACTTGATGGAAGTTTATGGAGACTTTGGTGGAACACTAGTGAAGGATAAGTAGTTCATCACATTAGGGTGGACAACTAGCAAAATATTGGATGTAACAAAATTACCAACCAAATACATAATGCCTTCATAATGTAACGTGATCCTATGATGAGGAATGGATGAGACATCTTGCTCGACCACTATTGGCATCCAAGTCTTCATCCATGCCGATAGTGGTCGAGCAAGATGTCTCATTTACTTGTGGCATGCTTGTAAATGAAACATTTGCTACTATGAATCAGCCCATGGAAGGCATGAACCTAAAGCAAGACCATATTCCATTAAGGGTTGAACACTTGGAATAGGGGGCATGTAGGACATGGAATGAAAGGGGGTGTGGTGTATGGATAGGTGGACCATACTAATGAGAAGGGTGCCAATTTATTGTCATAGTTAATCTAGGGTAAGAACTTGTGGTAGTAAATGATTATGGCATCCCCATGGAAGCACCAAGTATGGGTAAGGGAATGGTAAGGGTTAATTATTAGGTAGACCCACCAGGAATAGAACATGGAGATAATAACATGTAGTTCAAGTTACAACTATTGATGAAACACAACAAAAAATGGGGGACAATTAGAGATCCAAACTAACATGAATAAGGTTAATTTCTCTTACTAAATTATTTTTTTTCTAACAAAGTGATAGTGCACTTCAATTTGCTTTGTCCTAGCATGATAGCTAGGTTGTTAACAAGTGGTATGCTATTGACAACAAATGACAATAAGAGCATCCACTAATGGTCCCAAATCTAAAAGTAGTTTTTGTAACCAAACTACTTTGTATGTAGCGATTATTGTGCCTCTATACTCTACCTCCGTGCTTGATAGTGTAACTATTGGTTATTTCTTGCTATTCCAATGAACAACACCACTTCCAAAAGAAAACATGAAACCATTAGTTGATCTCTTATCTAAAACATTGCCAACTTAATCAACATCCGTGCATCCATGTACTTGTAACTAGCTTTTAACTTCATAAAAAAATCCACACTGCAAAGTCTATTTTATGTACCTCAGTATGCACCTCATTGCATCTAAATGTGGTTTTAGTGATGTTTGCACGAATTGATTCACCACTCCAACTGCATAATTCAAATTTGGCCTTGTGATGGTCATGTAAATCAAACTCCCCACCATGGTTTTATACATAATGGTATCCTCCACAAGGTCACTTTCATTTGCACTTAACTTCATATTTTGTTTTAATGGAATTAAAATGGGTTTGCAACCCGTCATCCCATATTCAAATAATTTGTTCAAGGCATATTACCTTTGAATTAACCATGTCCCATTAAGGGACTAGATTACTTCAATGTCAAAGGAGTAATGCAATTTTCCCTATCACGACTTTAATTTCGAGCTTGTGACCAAGGCAAGGGCATGTAAAGGTGTTGGTTGAGAATGCAACCTAGGAGTCACACTCACACTCCCAAAAGTGCAAGAGAATGTGAGAGAATGAGCCCACACACTCCCAAGTGGACTCCACTTTGGGACTCAAAATCCTTATGGAATTTTGAATTTTCAAATAGTGATTTAAGGGGTCAAAATTCATTGGATTGAAAAATTCCTTGTACCATTGGAATTTTTTTAAAACTTAAATGTCTAAAGTGGGCTTTCATGACTCATTTGAATACTTACAACAAAAATTGTGGCCGAAAGAAGGGTTGGGAGTTAAAGTCTCAATTTGATTCCCGACCATTAAAAGTCAGAAATTGCCTTGAATTACGTGTGTGCAAGTGGTGTCCCACATATCATTGGAAATCTCTCAATGAAAGCTACAACTTTGCTTTTGACCTCGTCTCAGTTGGAGGTTTGCACAAAAAGTTATGGGCATCCAAAGTGGCAGGAGTCCTAATTTTAGGAATTTCGAGACTCCTGATTTGGGAGTCCAAGGAAAAATGACATTTGGGTTAACCTTTGTGGCCAGTCACAGAAAATACTATAAGGGGGAAGGTGGTGGCTTCCCCCAAGTTCAAGTTATGGCACAATTTGTTCGTGCACCAAAAGTGCTTTAATTATGCACTAACGAACTTGTTGTTTGGTTTGTGTAAGTCCATATGAATAATTGACTTGCTTGTCATTCGTCCTAGTCCCCATCCCGAAGCTCCAACACGCCCCTCTTACCCCCAAAATGTTGCAACCTAAAAAGTGTACCCCAATTTTTTCTTCCGTTGTTTTCACTTTGGACTTGCATTTGAGTCTTCAAGGAGTTTGAAGGTGCATCATTCCCAAATCCTTCATTTCAAACTTTTGTTACAAAAGCTTCTTCAAATAAAAAATGTTTACATCACTATTTCTTGTGACAATCAAGTCATCAACATAGATGACTATGACTATAATCCCATGATTTTTTTCACATAGAGTGAAAAATTTGCATTAGATGTTTGAAATCCACTTATGACAAGATACTCACCTATCTTATCTGACTAAGTTCTAGGTGCTTGCTTCAAGCCGTACAAAGTTTTCTTCAACATACAAACCAAATTAAAATGTGTTTGGTCCACATAACCTGGTGGTTGTTGCATGTATTCTTTTTACTACAAGTCTCCATGAAGAAAAACATTCTTTACATTCATTTGATGTAAAGACCATCCTTTTGTTGTTAACATAGTAATGATTGGTCTTATGGTTGTCATTTTTTCAATTTGACTATAGGTCTCTTCATAATCTATGCCATAAGTTTGGGCATAACATTTGGCAACCAATCTTGCTTTATAGAAATATGTTCACAAATCCATCTACATTGTGCTTGACTTTGTACACCCATTGCACCCAATTGTTTTTTTGTCCTTTAGTAAAACTACTAACTCCCAAGTAACATTAGCATCCAACATTACCATCACTTCATCCATGGCATTATCACACTTAGGGTTTCTAACCACTTGTTCAAAATAGATGGGTTCAACCTCTTGTACAACTCTCACCATGTATGTGTAATGATGAGCTATAAAACCATCATATGTGAATCTTTATACAAGGTATTTAACTCATGTGGATTTTTGTACTCCATTATTGTTAGGTGTTTTCAATTTTTTCTTGGCCATTTGAGCTTTGGGAATAACATTTAAAGGGACTCTTGACTTTTCATCCACATTTTTTTCTGAATCACTTGACTCACCATCTACATGAAATTTTTTAGATGATGTTTGAAAACTACCATGTATAATGTTTAAAAATCTTAATCATTTCCATGGAATGCTACTGGACCCACTAATTGAAAACTTTTGTGGTCCACTAATTAATTGTGATTCTTGTTCCAAATTTAATGAAACGTCATCATTTTAGCTTCTCCATCTTCTACTATCTTCATTGGTGAGTACCAATTAACCATCTCATCAAACATAACATCTCTACTCACTTGCAATTTCTAAATGGAAGGGTTGAAACATCTATATCCCTTTTATTCTAAGGAGTATCTAATGAAGATACACTTCTCAACTTTTGGCTTTAGTTTGGATCTCATCAGGATCATGCACATATGTAATGCAACCAAACACTTTGAGGTCTAAGACATCTAGTTTCTTGCCTATGAATTTTTCTTCAGGTGTTATGCCATGAATTGTTATTATGGGTGTTCAATTCATGATATAAACTACATTTGCTACTACTTCTGCCCAAAAGTAATTTAACAAATTCTTCTCATTCAACATGGCACATGCTATTTTTACAATGTGCTTATTCTTCTTTTTAAACTCCATTTTGCTATGGGGAATAATTACATGAATATTTCCTTTGATTCCTTCAAGTATTCATTGAATTCATTTGAAAAATATTTTCCCCCTCAATTGAACCTTTGGCATTTGATGCTCACACCCTTCCTTTTCCACCATTGCTTTGAAATTCAAAAGATGTTGAAACACTTCACCTTTTTGTTTCATGAAATAGTCCCATACCTTTTTTGTGTGGTCATTAATGAAACTCACATAGTACTTACATCTTCCAATGGATTCCATTTTTGTGGTCCACACATTTAAATGGATCATTTCCAAAAGTTTGGAACTTACATGAGTTGTTTAAGCTAGGAATGGATGCCCAGCTTGCTACCCCAATTAACATGTTTCACAAACTTTTGGCATCACCTCTTTGGTTTGAAATTTGGACAGACCTTTAACAAAATTTTGTTTCTCCATCAACTTAAGGTGTTGGAGATTAACATGGCCAACCCCCTTGTGCCAAATTCCAATGTTTCTAGCTCCTTTTCCATGTGTGAATAACATGGAATTCACCTAAGGCATGCTCACATCCAAAGTGAACATATGTCCATTCCTTTTCCCTTTTGCAATCAATTTGCCTTCGTTCATGTCTTGCACAAAACATCCATTAAGGTTGAATATCACTTATAAACCTTGTTCCACCATCTGGCTTACAAAGATTAAATTCTTTGTTATGGTTGGAACATGAAATACATATTTCAAGTATTTTATTTGCCCATTTTACATGGACAATGGCACCTTGCCAATTTGTGTGATAGATGTGTAGTGTCATCACTAGTTTCTACGAAACTTAATGTTTTCAAATCCCATGTGTCTCTAAACCACTCTCCATGACTAGTCATGTGGTTTGAAGCTCCAGAATCCACATACCAGACACACTTATCTGATACACCTCCTATCATTGAATTTACCATGTGTTGCATCATAAACAATTATTCATCACCTTGATTGTTAGTTGATGCATAATTCCCTTGTAGTTTTTCATTCCATGCATCAGGTTCCTTTTTTTTATAATAGTTTTTTGCTTAAGTTTCTTGTAGTACTAGCGATTTTATTGGAAACAACTTGAAAACAAGTAAGAAATGAAAGATTCAAGGTTGACGAAATGGAACAATGGTATTAACTAACAAGAAGATTACAAAGGTTGTATGCTTCAAATGCTACAATCACAAAATTATGGCTTGCAATAACTAACAAGGCTTGAAGGTTTTAATGGAACAATTGTATTAACTAACAAGAATATTACAAAGGTTGTATGCTTCAAATGCTACAATCACAAAACTATGGCTTGCAATAACTAACAAGGCTTGAAGGTTCTATGTGCATTCAAAAACCATGAAAAGAGAGAATGAAAGACTACTGAAAACCACTCCAATATATATTATCTCTTAACCCTAAAGTAGTCGTCATTTAACCCTAACTTAGTCGTCGCCTAACCTTAACCCTAGCCGCCACCAAACCCTAACCCTAATTGTAACAAAATCCTAAATAGCCTCCATTTCCAAAACCTAACCTAATTATTACAAGGATGTGAATACTATTCATCCTTTTAATGAATGTTTAACTCATTCATCAACATTGGGAATTAGAAACGAATGGTATTTCTAATAGATTTAAGTCGATGTTTGATTGTTGACCTTGATGACTTCCACCATGGCCTCCATGATTTCCCCTACTTCTAAAATTTCCTCGTCCATCTCCATGAGGTTGATCTTCATGTTGATGATGTGAGCCATGTGAGCTTCCATGTTAACCTTGAAATGAGTATCTACTGCCTCTACCTTTACTTTTATTTCTACCTATTTGAGTAGAAGGCATATTTTTGTGATCCTCCACTCGATGAAATACCAACAATTTTCGTCTCTTCACTTATAAGTAAGGTTATTAATTATTGGAAATCAATAAATGTTTTTCAAACTGAAGTTTGGAACTAGCTATAGTCTTTTCCAAGACCATTAAAAGTCACAACCATTAAATTTTCATCATTTACAAGGGTTCCTATAGATGCAAAAACATCTACAATGCTTTCACCTTTATATAATACTACTAATGTTCATCTTTTTTTTATAGATTATGCAACTCTTGCTTGAATTACATTTTACAAGTTTGTGTATTGGTGATGTACATCTTCATTAATGTATCCCAAGGTTGTTTAAGTGATTTTACATCTTGAATAAACCTAATCATCAATCAAACACACTCACAAAAAGCCAATATAAGATTTTAAAGACTTTCTCATGCCAAGTTTTGTTGGCTCAAATTTGTTGTTGTGTGGGGTTTTTATGGAGAGGAGGTTCTTTCTCATCACTGGTTATGAACTCCCAATAACCTTTCCCCATCAAAAACGTCATAATCCTGATTAAATTTTCACACTTGGAAAATGTTCTTGTCTAATTTTTGAATTGCAATTTGAGAAAGACCGTTTGCCATCTCTCAAAGCAACATTCAATGTCTTTTTGGGTTTTCACAAATGATTTGTTTCAAAAAATAATTATTTTTCTTTCCTTGGGTTTTTAGGGTTAAGGTTAAGGTTTTCCTTTTTTAAGTTTTTAAAATTGGGGTTAGGGTTAGGTTTGAACAAAATGGACCTTGGATATGTACATATGTTTTGAGTATTATACGAGGTTTTATACTATACATAAGTTTGAAATATATGTATGTATCTCGTATAATATTTTGTATGGTATTAAATATATGATTACATACCAAAATTTTGTATGAAGGTCTTGATAATGTATTTGTGTTCAATAATATTCAAAATCCAAATTCCTTCCCTAAAATTTTCCCAAATTGTATTTGTTGTATTCCAAAATTTATTTTGATATCTTTTCAATGTAAACTTTTATCACTAGCAATTTTGTAAAACTACACCCCTCACATATGAACTCAAATCAATCTCAAACTTTGATGCAACATGAAAAATTATGTTTACTATCATTTTTGAAAAGTTCAGCTCATTTGATTTCATAAAATGAGAGATTTTGTTACTTTCTTGAAATCACCTCAAATTGGGACCCGAATACAAAATGATTTACAAATCTCTTTCAAAAACTCCAAACCCCTTGAAATTTTGTGACACACATTAAATATATGTCTTCCACATCTACTCAAAATTTTAGCCTTATTGATGATGATCACAAAGAGTTATCAATTTCAAAAGAAGGACTTCAAAACTAAGGTTAAAACTTTAGATATTTGGATATGTTTCAATACATATCCAAATGGCATGAAATTTATCCCACATATGAAATCATTTATGATATGTAAGATTGCAAAGTTGCAGATCCAAAAACGCTCCAAAAGATGATATATGATTAAAAACCAAATTTGACACAAAGTTTTCCAAAAAGCTCATAGTTTTCACAAAACATGTCTTTTTCTTTTGAAAATATAAGCATCTTATAATCCTCTATAATCCCTCCAAGTTTCACTCCAAGATTTTTTCATAATAGATCTAAATCTAGATTTAAAGATCTAATTTTCACAACTTTCAATGTGTTTATCTCCTCTCACCTCCTTTCTTTTCTTTTCTTTTTATTCACTATTTTTCCCTTCTTCCCTTCTTTCTTGCACTTGACAAATTCCAATGATATTACTACAGAATTTCAAGCTTTAATTTTAGAGACTTTTTAGCTTTAAATCGTTTTCAACTTTCTGATCAAACAACCTAAGCTCTGATACCATATTAACAAATAGGAGAACTAATCAAGTGCAAACATAAATCTTTATTGAAAAGAAACTAAAACATGATGCTCACAACATAGAACATAACATCAATAATTCCTCAAGCTTCTTTTCACATCAAATATACAAACTTGTGTAATGAAAAGAAAAAGTTAAACCATCAACACCAAGGTATTTAATTAAGAGACCAAACCAAAAATAACCAAACTAATCTAAATACAGAAAATAGTTCAACCCTATGAAAGTAACCAAATTAATCTAAGTAAAGAAAATAGTTCAACCTTATGAAAATAACCTAGTTACTTTCCTATTCCAATAACTAATGAAAACCTAACTAATTGAGTTTGAATTCTCAACATGAATAATGGTATTCCCACGATATTAATATCCAATAAATGTATGTGGATTTAGCGTAACATACACATCAAATTAATGGCCCATATTATGTCCATGTTATTTCACCACACATTTATTTCTTGTTATATTTCAAACAAAATTAATTGGAATGATGTTAATGTATCTTGTATGCATTCAATGATCATATAATACCTTCAATATCTATGTCTCATATTGGCCAAATTGTTAGTATTAAAGATACATTTTAATTTTACGTAACTTGAAATTTGGTCCACAACTATTTTGCCCACTTTCAAGATGAACAATACAAAATTTGTTTGGACACATTTCCATGTATTCCATCTTGTTCATGATGGACTTTGTGGAAAATTATATTTTTCAAAAGTTAATGAGATTCAAGAAATGCATTAACATTGTTTTCAAGTTTCAATTCTAATACACATTTGGTATAAATGGAACCCCCAACTATATCACAAATCCTTAGTGTAATGAAAAAAGATTACTTATAAAAATACCATTAATATATTTTAGGTGATAATGAACATGATACCCTATTTGTTCATCATTGTTTTGAGTTCCATTGGTCACACTTGATTTTAGGAAGATTCTATCTTAATTAATTGATCTAGTTTAGTTAAATAGTTTTGTTGCATAGTGCTTTACTTTTCCCAGTCCTTCTTAATTCCCAATAGTTTGACCTTGAGTTCTTTTTGTAAATGTTAAGTAATTTTTTTGTATATGATTTAAGGGTTACAATGCCTTATTGTTTTGAATTCTTCCATATTTCCTATAGTTTTGAATTAGATTTGTCGCAACCCCACTTTGGCCAAGTGTGGGGGTGAAGCCCAACACTTGGAAAAGTTGGAGGTTGGGAGTCTTCCGAGACTCCCGAATGTTCAGAGCTCGACAGCAAGGGGCAAAACACCTCGCATTGGAGTGTTCTTGGTGTCATTGGAAAGGTCTTGAAACGTAGATATCGAAAATGCCCTCGCATTAGCAATTCGGACATCTGCAGCTCAAGTTATGGGCAAAAGAAGGGCCGGGAGTCAAATTGGCAGTTTGACTCCCGACCACTAAAAGTCGGAAATCGACCTCTTTGCGACGTCCGATTTGAGTGTGCGACATGGCGTTGAAAAGATCTCGACGAGGGCTACAACTTTGGTTCAGACCTCGTCGCGATCCAACTTTGTAGTCAGGAGTTATGGCGGTTCAAAGTTTCGGGAGTCCTGCCAGGACAATTTCGGGACTCCATTTTGGGAGTCCCGGGAATTTGTGCCATTCGGATGTAGCCTCCGCGACCAGCCGCAGAGAATACTATATGGGGGAAGGTGGTGGCTTCCCCCGAGTCCGGGCCGTGGTGAGTCTTGTGTGTTCAAGT
>Ga0116231_10012254_pt1 | contig 12708 bp, 12 predicted proteins | sample S1TSphgellanicum_2_FD_89695 | JGI IMG/M metagenome (GOLD analysis project Ga0116231, IMG submission 89695) | Host-associated microbial communities from peat moss isolated from Minnesota, USA - S1T2_Fd - Sphagnum magellanicum MG | ecosystem: Host-associated > Plants > Peat moss > Unclassified... | reverse complement strand
GGGTTTTTTTTCAAAATCTTCAAATAGTTTATCATCTTCATCGTGCTAATTGGTGCCAATGTGGATGTGGTGTTGTTTTGGCCTTCTGTTTTGGTCAAAAAACATTTCTATGTTATGTCAAATAAATTGGAGTCAAGGTTTTTTTTTCAAAATCCTCAAATAGTATGTTGTCTTCATCGTGCTAATTGGTGTCTATGTGGGTGTGGTTTCGCTTTGGCCTTCTTTTTTGGTCAATTTTTTTTCTATGTTATGTTACATAAATTGGAGTTAGGTTTTTTTCTTTTCAAAATCCTCAAATAGCTCCACTAGCAAGGATCTCCAACATTAATTAACATTAAATGATGATTGTCCAAAGTGGGTTGTAGCATTTTTTCAAAAGTGCTGCTATAAGTGACAACCTAGGAAATGCATAGGTCTAGATGTGGCTTATTTATTTATTTTTATTTCCAAAAAAACAAAATTTTCATGACTTTTTTATAGTTTTTGAGAAAAAATTTGCCAAGTTGTGAAAATTTGGCCCCCAAAAACACTGGTTACAAACTGGGGAATGATAAAAGAATGTTTTTTGTATAAAAAGATAATTTTGATTCAAGGAAAGGTAAGCATGTTTGTGAAAAAAAAGAAAAAAAATGCATAGTGGCAAATTTGAAAAGAAGTACCTACCTTACAAAACTTACCTACCATGAATGTTGATATGGATGTTATGAAAGTGGTGAATTCCCACTTGACAATATGCTTGAAAACCAACCTAAAAATACACTTTGAATAGACTTTTATAAATTGTTGCAAGTAGGGTGTTTTTTTGTTAAAAAATTGTTTAGTAGGTGCACTGATGATCCTCCAAAAGAGGAATGAATCAAGTTTGGCTACATGACAAAATAGAAATTTTATGAAACCCCCCCTATACCTATTTTGGTGACATCCTTGGAGCTATTGTCTAAATCTGGCAAATTCAACATCTTTTTTCCTCAAAATATGGTTGTGACAAAAAAATAAGGCACATGAAAATCAGAACACAAAACACACATATATTGAATGGTATATATACACTCAGAATCACCCACTAGCATGAGCATGTGATCACCTGGCTCAAATCTTGGGACCACCTAAATTACTGCCTTTCTCAACAAATAGAGGCTTGAGGTCTTTAAGGGGTCAGATCACTCTGATCTCTTTCTTTCTTGAGCCCACAAGCCTTCCTTCTCCTTCTCAAATTCTTCAAACCATATGAACCCAAAACGACATCAAATTTCCACAAGAACCCAAGTTCCTATTTACATTTGGTAACATAAATCCTTCAGCTCAGACAGATTGCATAATCTAATGTTCTTAAAACCATCTCTCAAATTGGCAACACATAAAAGCAGGAAAACAACACATATCAACTCCCCGGTGACTACTTCACAAGTCTTACAAAGAACCACAACCCTCCTTCACATGATCCACCTTGTAAATTCAATAGACTATGGCTATTTTTCAAAGTTCCCAATAATCAGGGTACTCTCTAATGAAATGTAAGCCAAGAACACTCACATACAGATCAACCCAACACGCACACATTGAAAAGGATTTCTGACCACTCTTGAGACCTCTAAAATTTTCATCATCCCCTTTATCAACCATCAAAAACCACTTTTAAACCAAATTTCTACCTCTTTAAATACATTGCGCAGCAAATCTTTTTGTACCTCTGTTGGAGATAGAAATTTTACTTCCCTTCCTCAGAAACCTTTACCTATTGTTTTAAAAAAACCAAACCTTCCCCACTTATTTGCTTTGTTGTTCATCCTTCTGCCAATCCACAATAAGATTTCCACCAACTACATTTCACTTGGCAACTCCCTTGCCACACAATCATCCAACGTCCAATAATATCCACATCAGCATACACATCCCAAATAAAAGAAGACAACATAAAAATTTCAACACCATAAACACCATCACATTTCCATCAATGCTCTTCCTTGTCTCCATGCCGTTGTGAATAAACACTACCAACCACAAACGGGAAAAAAAAATCCTTCCTTGAAAACCCTAAAATAAAAACTTGTTACATGGTCACTTTATACCAATTCTCCAAAAAAAATCCTTCCTTGAAAACCCTGAAATAAAAACTTGTTACATGGTCACTTTATACCAATTCTCCAAAAAAAAATCCTTCCTTGAAAACCCTGAAATAAAAACTTGTTACATGGTCACTTTATACCAGTTCTCCAAAAAAAAATCATTTGTAGCTCAAGTCAAAGAAATAAGTTATCATGATTTCTCACCAATCAATTCCTTCCTTCAATACTTGAGATATTTCAATGTCTACACAAAGAATTTGATGTGTTCTTTCAGGGTCGTGTCAATGCCATTTGGAGTTTCAAAAGGGAAGGCCCTCCTCTTTCTATCTTGATTACTTTTTTTTGTCAAAAAAATTCTATTATGTTAGAAAGGATGCAAGTGTCTTCCATCTTAAATCAGGCCATAATGGCAAGCCTAGCCATTTCCTGACTTCCACCCTTTCAGAACATATCCCCATTGCCACAGCCGACCTATGGATTGTTGAGATGGAAAGCTTTTGACATTTAGTTTCTGCTAACTTGATGTCCTTTAAATTCTCCCTTTTTATCTAATACCTTGGTACATTTTCTGAATCAGTGGTGTGTTTTTTAATAAAGTTTTGCAGGGTTTTGACTTGGGAGGATTTGCAGCCCTTTTTTCCATTGCCAAGTGACAAATTTTTAACCCAAAAAAATCACTGGTTGGAAGTACCTATGTTGCTGGTAGGCCAAACCCCCCATCAAGTATCAGGGTGGTTCTTAATTGTTCATAATCATGGTTCTCAAAAAAAATCAGATACCTACATTCTGAGAGATATATATAACCTGGTTTTAACCAATTGAAAACTCAAATAACTGCATGAAATCTGCTGGCTTCTTTCATAAAACCTGGTGGTTTTTTGAGGGGTTTGGAATAACCGGAACCAATGGTTCTTTGATTCTGATTTCCAAATACTTGGAACCTGGTGGTACTCTAATTCTGAATTTTTTTAAACCAGAAGCAACAGGTATTAACAAAATCAATGAGCTGCCCGATCCTGGTATTGACCAGTGTTGGGCAGTTCTTTACTATTATGAAGAACTTCCAGTTCCGGGTATTAAAAAAAGTAGAACTGTTTCGATTCCAGTTTCACATATAAATTAGGATCAGGAATCCATTTCTAGATCTGCTTCTTCCAAAGACAATCCGGTTCTGATTCAGACCCAATTCCAATCCAGTTGCAGGAAACCTGGACTGGAACCAGTAATGTTAACTTCTGGTTTTCAATGGGATGAAGTGTTGCAGCACCCCATTGTAGCTATATCTCCCATGGATATCAGGAGGACACTAAATACCCCCTAAATGAGCGGCTCTGACATAGCATCAGTTCTGCACCCTATTTGGTTCTATGCACTGCACAATTCATGTCCTCCATGATCAAGACCTACCCTGCTAAGGACATTTATTTTGGGTATGTTGTGTTGTTTCTCACTAGATTTGAACCCATGACTTCAGAGGAGTAGTAGGACCTAGAATGTGTAGTGTCTAACGCCCACCCAACACTGGGTAATATCAATAGTCCGGTTATGAAGTGTTTTTGTCCGGGCATTAAGTTAATGTATAAATTGGAGGCTTTGCTTTTGGGGTTGTGAGTATGTGTGAGTGCAACAGGGTTCTCATCCTTCTTAAAATTGAACCACCCCCTCACACACTTGTTGATCTTGGTGCCAAAATGTTATTTGCTTTTTGTAAAGCTTGAAGCTTTTGATCAAGCTTTGAGAAGCTCCATGTAGGGTGCCCTAGAGGCTTTGACTAGAAAGCCATAGAAAGCAATTGGTATTGGCATAGCAAATACACTTGGAGCTGCTTCGAGAAGGTGCTTGCAACCAATGTGAGAAGGAAACACCTTACAGACATTGGTTGTGAACATTCAACCTCGTCACATGCTCAGCAAGCCCAAGTACTAGAAAACCCTAATCTAATGGTGATCGTGTCAAGGACATTGGAAAAGATACAGAAAGAACTTTTCAAATTTAGTATTTGTATTTTAAAGTGCCTCTCCTGCCAGGATTTCCCATTTTCCATTTTAGGGATCTTACAAAAGTGTAAGGTAAGGAACCTTACACTTTCATAAGATCCCTAAATTTGAAGTCATTCTTTATATTGGGGAAGGAACCCTGTTGAGGCTCTTCTTGGATTTGAGGGCCTGGCCAAGGGCTACATCACCCTCAGCCAGGCCCTCAAATCCAGGAAGAGCCTCAATGGGGATCCTTACCCTATACATAATTTTTAAGAGAAAAATACTAGTAGATGTCAAGAGCAAGGACTGAAAATCAATACTTTATTTTTCCTTCTTGATTTCTCTTCAAGGCCAATATTCATTTATTGACAATTCAAAAGAACTGCACAAACTTTGCAATGAGTATACAAACTGTAGGGTTTAATTATGAGGGAAAAGGGATAAAAGGAGGAAAAAGAAATACCTCAAGTCTGGTTGTGGTTGTATTTCCATGTCTTGTGGCTCTAGCTGAGGAAAAGGTGGAAATCAATAGTGGGCAGCTAAGTCCTTTACCGAGATCTGCCCATGGATAAATAAAGGAGAAATAATATAACCAACCCATCTGGCAGAGAGTTTCTTCCACCCTTTTAATCACCATACCTGGATTGTGAACATATTTAGACTGACATTGTTTCACCCCTACTCTGTTGGTACGTTTGAGGTCGAGCTTCACCCAATGGCAGGTAATTGTTTTGAAGTGGGATACAAAATGTACTGACCAGTGTTGGGCGGATATTAACTGTCAACTCGGTCATCAACCAGGTCCAATGCAGGATATGACATATAAACTTGTTAGGATGAAAATGAACTGACATCCGGCTAAGACCCTGCCCAACCTGGTATAAAGTTTCTAAGACCCAGCAAGACCCTATTTTGAACAACTATGATTGCAAACCTGAATTGTTCAACATTGTGATAATGAATAGTGTGGCTATCTCTCTCTCTCTCTATCTCTCTCTCTCTCTCTCTCTCCCTCAAAATTTTCTCCCATTTGTGACAATTTTAGTGTTCAAAGATTTTGCCTGCAAATTTGCTATGAACTGTTTTGTCCTCTTGGGGTTGTGGATGATGATGATGAAACCTTCAGGGATTCGCTGAAGGTTCAGGGACATGCTCCAATATAGAGCATAGCTGCAATCACTAAAACATGAGCTTGACAAAGGCTAAAACTTTATACATCAGTTCTTGCTTGCTATGATTTGCTACACCTCATACCTTGTGTTCCTTCATGACATCCATAGAAGGTGTGTTGTTATCATGAACAAGAAGTGAGTCTTCATCTTTTTTGTATCTACGGACTAGGTATCCAGCAAGAGCTCTTAGGTTACTACACATAATCAATCAACAGGAGCTGTGAGAATATGTGCAGTAACTGGGCAGCTCGAACCAGTTACCAGACATAATCAGTCATCAGTGGGTGGCGAGTGGTCACTCACTTGCCTTCGACCAGTCGTAGTAGACAGAGGTTATGAGAAAACAGGCCAATGGCATGCACTCCCCCAAGGGTCAACACAGGTTATGAGCAACAGCCAATTGGGTGGCATGGTGCAGACAGGTTATCACTTATAATCCATGTGAAGCCAGCCAATCATGTCATGAGGCAGCCCTCAACAACCAGTTCTGGTTAAGATAAACAGTAGACTCACTCTGCCATCAGAATGCTTGTGAAACTGCAGTTTTTATACGGATAGCTGAGCCCTTTCAGTTGCTTGCAATCTGTAGCTCCTGCAAAATGACATTTATCAGTACCAATTTGACCTACCTTAAGTAAAAGAATTATGTATTGAAGCCAATTCGGTTTAGGGTTTCATACATGCATTTGTTATGAAATTTGTGTTTAGATGGAGGAAATTTAAAAACCACTATCAATGTCAATGGAAGGAAAACAAAATTGAACTGAAGTTTATAACCAGTTGTAAGTTATGACCAGAAGGTATTTGCCTACATCTGGCACAATTGCAAAAAAAAGATATAACCACAGTGGATGGACATTTTTTTCCGAAACAATATTAACCCTAAACCCTGGTCCAATGGATGTGTTTCTCTAATTTGCTACTGGATAAAAAATGCCAGAGGTGTAACCCAGCACCCTCAAATGCACCACCCCCATTTTTCTGTTTTGAGGCCATCCAGTTGGATGAACCCCAATTTTAGAACCCATGGCATAATTTTAGAACCCTCAGCTATGGGGACTTTAGCTGGAAAACAAGAACCCAATGAAAAAAAGTTTCCTGTCCATGCACCATCCATGCATGGTGGTTGGTGCATTTGTGGGTGCTGTCTCACTCTGGCCATTCTATTCTACCTATTATACAAAACCCCACACAACACTCATTTCAACCTTTAGTGCTGAGCATCTTACATGTGCAAGCAAGGAGCTCGCCATATACTTCTGAATTTGATGGATGAAACCAAGTAAAAACTGAAAGCCTAGAAATAAGACTGGCAATGTTTGAAACAATACCTATCCTAAATGTTCAATATTTGGTAGGAAGTTACAGTGAATTTTTTTTTATGCCACAACATGTAAAAGGAAGCACCTTGTTTGAGCCAACAATTCTGATAGATTACGATCTAGATGGTCTCGTCCAAGCTAGCATGAAGATGGAGCAGCTGCTTGTACTCTGTCAAGAGTGACGGGATATCATCCATTCGCACCTGGAGCATAGAATCTTGAGGTCAGAATTGTGTTGGACCCATTGCAGTACGAAAGGGCACATACATACAGCAAAAAAATAAGTGATTGATTTGTGACGAAGAAATATTTGCAGGTGACAATTGTCCTTCAAAGCAATGATCAACAATCTCATGACAGAAAGGCATCCATGTTGATGGGTCATTGCTCAAAAAATTGGCCTGTTTTGCTCGAAAAATGAACTGGGCATCCAATGATCAGCTTGAAAGCTGTGCCCCAAGGTCTGCATTTAATCAAGGATACAGTTTTTTTTTTAAATCACCTGATTAGCATCTTGCAAATGGTAGAAACGGTATGTGTGCAGTTTGGTGGCTTCACCATGCAGAGCTTCACACTCCAATATCCCACTTCTGCAAAGAAAATGTGGAATGCCATCAAACTGTTGTAGAATGGGACAACCACCACAATTCAAATGTCCAATGCACCAGTAGTGTGCAATGGAAGTTGGGTGACATCATCACATTTCAACAAAAAAGAATGAAAAAAGAATGTCCATTTTCCATTGTTATGCATGAAAGCCAAATCAGAAATTTACCTGTGTAATTTAGTCAAGAGGCGACAATAGTCACGAAGCAGAGGGCTGAGCTCCCGCAGCTGAATTGAATGTGCATCTGATTGCCTCCAATGCTCTCTCACTGTCTGAAAGCATCCAAATATATGTCATGACACTCAGATCACATAAAAAGCCTAAAGAAAACTTGACCAAATGGCTTGAGAATAATTTTCACTCAGAACCATGATCAATTCTAAACCCACCTTCAGAATAGCATCCACAGTAGGAGCAGATTGACTGTTCTCAGGTAGCAATCCTTGTCCCAAGGTCCAAAGCTCCTTGTCAATGACTTCAGTGTAAGGAGATGTAGCCACTGCTGCAAGCGGCAGTCCAAGACGCTCTCGTAGCTCACGCAGTGGTGATGCAGGACCTTGACGACTCCTCTTTTTAGTCAAGACACAAATGAAGTCAAATAACATATAATGCGACTGAACCAAATCTACCCAACTTCAAATGCCATGTTTAGAAATGGGTCATATATAGAGTTTACAAGTGCCAATCAGAAACTTTTGAGTCATCAATTGCTCAATATGGGTATTTTAAACCAAGTCTTGGTTTATGGTTGGGACCAACACTTCCAACCATAGCTATCCTTGAAAAGAAGAAATGTGAACAAAGTTGTATGGTCTCTGCTGTTTCAGCATTGGGACAAAATAAGTCAAAAAGGAAATTACATCAGGAAATGTCTGAGGAAGAAGCGTTGATGGTGGACCGGTAGCCTTGAAACTGCTAGCTGGAGATAGCACTGCTTTCTTTGAAATCGGATCATCTGCATCCACATCATGCCACGAAAGTCTAGACTTCAGTTCTATCTAAAAAGCCTTGTGATTTAGCAATTTCCAGCTTGCCTTGGCATCATTTGCAAGTTTATGTGTTGGAAATGAATACATTCCTCAGATTTTCAATCCCAGGAAAGTTGGCCTAAGAACAAAATTCATGTACCTTGGTTCACATTATTGGCTCAAACAAAAAAAAAAGCCTGAAAAGATAAGATCAGGGCAAGGGAGAAAAGACCTTCAGAAACAAGCCACCACATGTCACCAAAGGTAGACTTGCCATCATACCCACCAATCAACAAAAAGCGAGGCCCAATACGAGTCATGGTGTGATATGCACGGGGAGGGGGTGGTTCATTGCTTACAGGCAACTTCTTCCACTGGACCGTTGCTGCACACACAGCTCAAACCTCAAGTATTGGACATCATAAAAGACATTTATATCTTCAATGAAAAGTGTAATGAATTTTGCAAGTCAAACAAGCATAAAACATGGAAAGACAAAGCAAATCTACCTCGATCAAGGACCATGGAATCATTATGGTAGATGTCATAACGAGTCAGCCAACCACCAGTTCCATGGCCTCCAAAGATCAGCAACTGCAATAGATTCAAGCCACAATCACTGACAGTTTCTCATTCCTCTATCTCAACACCCCTTTCATTCACCTTGCTGAAATTGCTGACTTGCAGTTGCCAGAAAGTACTTTGATACCCAAAGAGCAATCACCAACAGATTTATCTCCAACAAGAAATCTAAGAAGAAGAAAATGGCATGTGCTTATAGTTAAGAAAACTGCAGACCTGAGATCCACCAGATGTGGTAGAGTGCCCACAGCGAGATGCTGGGGCAGAACCAGGGAGCTTCAGCTGAGTCCAAGCGGGTGGCTCCTTTTCTTTCTTCCACAAGGCACAAAATCTATCAAAATAAATGTTGAAGAGAATCTATTTCTGTTGGATAACAGATGAGAATCATGTGTTTTCAACCTTGTTCAATGAAACTAAAGCTTACCTATGGATCAAAAATGAAATCTGAAGTGAAAGTGCCACAAATCTTACCTTCATCAAAAAGTCCCTTGAGTGCCCACAAGTCTCCCATTATTGGACCCCCTCCCCCTGCAAGCCCCAACTACATAAAGGATCAAACTACATTCATAATCCTCTTGAAATCTCTGGGCTACAAAAAATCTTCCAACCCAATTGAATACTGAACTCAAAACATTCTGCATGCCTGTTCAAAGAGACAAAGGGACACACAAGATTGGACCTCTGCCACCGAAAATGAGCATGCGCTTCTCCACCATGGTAGCACTATGGCCACAACGGGGTGCCGGTGATGGCCCTGATAAAGGCAGCAGCCTCCATTCAAGTGATACTGCAGACAGGAGAAAATTGTAAATGTGAACTCAGTGAAACAAAAGCAAGTTCTTCTATGTGAGATTCATTTGATACAGTGACTCTGCAAAGATGCCAACGGAAAGCATACAAGTTGATGTGTGGTCATTGTACGTACTTGTATCAAGCACATAAACATCAGACAACCACTTTGTACCATCCCATCCTCCATATCTGCAGGCAAGAATGGTCTTAATGAAGCTCTGGGTAGGTGATGTGCCAACCACAACAAAAAGGAGAATGAAACATAGTATCTAGAATGGACACAGGCCCAAGGACTTCAAGGACAAAGAGAACAAACATGTTGGCTAAATCCCAGAGAGCCTCATTGAATTAGCTGCACTCCAATAACAACTATGGGTAGCTTCAATGCCTTTAGCTTTAGTATACTGCAAGGGGGGGAGAGAGAGAGAGAGAGAAAACACACATCACAAGTTTGCCATTGCCAACAGAGGCACCAGCTGCAAAGTCACGGGGAGGTGGAAGATCACCATATCCGCTTAACTCTACCCACTCCCATGTATCTGGATGCAGACCAAAAAGCAAGTAGATCATGGTGGATGTTTCAGTCCAAGTGCAATCTTTTCCAAACCAAAGGATCATCACAATAGAATCATCTGATCATTTACAATCATAATCCTGCGCCTTAGACCAATCTCTGACATGAGTAACAAGATACATGCATTCCAGTAGTGTGGTCATGACAATGAGAGTGGATATGTGTACGTAGTGCTGTCACTCACCAGTATCCAACATCCAAAAATCTCCAAGCCTGTATCAACCACACCAAGACCTCAAAACTACAGCATTTTCTTGTGTGGATATATTTATCTGTTAAGCAATACTTGAAAAAAATTTGCAAAACCTTGATCATTCAAACCTGATTATCAGCACCCTAATTTGTGACAAAAGAAGCAAGATCACATAGTTTGGGTGTAGAATTAAAAACCGTTTGCGACCAGAGCGACCACCAAACACAAACATGTGGCAACCAATGGCAACAGCCACATGAAAAGCTCGCGGGCTGGGTCCAACCGTAGCCTGGCCATCTCCACTTCCCGTGCATTCCGGTTCATACCAAACTTTGTTGTCTGCCAAACCTTATGTCAGAGAGCCTGATTGTTCTGTGACTTCAAAATACACCCTCACGCTAATCAATTTTATAATCTGTAGGGGCAACATTCAACCCTAGTTTTTGGAACCCTAATTCAACATATACCAATCCTCCTTTAGTATCTTGCATGAATCGGAAGTCACGGGAAATCAAAGAAAACCGTTAATCTTACCAATGTCCAGAACAACCACATCCTGTAGGAATTTTTTCTCATGCAGCCCACCAAAAACCACCACTCGATTCCCGCTTACCCGAACTGCCGAGTGCCCACTAACCCAACACCATGGAAGCAAATTGACAATTCATTCAAAATGCCTTTTCTCAGTCCCATCTGTGATTTTTCAGGTGCATAAAAGATCTGTGTGAAGATATTCAGTCCATACAGTCTTTCCCTTAATTTCTCCAAGTTTCTACCAGATCTCACCTTCATGATTAAAAAATCCAATTTCTGTTTTTCTTTCCCTAAAAACGAAATTACTACTATGATCATCATCATCCTTTATCACACCAACTATTCATTCCATGTGGTTCCTCCATAAAAGAGGAATTCATGCCTACAGACGGGAGATTTTTCACTAACCAAAAGCTGAAATGAGAGAGGAGTGAGATACAAGCACAAAACAGAGGGACAATACCAATACCCACCTGCGGAGAGAAGGAGGATCGCCCTTGAAATCCCCCGGCCCACACTGTACCCATTTCATGTTCGATTGTTTTTTTCTTCTTCCAGTCGAGGGTGGGTGGATGCCAACTCCCTTCTCACAAGCCAAAAAGAATTTTCCCAGCCCTTTGGGCACTTATGCTTTCCTCCAGGCTAAAGTCTGCAAGAATAACAACACACCCACAAAAACCTTCCTTCGCTTCTGATGCTAAACCACTGCAGAAGATGGAAATCGCACAAGCTTGCTTCGCTTGTAAAGCATCAGCAAGCTGGCTGAACGCAGCCCTTAGGGCTCTTTGCGGCCCTTAGGGCTATTTGGGCCCCTAGGGTTTGGGAGAATTTGAGGCGTGCCCTTGTGCACCCATGGGCATTACTGGAATAAGGGCCCACATGAGGGGGAGTGGAGGTGGGCCCCATAGGAGATTTTGAGGTGCTCTTGTGCAAAGGCTTCTTTTGGACACCTAGGGCTTGGGACATTTTTTAGGAGCCCTTGTTGTGCAAAGGCTTCTTTTGGACACCTAGGGCTTGGGACATTTTTTAGGAGCCCTTGTTGTGCAAAGGCTTCTTTTGGACACCTAGGGCTTGGGACATTTTTGAGGAGCCCTTGTTGTGCAAAGGCTTCTTTTGGACACCTAGGGCTTGGGACATTTTTTAGGAGCCCTTGTTGTGCAAAGGCTTCTTTTGGGCCCCTAGGTCTTGGAGATTTGGAGGCACAATGCCTTACTCCCAAAATTTTGCCTACACACAGTAATGTTCATCTCATGCTTTACCATGGGTAAAGCCCCATAAGTAGATACTTGGCCAGACTTGTCTTAGGCCTCTTATTTCAAGAATGCTCACACAAGAGGGGCTTTACTTTTGCTCCCCCCATGCCTTTCAAGCATGTCCCCACGTTCCTCGACTGCCTAAAATGAACTTAGGGCGACTTTAAACGAGGGTCCAAGGTCCAGGGACCAATGAATTCAAGCAATCTTATTGATCAAAAGCTTTAAATTGGTCCCAAGGCCTTTAGACGAAGGTCCAAGACCAAAAAGTGGCAAATTGAGGCTAAACCTACATGGCACCTGTTTTGGAGGGAAAATCAATTGGTTCGGACCAAAAAACAGTGCTAAAAGGAGCTCCTGATTTGGAGAACCTAGAATCAGGCTAGGGACCAAGGTATAGTCCAACTCAAGGATTCAATTTGCTTCAAATCAGTCCAAATTGGTTGCTAGGAAATTGGACCTTGGACCTTCATCTAAAGTGGGCCTTAGACTACTTACACATGACCAAACCACACATCCATTAATCCCCCATCGTAAATCCAATCTCAAACTAACTCTTTGAGGGCTGGAGTGAATTAGCAGCCACCAATGCACCAGTTGAGGATGAGCCCGTTCAGCCTGTTTTGCGGATGAACATCCTCCCTGCCCGAGGTGTTTTTTTTTTTT
>Ga0116231_10012252_pt1 | contig 12709 bp, 10 predicted proteins | sample S1TSphgellanicum_2_FD_89695 | JGI IMG/M metagenome (GOLD analysis project Ga0116231, IMG submission 89695) | Host-associated microbial communities from peat moss isolated from Minnesota, USA - S1T2_Fd - Sphagnum magellanicum MG | ecosystem: Host-associated > Plants > Peat moss > Unclassified... | reverse complement strand
GATTCGCCTCGTAGGTGCCGTGCATGCCCAGCATGCCCAAAAAATGCGGGTCGGAGGCGGGGAAAGCGCCAAGCCCCATCAGCGTGTTGGTGCAGGGCAAGTCGGCCAGCCGCACCAGCTCCGCCAGAAGCCGGCTCGCCTCCGGCCCGGAATTGATCACCCCGCCGCCGGCGTAAACGATCGGGCGCCTGGCGGATTTCAGGGCCGCCACCGCCTTGCGGATCGCGGAAGGCTCCGGCTGGGTCACGGGCCGGTAGCTGCGATGCGGCTTGCTGCCCGGCGGCGCATAAGGCGCCGGCGCGATCAGAATGTCTTTCGGCAGATCGACCACAACGGGGCCGGGCCGGCCGCTGCGCGCCACATAGAAGGCGTCGTGCAGCGTGCGGGCGAGATCGTCACTACGCTTGACCAGATAATTGTGCTTGGTGGCGGGCCGGGTGATGCCGGTGGTGTCGGCTTCCTGGAAGGCATCGTTGCCGATCAGATGGGTCGGCACCTGGCCGGTGAGGCACACCACCGGGATACTGTCCATCAGCGCATCGACAAGGCCGGTCACCGCGTTGGTAGCACCCGGGCCGCTGGTGACAAGCACCACGCCGACCCGGCCGGTGCTGCGGGCATAGCCCTCCGCGGCGTGAACCGCGGCTTGCTCGTGCCGCACAAGAATATGGCGGATCGCGTTCTGCTGGAACAGCGCATCATAGATCGGCAGCACGGCGCCGCCCGGATAGCCGAAAATCACGTCCACGCCCTGGTCCGCGAGGGCACGAAGCACCACTTCCGCGCCGCTGGTGGCAGGCATGGAATGGTCTTGCACCAGGCTTCCGCCAGGCAGGGAGAGCGCGTTCATGGCGGGGTCTTACGGCCCATGCTGCGACGCGTCAACCGACTTCATGAATAAAGTTAACGAGATCGGGCAAAAAACTTTCCATAAATTGCCTTGAATCCTCGAATCGCGCAAGGAACCTATGCGTTGCCTCCTGGGCAGCAATGTGCCTGTGGCGAAACCAGGTGCCCTGACGCTTCGTGTACTGCATCGTCGCCTGGCAGGTGCGGCGGCCGGCTTCCGGCAGGCTGATCTCACCGCGCAGATAGGCCGAAAGTTCCGGCACCCCATGGGCGCGCATCGCCGGCAGCGCCGCCGGCAGATTTTGCGCCATCAGGGCACTCACTTCGGCCAGAGCGCCATGTTCGATCATCGCCTCGAAGCGCGCCTCGATCGCGATTCGAAGTGTGTCGCGCGGCGGATCGAGCAGGATGGCGCGCAGCGACCACGGGAAATCATCTGCCGGCCCCGATTGCAGGTCGTGCCAGGCCGCCAGCCCCTTGCCGGTTCCGCTCCACACTTCCCAGGCCCGGGCAATGCGCTGGCTGTCGCCCCGCCGCAGGCGCGTAGCGGTCTGCGGATCGGCCTCCATCAGGCGGGCATGCAGCCCGTTCGGACCCAGATCCGCGAGCAGAGCGCGGGCTTCCTGCCGGGCACGCGGCCCGGGATCGGGTATTTCGGCAAGGCCCTGGGTGAGTGAGGCGAGATAAAGCCCCGTGCCCCCGCACAGAATGGGGATACTGCCCTGTTGCGCGGCCTGCTGCATCGCGGCCAGCGCCGCCCCGCGCCACCAGGCGACAGTCGAGGTTTCGCTGGCCGCCCGCACGCCATAGAGTGCATGTGGGAGGCGTGCTTCCTCTTCCGGGGTTGGTCTTGCGGTCAAAATGCGCAGATCGCGATACACCTGCATCGCATCCGCATTGATCACGGTCCCGCCCAGCCGCTCCGCCAGCGCCGAAGCCAACGCCGACTTCCCGCTACACGTCGGCCCCGCCACGGCGATCGCAAGGTTGCTCACCGCCGCATCCAAGTTGTAACAACGCGAAAAGCCAAGGAGGTTGGCCGAACTCCCTCGCCCGCGAAGCGGGAGAGGGAAGGGGCCCACCGCGTAGCGGTGGGAAGGGTGAGGGCGTTCGGGCAAGGGCCAGAACCCGATTTCACCAATCGCATCTTGGAAGGGCGGGTTTTGCCGTACGTATTAACGCTGGTAGCCGCGCGCGACGCGACTGTGCTCACCCAGCCCATGATCGACCGCGTGCGCGACGCCGTGGGCGGCAGCCTCACCCCGCGCATCCTCTCGCCCGGCGAAGCGGCCGACATCCCGGGCCTGCCAACCGACGACCTTGCCAAGGCGCGCGCGGCCCTGGAAAGCGCGCCCGTGGATGCGCTGATCTCACGCGAGCGCGGGCGGCGCCGGCGGCTTCTGGTGGCGGATATGGACAGTACCATCGTCACAAGCGAGACACTGGACGAACTGGCGGCCCATACTGGCTTCGGCGAGGCGGTGGCTGCGATCACACATCGCAGCATGAACGGCGAAGTGGATTTCCGCGAGGCCCTGCGCCTGAGGGTCGCCATGCTGAAGGGCCTCGACCTGGCGGCCCTGGAGGAAACAATGCGCCACGTGGAACTCACCCCCGGCGCACGCACGCTGGTAGCGACGATGCGGGCCGGCGGCGCGATCACCGCGCTGGTCTCGGGCGGATTCACCTTCTTTACGTCACGTGTCGCCGCACTCTGCGGGTTCGATCATCACCGCGCCAATATTTTGGTCGATGACGGCCGCGCACTCACCGGCGAAGTAGCGGAGCCGATTCTGGGCCAGGATACCAAACTGCACACGATGCGCCGCCTGGCGAAGGCAGCCGGCCTGCATCGCACGGCAACGCTCGCTGTGGGCGATGGCGCGAACGATTTGGCCATGCTGCGGGAGGCAGGCCTCGGCATCGCGTTTCACGCCAAGCCGGTGGTGACCGCGGACATCAGCAACCGCATCGAGCATGCCGATCTGCGGGCCGTGCTGTTCGCGCAGGGCTATCCCGCGCGGGCATTTAGGGAGTAAAAAAGAAGTTCTTTTTTGAAAAAAAGAACCAAAAAACTTTTATGTCTCCGCGGCTCCCCAAAGGGAGGCGGTGGCCCGTATCTCGCCGCCAGCGCAGGAACAAAAGTCTTTTGGTTCTTTTCTTCAGAAAAGAACAGCTTTCTTCCTAACTCTCCAACATCTTCTTCAACAAATTAACATCTTCCGCAAAGCTGCTGTCGGCGGTTATCAATTCATGGATCCGAGTACAGGCATGCATCACCGTTGTGTGGTCGCGATTGCCGAATTTCTTGCCGATCTCAGGCAATGAGCGGCTGGTGAGTTGCTTGGCAAGATACATCGCCACCTGGCGCGGCCGCGCCACCGCGCGGGCACGCCGCGCGCTCACCATGTCGCCGATCCGCATATTGTAATGTTCCGCGACGCGGCGCTGGATTTCGTCGATCGTCACGCGCTTGTCGTGTGCCTTCAGGATGTCGTGCAGAACTTCCTGCGCGGTCTCCAGCGTGATCGGGCGATTGAACAGTTGCGCATGCGCAATCAAACGATTGAGCGATCCTTCAAGCTCGCGCACATTGGTGGTGATCTTGTGCGCCAGGAATTCCAGCACCCGCCCCGGCACATCGGCCTGCGCGCGCGTCGCCTTGGCTTCCAGAATGCTGATGCGCAATTCAAACGTGGTGGCGTGGATATCCGCCACCATGCCGCAGCCCAGGCGCGTGCGGAGCCTGTCTTCCAATCCGGAAAGATCCGATGGCGATTTGTCGGCGCTCACCACGATCTGCTTGCCGGCATCGACCAGCGCATTGAAAGTATGAAAAAATTCTTCCTGCGTATTGTCCTTGCCGATGAGGAACTGCAGGTCGTCGATCATCAGCACATCGACCGAGCGCAGATGATCCTTGAACTCGATCGTCTGCTGCGAGCGGATGGCCGCGATGAAGCGGTACATGAATTTCTCGGCCGACATGTAGGCAACGGTTGCCTGCGCGGCACCACGCCGCGTGAGTTCCAGGCCGACGGCATGCATCAGATGGGTTTTTCCAAGCCCGACGCCGCCGTAGAGAAACAGCGGATTGAACTCCTTGCTACCCGGATGTTCGGCCACGCGCCGGGCGCAGGCATAGGCAAACTCGTTGGGCTTGCCGACGACAAAGCTGTCGAAGGTAAAGCGCGGATCGAGCGGGGCCGACAATTCCTCCGCGACCCGAATGACGCCATTGGTGGATCCGCGCATGATGTGCGGCGCCGGCGATGGCGGGGATGCGAGGCTTTCGGCGAGGCCGCCGCCGGCCCGCTCATCCTGGCCGGAAGAGGCCGCCTGGCGCCCCTTGCCCACGCGAATCTCGACGTGCCGGATCGCGGGATTAGCCTGTTGCCACAACATGCTTATACGTTCGCCGTAATGCGTGCGCACCCAGTCGCGCAGAAAACGTGTCGGCAACAGAACGGTAACCTCGTCGCCGTCGATGCCGCCGAGCGTCATTTGCCGTAGCCAGCTTCGATACTCAACGTCGCCTACATCCTGCTGCAATCGCGTGCGTATACGTAACCATTGGGCGGAGGCTTCAGAGTTCGGGGAATTCAATGCGGCATTCCGTATCGTGGGGGAGTCCTCGACCGCCTCGGGCTTTGCATGTTCAGTGATCCATGTGCTGCTCGAGCTCAAGTTGCGGATCCCCAAATTGTCCTGGCCATCGCACAGAGTGCGGCGACCCCCATAGGCAAAGCAGATGCGGTGCAGACCCGGCGCAAATTCCGGCGGCATGGTTCGTTTCGACGGTATTTAAGGCGGTGCTGGTATTAACCAGTCCGTAATTCGTAGGTCAGAATGCCGGCATTGGCAAATAGAATCTGAAAGCAATTTGCACGTTAAAGTATTGATTGTGAAGATTACTTGAAAAGCAGAAGTGTACGGAGCTTTGTTGCTTCCGCCGGTTCCGCTCAATCCTGTCAGCCGGATTTCGGCGATCAGGCAAGCCTGGAAAACTGTCCAGGCATAACTGTAGACCCGCTTGATGCGGGCCCAACAGTGCTTAGGCGGTCGCGAGCTTCTTGATGCGGGCCGTCATACGCGAAAGCTTCCGCGCGACTGTATTTTTGTGGATCACGCCCTTGCCGGCCGCGCGCTGCAATTCCGGCTGCGCTTCGCGCAGCGCCGCGTTCGCCGCCCCGCGGTCGCCGCCAGCAATCGCCGCCTCGACCTTCTTGATGAAGGTGCGCATACGAGACTTGCGTGCCTGGTTGCGGGCGGTACGGACGATGTTCTGCCGGTTACGCTTGCGCGCTGAATCAGTGTTGGCCATGGGGTCTAGGTCGATCTCGCGGTTCGCAATGTCAAACGGGCCGGCAAACGGCCAAGTCGCTGCCGCCGGAAGAGGCAGGTTTCTAGGAGGCGGCCAGGGTCGAGTCAAGCGAAAGCGGCATTGTATTGCAGGTTGATGACAGGTCTTTCACATGCCCGCTCTTCTGCCATCAACGCTGCACGCGTGCGCAGTAAAACGTACTGCGACCGGATTGAATGAGCCGTTTTATACCCGCGCAGTCGCCCCCCCCAGGGCATTGCTCGCAGGCTTCGCCCGCGCGGCCATACACTTTCCAGGCGTGCTGGAAATAGCCAAGTTCACCACTCGGCTGAACGTAGTCGCGAAGGGATGAACCGCCTGCGGCGATCGCCTCCATCAGCGTGGCGCGTATGGCGGGCACCAGCCGCTCCGCGCGGGCGCCGGCCACGCTCGCGGCAAGCCTGCGCGGCGAGATGCGGGCACGGAACAGCGCCTCGCACACATAGATGTTGCCCAGGCCCGCCACCACGCCCTGATCGAGCAGCGCCGCCTTGATCGGCGTACGCTTTCCGGATAGCGCGGCGGAAAGATATGTCGCATCGAAACCCGCCTCCAGCGGCTCCGGGCCCAGCCCGGCGATCAGCCGGTGCGCATTCTCGGCCACCGTCGCCACAAGATCGAGCGAGCCGAAGCGGCGCGGATCGACAAAGGCGATGCGGGTCCCCTCATCCGTGGTGAGCACCAGATGCTCGTGCAGCACCGGGAGGGGCGCCGCGGCGGAGCCGGAAGCGCAGATCGTCATCCGGCCGGACATGCCGAGATGCAGCACCACGCTGTCGCCGCCATCCAGCCGCATCAGGATATATTTGCCGCGGCGCTTGAACGAGTGCACGCGCGCGCCGGTCAGGCGGGCAGCAAAACCGGCCGGCACGGCCCAGCGCAGATCGGGCCGGCGCAACTCCGCCGACCGGATCACGCGGCCCAGCAGGCGGGCGGCCAGCCCGCGCATCACGGTTTCGACTTCAGGGAGTTCCGGCATCGGCTTGCTTGAGGCTATACACTCTCTATCATGACCATCCATAGGCAAGCAGCGGTTCAGCACCCAGTCCCTGGAGCTGCTCCGGACAATACCGATTTCGGCTTCAGGCGCGTGAAGGCGGCCGAAAAGAAGCCGCTGGTGCGGGCGGTGTTCGACAGCGTGGCGCCGAAATACGATATGATGAACGACGTGATGTCGCTCGGTATCCATCGCGTCTGGAAGCGCATTCTCGCCACACGCCTGCGCCCGGCGCCGAATCGGACCCTGCTCGACCTCGCCTCGGGCACCGGCGACATCGCGCAGGCCTGGCACCGCCTCGGCGGGGGGCCGGTGCTGGCCACCGACATCAACGCCGCGATGCTGGCGGTGGGGCGCGACCGCGCTGTCGCCGCCGGCATGGTGGCCGGCTTCTCCTATGTAGTGGCCGATGCCGAGGCGCTGCCGCTGCCTGCCGGCTGCGCCGATGTCGTCAGCATCGCCTTCGGCCTGCGCAACTGCACGGACAAGCCAGCGGTGCTGCGCGAGGCGAAACGCGTGCTGAAGCCGGGCGGCCGCTTCTTCTGCCTGGAATTCTCAAAGCTGCAGGTCGCCGTGCTGGAACCGCTCTATGACCGGTGGTCGTTCGGCGTGCTGCCACGGGCGGGCAAGCTGATCGCGGGAGATGCCGAAAGCTACCAGTATCTCGCCGAGAGCATCCGCATGTTCCCCGACCAGGAAACGCTGGCCGGCATGATGGAGCAGGCGGGCCTCGCCCAGGTGCGGTTCGAGAACCTATCCGGAGGGATCGCCGCGATCCATTCAGGGTGGAGACTCTGAGTCAGCTTTCAGGTTCCAGGTGTCAGTTGTCAGATCAGCGGCTTGTGCTGCTGATCGTGAGCGGTGGGATCGCGGCATATAAAGCGCTGGAACTGGTGCGGCTGATGCGCAAGGCCGGGATCGGTGTGCGATGCGTGTTGACGGAGGCGGGGGCAAGGTTCGTGACGCCGCTCTCGCTCCAGGCTCTCACCGAAGACCGGGTTTTTACGGATCTCTGGTCGCTCACCGACGAGCACGAGATGGGCCATATCGAGCTGTCCCGCGCCGCCGGCCTGATCGTGGTGGCGCCCGCCTCCGCCGACATTCTGGCACGCGCAGCCGCGGGGCTGGCCGATGACCTGGCAGCCACCCTGCTGCTGGCGACCGACAAGCCGGTGCTGATGGCGCCCGCCATGAATATGCGCATGTGGAGCCACGCGGCGACGCGCGAGAACGTGGCGCGCCTTGCCGCCCGCGGCGTACGCTTCGTGGGGCCGGACGAGGGCGAGATGGCCTGCCACGAATACGGCCCGGGCCGGCTCGCCGAACCTGCCGCTATCCTGGCCGCCATAACAGCCTTCTTTGCCGGCGAGGCGGCGTTGGCGCTGGCCGGGCGGCATGCGCTGGTCACGGCCGGCCCAACCCACGAGCCGATCGACCCGGTGCGCTACATCGCCAACCGCAGCAGCGGCCGTCAGGGTTTTGCGATCGCCGCGTCTCTTGCCCGGCTTGGCGCGCGTGTGACACTTGTCAGCGGGCCGGTGAGCCTAGCCGATCCGCCTGGCGTGACAGTGCGACGGGTCGAGACAGCGGCCGAAATGCTCAACGCTTGCCAGGCGGCCTTGCCCGCGGATGTGGCCGTTTGCGCGGCCGCGGTAGCGGATTGGCGGGTAGCCTCGCCCTCGGCACAGAAAATGAAGAAGTCATCGGGACCGCCGGCCATCGGCCTGGTGGCCAATCCCGATATTCTGGCCACACTTTCGGCGCCCGGCCCGGCCCGGCCGAGATTGGTGATTGGCTTCGCGGCCGAAACCGACCGGCTGCGCGAGCACGCGGCGGCCAAGCGCCTGGCTAAAGGCTGCGACTGGATCGTGGCCAACGATCTGGGCGCGCATCCCGAGATCATGGGCGGACCGCGCAACCAGGTGCATATTTTTTCGGCGGGTGCCGAGGAGAGCTGGCCGGACCTGCCGAAAGTTGAGGTCGCCGCGCGGCTGGCCGCCCGAATCGCGGCCGCGCTGACTGCCGGATGAAACGCTTGCTTGGAGGAGGGCCACTTTCCCCCGGCTCGGTGAGAGCGCGGCTGTTGCGGCTCGCGCTATTGCTTGTGCTGCCCGGATTGTTGATTTCGGCCCTGCTCACCTGGCAGGTTTTCCTCACCGAGCGGGACGGGGCGGAAACCGCGCTGCGCGAGACCGCGCGGGGCTTGAGCCTGGTGGTGGATCGCGAATTCCTGCAGGCGGATGTATTGCTGCGCACTTTGGCGGCGACCGACGAATTGCGCGGGGGCAACCTCGTGGCACTGGATCGCCTCGCACGCGCGACCGCGGTGATGGGTGGCGCCGTGGTAATGACCGACCGGTTCGGGCAGGAATTGGTAGACACAGCCTTGCCGCCCGGGGCCACGCTGCCACGCCGAACACGGCCCGCGGGCCGGGCGGCCGAAGTGCCGGGGAAATCCGGGATAGCGGCGCTGGCGGGCGCGCCGCAGACAGGTTTTGCGATCCGGATACTATTGCCTGTCGAGGTGCCGGGGCGCGGTCATGTATACGATCTGGCGCTTCTGGTGCCGCCCGCATCGATCCAGTCCGTGTTGCTGCGGGAAAATTTGCCAGCCGATTGGATCGCCGCGGTGATGGATGCGGAGGGGCTCATCGTTGCCCGCTCGGTGCGGCAGGAAAAATTCCTGGGGCAGCCCGCCAGGGCCGGGCTCGCGGAAGGGCTGAAGCAATCATCCGATGGCGTGCGGGACAGTATCTCGCTGGACGGCCTTCCGGTGGTGGTGGCCTATCACCGCTCCGACCGCACAGGCTGGATCGCGGCGGTCAATGCGCCACGCGCCACGATCGCCCAGGCCGGGCGGCAATCCACCACCCTTCTGGTTTGGATGGGAACATTCGCCATCCTGCTGGGCCTGCTCGGCGCCTTGCATGTGGCGCGCGGCATCGCCGGGCGGATCGAGGCGATGGCCAAAACGGCGCGCATTCTGGGGCAGACGGAGATATGGACGCCGATCCCCCCGGGCCTCGATGAGGTCGATGCCGTTTCGGACGCGATGCGCAGCGCCGCCGCCTCACTGATCGAGCGGCGGGAAGCGCTTTCGGAGCTGAACGAGACTCTCTCGGCCCGGGTGGAGGCGCGCACGGCCGAACTCGGCGATGCCAACCGGGCACTCGAAGAGCAACGGCAGCATCTGGGAACCTTGCTGGACCAGATGCCGGTGGGCGTGGTGGTGCATGGTGGCAGGAGCAGGGATGGCGCCGTGCTGTTCGCCAACCTGGAAGCGCGGCGGCTGCTCGATTTGCCCGATCAGGGGGAGATCGGGCCGGGGCAGTGGCCCGAATTCCGCCGGGGCAACATTGTTCTGGCTGGCGCCGACAAACCCTGGGTGCGGGCGGCCAATGGGGTGGCGACTGAGCGAGTGCTGCTGAACGTCATGCGCGCAAACGGGGTGCCGCTCGATCTGGAGGTGAACGCCAGCCCCATATTCCGTATGCAGGGCGGCCACCCTGAAGGCGAGGTGGTGGTCGCGGTCACCACGTTGCAGGATGTGACGGCCAGGCTGGAGGCGGAGGAAGCGCGCCGGCGCTCGCAACGGCTGGAGGCCGTGGGGCAGCTTACGGGCGGCGTCGCCCACGAATTCAACAATTTACTGATGGCCGTGTCGGGGTGCCTGGAACTGCTCGGTCCGTTCGTGCAGAGCGGGCGCGGGCCGCGGCTTCTGGCCAATGCGGCGCGCGCCACCGAGCGCGGCGGGCGGTTGACGCGCCAGCTTCTGGCCTTCGCCCGGCGGCAACATCTGCAACCGGAGCCGCTCGATCTGAACCATTTGGTGGAGGGCATGACCGAGCTGCTGGAGAGCACGCTCGGCCGGGGCATCGAGGTGGTGACGGCGCTGGATGCCGGCGCCTGGCCGGCCATGGCCGATGGCTCGCAACTGGAACTCGTTCTGCTGAACCTGGCGATCAATGCGCGCGATGCGATGCCGGGCGGCGGCAAGCTCACGATCCGCACCTGCAATATGCGCACCGGGCCGCCGCGGCGCGCGGAGGATCCCCCGGCCGGCGAATATGCCGTGCTGGACATTTCCGACACGGGCGAGGGCATGACTCCACAGGTGCAGGCGCGGGCCTTCGAACCCTTCTTCACTACCAAGGAGGTCGGGCTGGGGTCTGGGCTTGGGTTGCCGCAGGTGCTGGGCGTGGCCCAGCAGCTTGGCGGCGGCGCCTCGATCATCTCGGCGGTGGGGCAGGGCACGACGGTGCGGGTTTTCCTGCCGCGGGCCAGTGCGGCGCCCGGGCGGCCGATGCGGGCGGAGCAGCCGGCCGGCGCGGGCGACTGGCTCGCCGGGGTGCGGATGCTGGTGGTGGATGATGACGCGGATGTGCGCGAGATCGCCCGCGAGATGCTGACCGAAATGGGCGCGCGCGTGACAGAAGCGGATGGAGCGGCGGCCGCCCTGCTGCATCTGCGCACGGGTGCCGCCACCGACCTGGTGCTCGCGGACCTGACCATGCCGCACATGAACGGGCTGGAGCTTGCGCGCGAGATCGCGCTGCTCATCCCCACGCTGCCGGTGGTTCTGATGACGGGCTATGGCGCCTCGGCGATGGAGGCTTCCGGCGGCAATATCCGCGCGACGCTGCAAAAACCGTTTCGCGCGGATACGCTGGGCAAGCTGCTGGCGGGCGTGCTGGGGCGGGTGGCCAATGCTGCGTGAGACAGCAAACAAGCGCGTCTTTTTTGAAAAAAAGAAGCAAAAAACTATTATTCCTGGCGCTCGCGGCAAGTTCCCGGCCCATTCCATAAGCATTGGGCCCTCGATCGTGGCAGCAGCGGAGGAACAAAAGTTTTTTGGTTCTTTTTTTCAAAAAAGAACGCCTTCCTTGCCTTGCCTTCCGCTTTCCAGCATTCCAGCACGCATGAGCGATATCGAAGTGGTGGTGCTGGATCGGCGGCTGCACGCATGGGGCTTGCCGCGCTACCAGAGCGAGATGGCGGCCGCGATCGACTTGCATGCCTGCCTCGATGAGGACCTCAGCCTGGAGCCTGGCGCCCCGGCGCAGCTCATCCCGGCCGGGATCGCGGTGCATATGAACGACGCGCACATGGCCGCGCTGATCGTCCCGCGCTCCGGCCTTGGCCACAAGAAGGGTTTGGTGGTGGGCAATCTGGTGGGCGTGATCGATGCCGATTACCTCGGCCCGATCATGGTGAGTGCCTGGAACCGCAGCGCCGCCGGCACCGCGCCGATCACGATTGTGCCGGGCGAGCGCATCGCCCAGATGCTCTTCGTGCCGATCCTGCGCCCAGTGTTTCGGGTGGTTGAGGCATTTTCGCGCAGCACGGCGCGTGGCGAGGGTGGCTTTGGCTCAACCGGCTGATCTGCAGGCGGGCCTCGCGCCGCCTCGGCTCGGCCTGGCGGTGGCACGAGGCGCGCTCTTTCTGGCCGGGCTGATTGCGGCCGGGCTAGCCTTGCGTTTGGCTGGCACGGGTATCTTGGCGGCGGGCCCGACGCCTGGGGGCGCGCTCACTCTGTTGGGCGCGGGCGCCGTGCTGACGGCATTTGGCGTTCCGCGGCAGGCCGTGGCCTTTGCGGCCGGCTACGCTTTCGGCGCCTGGCGCGGCGGCGCGCTGGCGATGGCAGCCCAGATGCTGGGCTGTTGCGCGGATTTCTGGTGGGCCCGCGCGGTAGCGCGCGACTGGGCGGTGCGGCGTCTGCGCGGCCGCCTCGCGCGTTTGGACACAACGCTCGCCGCGCGTCCCTTCATGGCGACGCTCACGCTGCGCCTGCTACCGGTAGGCAACAATTTGCTACTGAATCTTCTAGGCGGTGTAAGCGGTTTACGGGCCGCACCGTTTTTTGCCGCAACTTTGATCGGCTATGTGCCGCAGACAGCGGTTTTTGCGCTGGCGGGCAGCGGCGTGCAGGTGGACCGGTCGGTTCAGCTGGCGGCGGCGGCGGGGTTGTTTGTGGTATCGGCGGGTCTGGGTGCGATGTTGCTGCGCCAGGGTTTGCGCCGCGACTTGAATGCCAAGGCAAGGTGATCGGGCAGTTTTGAAGACAGATTCTTCTTTACAATCCCGAAGAGCTGGCGCCATTTTGCACGGATATACACATCTTCGGCCTGACGCCGCTGCCAAACGGAATGGCTTATGACAGCGGAAAGGCGATTGCGCTTTGTCGCAACCTGCATCCCTCGATGGAAATCCCCTGGCCAAAATTGAAAAATTTCAGTTGGCTTCGAGGAAGAATGTTCTTTTTTGAAAAAAAGAACCAAAAAACTTTTGTTCATTAAGTGCGCAACTTTCAACAGGCGCTTCCAAAGAAGTAAAGGTTTTTTGCTTCTTTTTTTCAAAAAAGAAGTGCTTTCTTCCGACTCTGGACGACCTTCCTACTCCGACGCCACCGCCAATTTATGCCGCCCCGCCTCCATCTCCACCAACTCCGCCACATGCCGCCGGGCCAGCACCAGATAAAACGCCGGCACCACGAACAGCGT
>Ga0116231_10012251_pt1 | contig 12709 bp, 6 predicted proteins | sample S1TSphgellanicum_2_FD_89695 | JGI IMG/M metagenome (GOLD analysis project Ga0116231, IMG submission 89695) | Host-associated microbial communities from peat moss isolated from Minnesota, USA - S1T2_Fd - Sphagnum magellanicum MG | ecosystem: Host-associated > Plants > Peat moss > Unclassified... | reverse complement strand
GGCGCGATGCGCTGACCGTGGGTTAGGCTGTGATCGTCCCGACGGACACACAGTTCAGAGCCACAAGCGGAAGGAGCCGGTCATGAAGGAGAAGTTACGATTTGTAAGCATGGATGTCCATGCCGAAACGATTGCCCTCTAATGGCCCCCTCTTACTCCGCCGCATCGGTCTCCCTTTTACACCGCCACAGACCGACGGTCACGCGGCGCTCTGTGGTAGCGATGGCCGCATGCACTTTGAGGATGAGGTGCATGTGACAAATTTCTACGCGTCGAACGGCCCGCTTCATTTGAGCGAACTAAGCATCTTCTCTGAAGGTTCTTCGATGCCGTGGGCTATCTACAAAGCAAAGGAACTGGCTGACATCGCAAAACCGCATCCAGAAGAAACTCCAGATGCTATTACGCTTCCTGCCGGTGGTCGCACGGTCTTCTTCCTCTGGATCACGCTTCCCGACGGTGTCCCGATACCCTAGGCTTGTCGCACCGGATGACTTTTCAAGATGTGCAGGGCGTGAAGCGCACACTACAGGGCGTCCTCAAGGACCCGCCATCACTATCGCTCCACCGCTGCGCGGAGGGCGCTATTGGCTGGTCAGCGAAGGCTCCGGTAACTCGCACTCACATCACTGGGGCAGCCTTCTCGCGTTGAACGGAGTCGTAACGACCCCTCAGCGTTACGCCGTCGACTATGTGGGCCTGAATGGACGCGGCCACGCGTTGGAGATAGCGCCCACCGTCTTCGCTTATTACGCACACCTTCGTCCTGGCAGCCTGCGCGTACACGCAGGTCAGCATGTCCATCGTGGAGAAGTGCTGGCGCATCTTGGTGACAGTGGAAATTCGGCTGCGCCACACCTCCACTTCCACCTGAGCAACCGGCCCGCCTTTGAAGAATCCGAAGGGCTGCCATTCCGCTTCGCTCGCTTCACAAACGAGGGAACGGCGGGCGAGGACGTCGTATTGTCGCCGTCGGCGGCATGGAAGTCGCATCCTGTCCAATTTGCCGCTTGATGGTACCGTGATCGAGTTTGCATAGAAGGCGCAGACATGCCGTTTCCGTGTGCGATGCGCGCAGGACTTAGTCAATAACGATACGGCGACGCTCCGGAAGCAATCCGCCGGATGATCTCACCCGACGATAACAGTCAATATGGAGTGACCGGCACCGATGCGCCGACCGTGGGTAAGCTGTGAGCGTCCGAAGGACGCAGAGTTCAGAGCCACAAGCGGAAGGGAGCCGGTAATGAAGGAGAAGTTACGATTCTTGGGTTTGGATGTCCATGCCCCATGGGTAAGCCGCCTCCTGTTCGAGCTGGGTCATGAGGCGAATCGTGGCGCACGCACGCACGCAACGTCCGTCCGATCGGGGAGAGCCGGCGAAAGGACGACCGGCTGGACGCATAGGCGCTGGCCAGGCTGGCCCGAATCGATCCGCAGTTGCTGTCGCCGATACAACGATCGAAGAGCTCGCGAAGGAGTGCTATCCAGAAGTGGCGCTGCTCAAGTGCGGATAGGGGGTGACGACTGCTAACGCTCGGCACGGCAGTGGGGAGAAACAGATCGAGAAAGGAAGCAGACCAATGTTTTCCTTCGCCCGCGACCGGTCAGCGATCAACTGACCTGACGAGAAATCCCCAGAGGAACCGCTATCTATGAGCTCTCATTCCGCATTGAGAAAACATTGAGAAAATCTTGAGGCCGATTTTGAAGACCATTCTGCCTTGCGCTGTGTAGCTTTGCCGGACTGACAGGTTCGGATTGAGGCGCGAATGGCAAAGATTACCCCCAAGGCGAACACCAACGTACAGATAGGCCCCTGTACCCTTGTCTACACCCCGACTTCGGCGCAGATGCTCAATGAAAATGGGATACAGGTCTGGGCCATCTCGGAGACCATGTTCCCTCCATCGGTGGTGGGGACGCCTCCAGTCGTCAGCGTGACGGTCAAGACGACCTCGCACACGATTCACCCGCCGCCACCACCGCCCGGAGGCGGACTCCCACAGATCGAGCCGCAGGTCGCCGGTCTGACTCCCTCGCTGGCGCCAGCCACCACGATTACGACTACGACCATCACGATTACTGTGAGCGGCGCTCGCTTCGCCGGAACGGACATTCCTGCCGACTGTTCGATGGTCGTCACCCAAATTTCAAACAGTGACGACCCCGGCCCAGGATTTCCTAACATCAATTATTGGCAGACCTTTGGCAGCCTGTCCTTCTCCGGACAGGACGACGATTTTCTGGGATATCTGACAGTCACCGCGCCGATCCCAGCCGGGAACCTGAATCTGCCACAGGCCAGTTCGGCGACACTCAACTCCGGATCCGGGCTCACCGCCTCGATCGATCTTGCTCCCGGATACATGAATCTCTACGCCGGGCTGGACGGCAACCCGGTCGCTCTTGTCAATTCGTCCGCGATTGGCAACTTCGGCGTGGCGACGCTGACCGTGGTGGCCACGCAGGGTAGCGTGGTCCTGAGTTTTCCACCTCCTGCACCCGCCTTTCAAACGGCATTCACGATCCAACAGCCGGAGGGATGGCTGGTGCTGCCACCGGGATCAGCGACTACGATTGGAACGCTTAGCGGGCCGGCGAGCGGCGGCAGCTTCGACACCGCTTTGATCCTGGCCGGGGAGGATGTCTCCGCGAATCTGAGCTTCGTCGGATTTCTCCAGCTAAGACTGTCAGCGACGGCGGGGACGCAGACTCAGTACACGCTGAGTCTCGCCTCGGGACTAGCGCTTGCTGGGGATGCGACTGGCGCCCCGGTGCAGGTCTCGCTCATCGGCTGCCAACTGAATTTTGCGGACATAGGAACGTCGTCCTCGCTCATCCTGTCCGCGGGGTTCGCGACACTCGATCCAGCACCACTCACCACGGGGTCGATCGCACTTTGGCCGACGACCGGCAACATCGCCGGAGGGGTCACCCTGGATTTTTCGACGAGTCCAGCGACGGCAAGCAACGCGTTCCTCAATATCGCTCAGGCGCTCTGCTCGCTTCCCGACGCGCTTACACGGCCGTTGCCCTGGACTGGAAATACCAGCCTTGCGCTGGTGACGGCCCCGCCGCCCATCGCGCCTGAGTATGCCAACTACGTCATTCTGGGCGGGGTCGCTGCCGGCGCGACTCAGGTGGTGCTGACGGGGATCAGCATGGAGGTGACGCGGACGGTCGACATGGCGATCGGGTCCTTCAGCTTCCAGAACTGCGGCGTGCAGCAGGTGGGCGGAGGCGGGCTATCCTTCGTGCAATGGGGTGGCAACCAGCAGAATCAGACGCCTTTCGTGACGGTGACCCTTCCGCCGCAGCACATCAGCGAGAACGCCTATCCTCTGAACGATGACAACACGCCGAACGGCACGCTTGGGCCGCCACCCGTAACTGCGCGCATGGCCGGAGCGACCTCGCTGTTTATGGAACTTCAGTTGGAGGGACCCACTTCGCTCACGGCTGAGATGCTGTTCGATTGGACGAACAACACCTTGATCAGCCCGCAGCCGGGATCGAACACACAACCCGACCCGGCTTCGGCGATGGTGCTCGAACTTCCGTACCGGCTGGATCTGGCGCTCGATCCTGACGCGGGATGGGTGCAGCCGACCGCGCCCGCGCCGGACGCGGCGACCAGTCCGCTGTGGCATGCGCGGCTGGGAGTGCAGCAGGGCCGCTCCGATGGCAGCGGCTTCTTCGTGAACGAGCGCAGCGGGCTGCAAAAGAACGCCCGCGCTCCTTGGACCTACGACACCCCCGGCTCCGCATCTGCGTTCGCAAACGAAGCGCTGACGGCGGGGAACCGTATAGACATCGTCACCGAAAGCGAACAGCTCGCCACCGAGATCTCGATTGACCACCTGATCCTGAGCCCGCTCGGTGCCTGGGCGGACCTGCGGTTGGCATCGCCCGGATCGGATCTCTCTGCGTGGACGCAGCTTATCAGCCAGGGTCGGGACCAGTACGTCCGCGCTGTCAACGTCGGCTACCTGTTGCCTTGGGGACATATTGCGTCTGTCGTCAGGGTCGCGGAACGACGTTTTTGCAGCGATAGCGGCAATACGGCGTATCTCTCGACCAAGGAGTACATCGTAGTCGCCGAGGTCACACGTACCTATATGCAGCAGCCGAACGGGGCTCCCATGCTGCGCGACGCGGTGCTGACACAGGTCGACCTGCTGACGCAGATCACGCCCGCGATCGACCAGGCGACCGGGGTCATCACGGTTCCCGGCGACGGTACGGGGCCTGCCTTCGTGCCGTATATCAACGGACAACCGTTTCTCTTCCACGCACGCGTCTATGACAACGACCAACTGGCGCAACCGCCGCGAAAGACCGCGGACACGTATCTGGCGGCGATCTTTGTCGATGCAAGTTCATCGGACGCCCTGATCACCGCTGCGCTGAACGCCTTCAACACCGGCTCGACGACTGCGGCTACAGCGCAAGTCGCGCCCCATACCGACCCGCTGCCGACGGGCAGCCTTGTTCCCGGCCAGATATCTACGCTCTCGACGGCGGTGTTGAACGGCCAGAAGCTGGCACTGGCTACCTCAAACGTGCTGGGCGACACCACGCACGCCATCTCCAACCTGAGCATGCAGGCTTCGAGCCTGATCCCTTCGGGCGTTCCGTGGAACCTGGCCGCGCCCATATCGAATTTCTATCCCTCGCTCAATCAGGCACTGGTGACCCTCCCCGCGGTGGGCCTGCTGACCTCCGCCGCTGCATCGAACGTGGCCGTCAGCTATCTTCCGCAGTACCTCAATCCACTTACCGACGGCAGCAATCCGGTCGACGCCTATATGGGCCTCGCAAGTCCAGTCGCTGCGGCACTCTCAGGAGCAAAGGCGAATGGGCTGGTAGCACCCTCGCTCGCCATCAGCGGCCTGTCGCGCACTTTCGGGGCGCTTACCGGCGATCCCGGCAACCCGACCGCGCCGCTCGCCGGTCTCCTCGCCGGCGCACTCAACCCTGCCAGCTTCTTCCCCAGCGACGCTAAGCTGTTGAACCTGATCCCGTTTACGGATCTGGTTGGCGCGGTCGAAGGCCTCACGTCCTTCGATACGACGCACATTCCGCAGGTCAAGGTCGACACCAGCGATCCGACCAAGATCGTGGCGACGATGAACTGGCTGCCGACGCTGTCCTGGCCGCCGCAGACGTCAACTACGGGATTGACGACCGGCGGGGCGACCGTTGCCTCGCAGCAGAACACCTGGAATGTGCCGGGCGGTTTCGTCAGCCTGACGCTAAATGGGAACCTGGCCGGCAGCATCACGCTTAGCAGCACGATCACCACCCCGGTTACTCCTGGGCCGCTGCCAGGGCCAGTCCCCGCGCCGATCCCTGCCGGTGCTCCGGTCAGCACTATGGTCGCGACGGTCAACAACTTCAGCCTCAACGTGCTTGATCTGGTCCAGATCAACTTCGACACGCTGACCTTCACTTCGACAACCGGCAAGAAGCCGACCGTGAAAGTAGGTCTTTCCGCGACGCCTTTCGTCCTGACGGGGCAGATCGACTTCCTGCAAGTCCTCTTCGATGCGATCGAAGCGCTGTTCGACAGCGGGCCGGCCATCTCGGTCGATGACGCGGCGATCACCCTCAGCTTCGAGTTCGCCGTGCCGGACGTGGGGATGGGGATCTTCGACCTGAGCGGCATCGCCATCGGCGTCGACGTGATCCTCTCGCTCAGCACCGACCCGGTTGAGTTCCACTTCCATTACGCTGGTCCCGACAACCCATTCGATCTCGCGGTCGATCTGCTCGGCGGGGGCGGCTACTTCCTGGTCGATGCTTCAGACCTGCTCAACACCGCGATCACGCTTTCGGCACAGGCCGGGGCCAGCGTCTCGCTCGACCTCGGAGTGGCCAGCGGCTCGGTCTCTATCATGCTCGGTGCGTTCTTCCAGTCATCCTCGACTTCGGGACAAGGTCCGCTACTCGGTGGCTACGTGCGTGCCGACGGCCAACTGAACATTCTCGACCTGATCACGCTGCACGTCTCGTTCTATCTCGGCGTCACCTACGCCCCGGAGGCGGGCATCTTGTGGGGCGAGTGCACGGTCACCGTGGAAGTTTCAGTCCTGTTCTTCCACCAATCGGTCTCGCTGAGTCTGCGCAAGCAGTTTCCCGTCAAGCTCCCGTCGGTCCCGCTGCTGGAGCACGCGCGGCCGCTCGACGCGACTCCGCCCTGGCCGATTCCACGCGACCAGATCATGAGTCCGGCCGATTGGACCACCTATACGCAGGCATTTGCTTGAACCACCAATGCGTCACCTCGAGTTAGAAAGAAGGCAGCCGATGGCAGTAGCAGCACCTGGGCAGATTACATGGACGGTCCTCCCCGCAGGGTGGGCGACGGACGGCTCGCAGAGCGTCAATCTTTCGCTGGTCGCAACACCGCAGCTAGTCTCCGCCGATCCGGCCGCAACCATGGCAGAGTTTCCGCTGTTCAACGGTGCGACGCTGTGGCCGGACCTGATGGCGGCGTCGAGCTTCGTCGTCACCTTCGCCAGTATCAACAGCGCCACGCTGACACCCAATACTGCGGCAATCGACTCAACGCTGTGGAAGCTGGTCTTTCCGGACACGCTGCCCGTGGCGGCTTTTTCGAGCGGAGCGGCGGCAGCGGTGGCTGCGCAGACGACACAGAGCTACTCTGTTCAGACCAACCTGCGCTCGGTGCTGGGCGTGTACCACCAGACGCCCGTCTACGGCGGTGGCGTCAACCGGGGCAAGAATCCGCCCGTGCTGGAGGCGGTTCCGGCCGTCGCGGCACGTACTGTTTCCAATGGCCCAAACGCCTCCCGGCTGGCACACCTCGTCCCGGACACCGAAGCGGAGCGCGTGGAGCTACGGACGACGATCCGCACACTGCGGGCCAAGCACAAGGTGCTGAAGCCGTCCCACTTCGAGGAGCATGCGGCGAAGTCCGCGGGCCGGTTCACGCCGGAGATGCTGCACTTTGCTGAGATGGACGACTACTACAGCCAGCTCTCGGCGGGTGCGGCGGCGCGATACAACGCCGCCACGCAGAACCAGACCGTTCCTGCGCAGCCGCTGACCGCCCCGTCCTTTGATTTTCACGCGGCGCTTACCGCCATCTCTCGCTACCCAGCGCTGATGCGGGCCCTCGGACTCATCCTCGACTTTACGCTGCCGGTGAGCGACGTCGTGGCGATCGGCGTGGCCAACAGCCAGATGGCGATGGCTCCCGCTGCCAATCCCGCGTTTGCTGGATACTCGTTTGTTACGCCGCAGACGCTTTATACCTACGACGCCGGAGCTCCGACGTTTTGCCTCGCCTCGTCCGGTGCGCTGCCCGATCTCGCAGACGGCTACTTCACCATCCCGCCCGACTACAGCGTCCCCCTGAGCCTGCGGCTCGATGCTCTGGCCAGCCTGCTTCCGGAGCAGGCGGCACAGTTCAAACGCGCGGTGGCGCTCGATGCGCCGGCCACTCCCGCCTCGCTACCCGCGCCCAACACCGCAGGGCTCGGACTCGCACGCAGCGGCGAGAACAGCCTCGTCGTTACCCTCACCACCATGCTCCAGATGCAGGCCGCGCTTGCCACCGCAGCCACGCCGCAAGCGCCGACAGTCAGTGCGGAGACGCTGGTGCGCGGCTTCCGCGTCGACATCCAGCCGGCGGGTTCGACCACGTGGTACTCCCTGCATCAACGGGTTGGCACCTGCACGTTTACCGGGAGTCCACGTCAACTGCAGTGGAACGATGAAGGCTGGGCGCAGTTGCAAGCGTTCAACCCCGCGCTGGACGGGCCTGCGGCAAGTCTTTGGACGCATGAGACGATCTTCCTCTGGCAGGGATGGAGTCTTTCAGCACCTCGCCCGGGCAAGATGTCCGGCCAGGACGGCACCCTGCTGGACCAATCCGCTGCGGGCACCAGCAACCTCGAGTTTTCCGTGACTGCGGCCGCACAACCGGGGACGCTGCCCTTGCTGCGCTTCGGGCAGAGCTACACCTGTCGCCTGCGCACGGTAGACCTCGCCGGATACAGCCTGCCGCTTACGACGGCGACGGACGCGCAGTTCACCACTAGCCTGGGAGCCTTCCTGCGCTATGAGCCAGCACCGCCGCCAGTTCTGCTTATGCGCGATGCCGCCGGGCCCGGGGAGACCAACGGAACGGTCGTGCTGCGGAGCGACTGGAACGCACCAGCACCGGGGGACGCTGAGCGCCTGATTGCGCCACCGTCCACCTCGCTGCACATGGCCGAATGGCATGGCGCGCTTGACCTGAATGGCCAGCCCAATCCGGCGCTGTTCAGCGATCCAACCTTCGTGGCCCGTCTCAATGCTTCGTTCTCCGCGCAGCCTTACGGCGCGACTCCGCCCGCAGTGCCTTATCTGCCGGACCCGACCGTGACCGGTGCGGTCCTCGACTTCACTCCGGCGACCACCACCCCCACCGATCCGGTGACGACGCTCGCCTTCGACGGAGCGTGGCCTGCGCTGAACTCGTCGAGGCTCATCCTGCAGGAGGGCGCATTCAGTGTCGTCGTCGATCCGGTGGGTCACACGGTCACCGTGAGCCTGCCCAAGGCCACGAGCTACAGCATCAACCTGACTGCGGGACTCTCTGCCACCAACCTGCTCTTGTTTGACTACTGGAGCCAGATCGCCGCAGGCACGATCGATGTGCCCAGCATTCCGGACGCCATGGCCGGAGCGCTGAATGGCCGAACTTCCCAGCTCACTCCGCCCCGCATCGTTAACCTGGTCCACGCGGTGCAGCGGCCGCTGATTGTATCCGCCTTCTCTGCCGGTACTTATATGACGCGGCCGGGCACCTTCGCGCTTATGTTCAGCACGATCACCCTCGATTCGGCCAGTACCGGCAAGGCCGAGGTCCTTGCCGCCTGGCAGGAGTGGGTCGACGACGGCGTCAATGCCCCCTATCAGCAGAGCTACCAGGGAAGCGTGGTCCAGGGTACAGTGCAGTTAACTGACGTAGCCTGGTACACCAATGGGCAGTTCCCCTCTGCGCTGCCGTTCGTCGAGCACGAGTTCCATGACACTAAGGCTCGGCTGGTGACCTATACGGTGGTGACCACGACACGCTTCATGGAGTTCTTCCCAACTTCCATCACAGACGACCCAGCGAACGTAACCCAGACGAGCCTGCCGCTGACGCTCAACGTACCCTGCGCCACCTGGCCGCCTGCTCCGAAGGTGCTCTATGTGATTCCGCTCTTCGGCTGGGATCAGAGCATGGATGGAAGCGGCAACCCGACGCAGACGCGGTCCTGCAGTGTTCGCGTCTACATGGACCGGCCTTGGTACGCCTCCGGTGACGGCGAGCAACTAGGCGTGGTGATCCCGGTGGCGGCTCCGCCTCCGCCTGCAGATGGCGGCGGAGGCACGAGCCCGCCGATTCACGGAGGAGGAGGCGGTGGTGGTGGCCCGGTCGCCCAGACTGCAGTCACCACGCCCCCTGCCCCGCCGACCGCACCGCCAGAGGTCCCGGCTACTTATGTCCCATATGTCACGCAGTGGGGCGCCGATCCTGCGATCGGCGGCATCGCGATTCCTTCGCCCTTTACCCCGCTGCCACAGCACTTTCCTGGGGGAACGCTTGCTCCCAACGTCGACGTCGGCTCGTTTCCCGGCTATCACTTTCAGGCCGCGGACACGGATGTCGCCGTGGTCGCCTTTCCGGTTCAGTTTGAGCCACCCGATCCGTCGAATCCGACTGCCCCGTCCGACCCTGGCGCAACCCCCAACAACGGTCGCTGGTACGCCGATATCGAGATCGACACGGGACAGGCTTACTTCCCATTCCTGCGGCTGGCGCTCACGCGTTATCAGTCCTATAACTCCGGTCAGGAGATCAATGCCTGCTCCGAGATTGTTCTTGCCGACTTCGTGCAGATCGCAGCAGGCCGCAGCATGAGTCTGGTGTTTGAAACGACAGCGCCGCTCACCGCCAATATCGTCGTCACCGGTCCCGTGAATCCGAACGGCAACAGCTTTCAGGCCCAGCTTGAAGTGGACCAGGGCACCAGCGGCTCACCGCTATGGATGCCAGGTGAAGAGGTAGTTCTGGTGCCGGTGACTCGCTCCCCAAGCCCCGTAACTCAGTGGATCAGGGCCATCACGCTGCCAGTCGCTCGCGGCACACAGCCCATGCGCATCGTGGTGCGGGAGTATGAAAACTGGCCGGTGGATGCGCCGGGGCGAGTAGCAGGAGCGGCGCCCTCGTCCGCGCAAAGACTGGTCTTCGTCACCAGTTACACCTTGTAGCTCAAACTCACAGGAGATACTGGAGCCCAATGCCCGAGCGCGACACGCTTTATACCTCAGGAAGATTTTTGCTAAGCCGCAGCGGAACCAAAGTCATTCTTCGCGGAGTCAACCTTCCCCTCCTCGATGATTGGGCATTTCCTCCCTCGAACTATCTCTCCGCAGTGGCGCAGAGCAATGCGAATGCCGTTCGCATCCAGTGGTATGTGAACTACGGGGATGCAGATCGCCCGGCCTACTCTCTGTCCGATCTCGACAACGTCCTGACGCAATGTGCGCAGGCAGAGATGATCCCGATCCTGATGCTGGCGGATCTTACATGCGCGGCGGATACGAGCCTGCTCAACTCGGAACTCGTCTCGTGGTGGACTTCGAGCGACGTGGTCGCGGTGTTGGCGAAACATGCCGCGTACCTTGTGATCAATCTGGCCAACGAGGTCGGCTTCTACCACTGGGCAGGGGATTCGCAGACGGTTCTCGACGCGTACTGTGCGGACTACGGCACCGCGTTCGCAAGCATTCGGAGTCAAGGGCTGAACTGTCCGATCATGGTCGATGCGCCAGACTGCGGTACGTCGCTCGACGTCTTCCTCGCAGTTGGCCAACAGCTCATCGGGTCGGACCCGCAGCAAAATATCCTGCTCAGCGCGCACGCCTATTGGGCCGGATACGATGGGATGCCCTTTATCCAGCAATGCGTCAATGCGGCGCTTCCCATCGTCTTCGGGGAGATCGCGAATCGGCAGGACGAGGTCGTAAACGACCAGACGGTCTATGGCTACTACTGCCTGGATGGCACCGGCGAGGGGGTGACTCCGGCAAACGGATTCACCTACCAGGCGCTTCTTTCTACGCTCTTCCATCACGAGACCGGCTGGCTCGCCTGGTCGTGGGGGCCGGACGAGTGCGCGGCACGCATGTTGAGCACGGACGGAACCTTCGCGGCCTTATCGCCCTACGGAGAGGACATTCTCAACAACGCGAGCTACGGTCTCGCGACGAAGAGTCATCGGCATAAGCTGCTCTGAATTCCACTCCACTGGGAAAGCACTATCGAGAGATGGTGACGTCCATATGGGCCGAGGGGTAGACGCCGCGTAGCGCAAGAACGGAGAAATTGCTGAACGTATTGCCGCCGATCAGCTTGCCCAGTTCGGAGTCCGATGCCGTGTAGAACGTCACCGAAGAGGTGCCAAAGCTGATCGCGGGAAAGAGTGTCTGCTGACGCATCTTCAGCCCCTCATGTGGGGCATACCACCAGTTGGCCAGAAATACGGTTGCAGAGTTTGCTGGCGGGGCCGTCTCCGGACCATAGATGAAGTAGGGTGGCAGGTTCCATGAACTTGCGGAGACGAACAAGTTGCCGCTGCCGCCGGATGGCGCGACGTACTCATAGGTCAGCTGCGGATCGAAACGCGCCGGGAGGCCTGCCGCAAGGAAACTCTCCACCAAAGCCGGATTGTTGCTCACGTAGACGAGCGTGTAGTTGTTGATGTCGCCGGTGCCGTCGGGCGCGACGATATTGATCCCGATCTGCGAGAGATTGGTTGGCCGAGGACTGTGACCATTCACGGCGACCGAGGCGCAGCTCGTGGCGCGAATGACGATGTTTGCGGTTCCCTTGTCGGCACCGTTGATGACAAAGCCGCTCGGCACTAGGGGAGCTGCGCTCGCGAGCGAGATCGGACCTTCGCCCGCGAACTCCGAGCAGTTAGTAAAGTCCACCGAAAAGTCAGGCCGGGTCTGGGCAGAGGCCGTTAGCGCCAGAGTCGTTGAGATCAACGCCGCGATCACTGAAGTCCGGGTCAGCATCCGACGGACAGGGTCGATCCGGGCTGGCGGACGGTCGCCAGCGGTCTGGGCGGGTCGCGCCTCGATGACCCAGTGACAACCGTAACCCCAAAACGCAAGACCTGCGAGAATTCCGAACGAGATGAGTTCAGACATGACGGTGTTCCTCCCTTGGATGAAGCGTGCTTCCGGTGCATGATCAGGCGTCGTCTGTAAATACGGCATCTTGCGAGTGGACCAACGTCTGGACGAACGAAACTGGGTGTACGAAACGAAGTTCGGCTTGTCGTCACCATGAGGAATAGAGGAAAAGCGGCGGAAGATCTTCAGGGAATCCTCAATGTTTTCTCAAGGATTTCTCAAAGGTGTAGGAAACTGTTTGCAGCATGCGATTTGTATTCAACAACTTCATCCTCGACTCAGAGCAACGGGTGCTTTGGAAAGAGGGTGAGGCGGTCCCGGTATCGCCCAAGGTCTTCGAGACTCTCGAGCTGCTCGTCATCAACGAGGGCCGGGTCGTGTCCAAACAGGAGTTTATGAAGGCGCTCTGGCCCGACAGCTTTGTCGAGGACGGTAATCTTACCCAGAACATCTTCATTCTGCGCAAGCTGCTCGGTTCGTCCGAAGACGGCCGTTCTTATAT
>Ga0116231_10012248_pt1 | contig 12710 bp, 4 predicted proteins | sample S1TSphgellanicum_2_FD_89695 | JGI IMG/M metagenome (GOLD analysis project Ga0116231, IMG submission 89695) | Host-associated microbial communities from peat moss isolated from Minnesota, USA - S1T2_Fd - Sphagnum magellanicum MG | ecosystem: Host-associated > Plants > Peat moss > Unclassified... | reverse complement strand
CCAAAAGAAGAGGCAAGCAAGGTGAGCTTGCGGGGACGTGCACATGCCCAAAGTGCATCCCAAAGGGTTGGTTGGTAGTGGCGGCCAACGCGAGAAGTCATGACCCCGTTCGCGTACTATAATCGCGTAGCTTGGGACTTAGGCTTTTGCAAAGCCTAAACGTTGCTTCTCGTACCTTGATAAGCATACCTTTAGGAAAGGTTTGATTGTTGTGATCAAGGCACAAGATTGGGAAAGGAGTCATGTCAAGTAGCTTAGGTCAAGATTAGGCTTGGCTTGAGTTCCTCATGAGGGGAAGGTTGAAAGAATGGCCTCCCAAATGAGGGCTTCATCAATTAGGCTAGTTAGGTCTTTTGACGAAGCAATGGTTAAGGGTTTCTGTTGAGACACCCTTGGACTTGCCAAGAGAGTGTTGGAAGCTTGGGGACGCCTAAGTTAGTTTGAGGCAAGGTCTGGCCGCAAGGAGTCGGCATTTGATGGCCAAGGATCCAAAAGAAAGCAATTACAATTGTTGAAAGAAATTCTAAGTGTCAATGAGGACATTAATCTCTTCTTCTAGTGGGGGAGAGTGTCGCAACCCTAGCTTCGGGCTCGTGACCAAGGCAAAGGGGTTGTAAGGTTGCGAGCCAAGAGGAAGTCCGGGAGTTAAGCCAAGAGGAAGCCCGGGAGTTAAGGCAAGAGGAAGCCCGGGAATCAAGGCAAGAAGAAGCCCGGGAATCACATCACATACTCCCGGGAGTGTAAGAATGTGTGAGGGAGTGTGAGGGAGTGTGAGGGAGTGAACACTCACACTCCGAAGGCAACTCCCACTTTGGGAGATGGAGTCCCGGTGGACTCCCGAAACTTCAGAAAGTAATTGCAGGGGTCAAACCTCAATGTTTTATGTCGTTCTTTATATCATTGGAAAAAACTCTTGAAGCGTAGATGTCTAAAATGGGCTCGCATTGCTCATTTGGACATCTGAAACACAAGTTATGGCCAAAAGAAAGGCCGGGAGTCGAAGTGCCAGTTTGACTCCCGACCACTAAAAGTCGGGAATCGACCCGATTTACTTAGCTTCAGGGGGCGTGCCACATATCGTTGAAAAGCTCTCAACGAGAGCTACAACTTTGCTTCAGACCGCATTACGATCTGAGGTCTGCTCGCAAAGTTATGGGGCTCCAAAGTCGCGGGAGTCCCATTTGGCGCGATTTTGGGACTCCCACTCGGGAATCCCAAGAAAAATAGCCATTTGGATGTAGCCTCCGTGGAGAGCTGCAGAGTATACTATAAGGGGGAAGGTGGTGGCTTCCCCCAAGTCCGGGCCGTGGTGAGTTTTGTGTGTCTGTGTTGCCCGTGGCTCGTCCTAGCACCAAGGGTGTTCCAACTATGCATTAACCACTTTGTGTGGGTTGTGTGCAGGCCCGTGTGAGTGAGTGAAGCTTGTCAACTCTTCCTAGTCCCATCCCGAAGCTCCAACATGCCCCTTTACCCCTCAAAGTGTGAGCTAGGGAGCGTGCTCCGACCCCTCCTTCTTCCGTTGTTTTCTACTTGGGCTCACATTTGAGTCCTTTAAGGAGTTGGGAGTGCGTCAAAATGTGTACAACATGGACACGTGTCATAAAAATAATGGTCTAAACTTATACATTCCTAAATATTATACTTAATATATGTACATAGGCTATATATAATAATATTATGTACCTTTAGTACTAAAGTTAACCCCATGCTAACTTAGGCTGGCCTAAATTAACCTAGGTTAAATAAACTAAAAAGTTAAACTAACCATGGCTAAATTAAGTTAGGTTAAATTAATTATGGCTAATTTAAATTAAACTAAATTAAATCAAGTTCAATTACCATGGTTAAATTAAGCTAAATTAACCATAGTTAAATTAAGTTAGGCTAAAATTAACCATGGTTAAATTTATTAGATTAAACCAATTATGGCTAAATTAAATTAATTTAAATTAACTATGGTTAAATTAAGTTAGGCCAAATTAATTATGGTTCAATCAAGTTAGGCTAAATTAAATTAAACTATATTAATTATGGTTAAACTAAATTAAGTTGAATTAAACTAGGCTAAAATAAATATGGTAAAATTAAGTTAGGCCAAACTAATTATGGCTAAATTAAGTTAGGCTAAAATATTTATGGCTAAACTATATTAGATTATATTTATTGTGGCTAAATTAAATTAAGCTAAATTAAATTAGGATAAAATAAATATGGTTAAATTAAATTATGCTAAAATATTTATGGCTAAACTAAATTAGGCTAAAATTGACAATAGTTAAATTAAATTAGGTTAAACTAATTATTACTAAACTAAATTATGTTAAATTATGTTAAACTAAACCATGGTTTAAATATGTTTGACTTTATTTTATTTTGGAATATTTTTTCAGAAAAATGTACATTTGATTAAACAAAAAATATTCAAAATCAATTAATATGATAATATTAGAAAATTTATTATAAATAATCATAATTATTAATTAAATGTTTATTATGATTATAGTGATAATCAATTATATATATAATCAATAGGTATCATATATTTAAATTTTATTGTTTATGTTAAAATATTAATGTAAATAGGCTACATTAATTAACCTATAAGTATATAAACATCCTAAGAAATTATCAATTTAAATTAAATAATAATATTAAAATCTTATTTTCATTAAGAAATCATATTTCAAAATATCTTATAATCACCTTTGAAGTGCAAAAGAAAAGGAATAATGAAAAACTAACAAGAAGAAAAATAAGTTTTCCAAGTTATAAAACGTTTTGTTTTTTGTTTTTTTCTTAGGACCCCTCCTAATTTCAAAGCTCATAATTTTCTTATTTTTTATTCATTTTAAACATTTTAAAGTGCTATAGGAGCACCATCTGAAGTCCTACAAATCACATTGGAACTCTAATAGCAAAAAAACAACATAAAATTAACTTTTTGGGTGTTTAAGAACCGGCCTCAATAGTTTCTTTTTTGAGTTTTTTGACCCCCTTTACTTTGGGGGGCCATAACTTTCTCATTTCTAATTTTTTTTCAACGATTCCTAGTGTGTTAGATCTTCCAAAAGGAGGGCTTCAAGTTTTGTTTGGACACAAAAAGCAATAGAACCCTCCCCTAGTTGTTATACTTTAATATAGTAGTTACATCTAATGTGCAACTAGGTTGGTTCATGAGGTTTGCAATGGAATGTTTTAACCCATATCCTTTGGCTTCTAATTCTATTTGGTTCAGTATATAAGTAGGAGCAATAGTTATGTTAAAACCAAACACCAAGTGCCATTGGGGATGAGTGAAAAAAGCTTGACCTTTATGAAATGGTCAAACTTAAAAATAAAATCGAATTATTCTATACCTACTTATATAACCTAAGCTTAGCTAATTTTCAACCTACTTACTTAATAGGGTTTAAGTATTATCTACCTACCTAAGCACCACCTGTCAACATTTTATTAGCCATAAATTGGATGACTTAGATTTCATTCATTAATATTTAAAATTTTAAAAATAGGTGGGCCTTGATTGCCACGTGTCACCATATAATTGATGTTAAAATATTGAACACATGTCAAATGGTCAATGAACGTTCCATGATGTGCCACGTGTCATCATCCTAGTGGCAAAAACTTTAATGATTAAGATTAATCCAATGAATTTTTAATTTTGAAAACTAAAAAAAATAAAATAATGACACGTGTCCACAAGCTAGTTGTTTAATTTTTAAACATGTGTCATATTTTGATTAATTGCATGTAGTTGCAAGGAAAGTTGCACATAAAGTGCAACTACATTGGATTGGTATGTATATATGAACATGTATACTAACATTGTATACACATGTTGCATACGTAGTGTCGCATGCAACTGCATGTTTTATGCAACTTGTCTTAGGCAACTACACAAATTTGCAGTTGCATGTGTGGCATGCAACTGAATTTTAGTTGCAAATGATAGTTGTAAAACCCAAAATTTCTAGTAGTGTTATTATGGCCAACAAAAAAACTTGATTTTTTGCATGATAATTAGGTTTGGGAGTTTGGTGTGTGGTGATCAACAAGCACTAGTGAAGCAATGTTTGTGTGAAGTTGCCTAATAGCACATCCTAGCTAGCCAAGAACCGATTTTGTAGGTACACAACACTGTCTTTAAATCCCATGCAATTTTCTTCTTATTTTACAATTACATATGGACTATTTGTGATCATTGGTGATGCGAGATAATTGAAATTATCAAATCTAACATGATTTTAACACCATATGAAACCTCATGAAAGAAAGTTGTTTGGCCATACTAGTCTTTTCAAAAGGCTAATGGTGTAGTGTCATTGCTTCAATCTGGAATTTGACTACTATAGCTAGAATGCTTATGCATTAGTATAATTTTTTGTGAAATTTAGTAGTACCATTAGTGTTTGAGGAGTTGCAAATGTAGTAGGTATGTCCATGATATGCTACAGTTACAAAGAATGGAAAAAATATGTGGCTAGAGGTGTTAACAATTGCAAATTGGGGAATGGAAATTTGTAGGCTAATATTGGGAAACATGTTGTTGCTAATCGACATTGGGAGATCTACTGTCTCTTGCTTGTTGATAGAGCCAAGTTGTCTTGGTCAAGTAACAAGATCCACAACCTCCTTGTAATATGCCATCACCATATTTTGATGGGGTGAAGTAAGTTGTGTTATCGAAAACATGTCTTGCCATGTTTAATAAAAAGACCCACATTTGCTAATGTATCTACATTTGAAGTCAAAATATCAATAGGTTTTGAACTTGGATGGATCATTAACAATGGAGACTATTTCCACTTGATTTGCAATGTTTTTCCAACTTGATAACCCATTTTCTCCCATCATGAAATTGCATGACCCAGTCAATTATGATTTGGAGTAGCATTATGTAGGCCAAATATCCTATATAGCCTAATAGGACCATGAAAGCCAACATGTGGGATCTACTCTCTTTCCTTTTCCAAACATTTCAATCCCCTCCATCCTCATCTGTGCCTATCATAATTTCTTCACTGGTTTCATTGAAATTGTTGTTTGGGTTTGTAGTTGAATGTTATGTGTGTAATAGGGAAGCTTCTATGGTTCAAAAAGACAATTGCATTTGGCAATCTTGAATATAAACATAACGCTTATGTTGATTTTAAGGTTATTTGTGGTTTGGAATAGACCACCCAAGTGTATGGCATCTATCATGAAAGTATGTGAAAATGAATAATGGCAATAGCTATTTGTTTTCAAACTAGGCCCATCCATGACAAGGTTTTTGTTCTCAAATTTTTTATGTAGCTAAAGTGGTGATAATCCATAAGATGATTTAGTGGATTTGGACTTCTACATCCTGGCTACCTATTAGAAATTATATCATCAAAATCTGGTGAACTTTTCTTTCTTCAAAACTCGGCAAATTTGGGCCAAACCTAGGTATGAAAATTCTTTTATGTATAGGTCAAGATCATACTTGTCAAGTCAAAATTCATAAGTTTTTTTCCAAAAACCCTATAAAAAACACTTCATGGCTTTCACTTTGGGCATTTCTTAGGGCCACTTGAGAGCAATTCATGTTTTGGCTTTAGGTCTTGTTATTCACTTTTTGTAAGCATGGCTTGAAAATGCAATGATGTCCATCAACTTCCTTGGATTTGTAGCCACCTTGATGTGCCAAACTAACTTTTTCTTAACAAAACAAACACTACATTGATGAGTCAAGTAATAAAGTGGTACATGTGTTGGGTGTGCATGCAGGTATGGGAATGCCAATGTGTGGATGATTTCCGTAGATGTCTTTGATTACTTCCCACTTCTTACACTAATAAGATTTTTGGCAATCTATTTTCCATTTTGAGACAATCCTTTCACAATTACATAATTTTACATGAGGCTAAAAGACAATAGAAGCAACATATTAGTATAGATTGATACAAAGAAGTAAAACCTTTAATCATAGATGATGGACAAAGAAGGAAGTGTTCGATCAAAATTTCTATTGAAAATAACTTTGAATATAAAATTGAATTCCATTTGAAATTGCTAAGAACTTGTGCACATCTAATGATCAACAAGTAGAAAATTCCAATATTAAGAGTTTGTGACAAGTGCCATTACTTTGGATATTATATTCCAAGAAACATACTTGAATTCTAAGATTATTTAACAACTCTTGAAGCAACTTATCATTTGTTCATCAGTACTGGGCGTGTTTTTGGAAGGCCCTGAAAATGGCAAGACTAGAGAAAGGCTACTATGATTTTTTGTCTCTCATTTTTGGATGTGAAATTTCCAACTGTCATAACTACTATCATAGATTAGGTTCCTTTTTAAAACATTTATCTATTCCCACTATTGGGAGCTGATGAACATGCTTTGAGCTTAAACATTGACATTGATGATAATAGTGTAAGGAAATATTTAAATCAATTGAAAATTTGATATATATAATGTTTTATGACATTTTAACATCCATATATTACCTAATTATAACATGGTTGTAACTGGTTGTACATGGATTCAATGTTGATATGCTAGATGATAGTTGCCACTTGTTTTCATTAATGGTGATCCATTAGTTGAAGTCATTTGCATTCATTTGTTATTTCGTTTATGTAATCCATTTTTTGTTTCATTTGACCCCCAAGACATTTTATCATCCATTTGTTAGTTGATGGTGTCATTGACGTAGTTGAATACTAGACTAGTGAAGTTGGCACACATGTGAAATTGGGACGTGCTTTTTACTATCCATTGAAAATGCAAGCTATCCAACTAAGGAGATTCTGTTGATGCCAAGAATATTTGACAATTGTCCACCTAGTCGAAAATTGTTTTCAATTGTTTACCAATTATGTAGATGGGTCGACTTAAATGGGAATTGCCAATATTTTGTTTTTTAATAAAAAATCCTAGTTGCAACACAATTGCAAACAACGTGTAGTAAAAAACGTTTTGGTTTAAAAAGGGTTGTTTTCTACTAGTGCGACTTGTGTCCACTTCATTTTTTAATTATTATCCTTCGTGGCACCATGGTAAAAACGACTTATAATCATAAAAACAACTAAAAAATGGTTTGTAATTGCATATGCAATTATGACTTGTGACTAATGCCCATTTGGATGAAAGTGAAAATGAAAAATGAATTTATATAATATATTTTTAGTGGAATTTGAAAATAGATGAAAATGTAATTTTTTTGCGACTTGGGATGTGATTCATAAGCCATTAGACACCATGTAGCATTTTATTCAAGTTCAATTGCGACTATAAATCATGATTACAAATGTACATGTAATTAAATGTAACAAAAATGAGTTGGTTGACCAATGAAATTGTTGGATTTATTGGTCTAATTATTTTTCATAGCTTTCTTGAATGAACTAACAATTAAATCTATAGTAGGGTTTGGTGGGTTTGTGAAACTTTAAAGGATTGGCGGCAATGGTAGAGATGGACCATCATTTGGAACTTCCAACAATAAATTTTATCATGTTGATATATCATAATGTTTTTAATTAGTTATTTAACTAGCTAGGCTACGTAATAGGTAGTAGGTATTGGGTACTAATATATAAGTAGGCTAATTATTAGTAAATATTGGATTGTGTTGAATGAAATAGTATTATGTTTAATTAACTAATTAGGTAGGCTATGCAATTAATCAATTTATAAATTAAGCTAAATAGTTGGTAGTAATTAAGTAGGATATGTAATAGGAAGCATGAATATGGATTAAGTAATAAATAGTAAGGGTAATTAATATGTGATAATGTTTTTGTATAAATTCATTATTTAATTAGATAAACTATGTAATTAATCTAGCTATTAGGTTAGGTAGTAGGCAATAAGTAGCTACTAGGTCATATATATGTGGGTTAAATAATAGGTACTTTGTCATGTTGATATGTGATTTTTTTGAAATAACTACTTAATTAAGTAGGCAATGTAATTTATTTGTTGAATGTGCTAACTAGGTAGTAGGGTTAATTTATGATCCATTTATAAACATTATATGTGTATAAGTTATATATCATATATCTAAATTAATTTTGTTGGTACAATTATGATATATTGGGTCTAAATTCTTTAAGGAGTATCAAAATATTGTCACATTGTCACCTTTTTGTACTCATTTACATAATCCTATTTGACCATGTAAAGACACAAAATGAATGAGATTGATGGAATCTAGAATTATAGTGGTTTAAAATATGGTACTTATGAATAATTTGACACATTTTAACTCATTAATATTGATGGGGATCAAAATATAAGAAAAAAAGGGACTCCATTAAGGATTAGGTCCTTTTTGTCCATAGTGGTACACCTTAAAAAATAAAGGTTTGAGATTTGAAATATATGTAATTTATTTTTACAAAAAAAATTTAATCATAATTTCAAGTAAAACTTAAAATATTATACATGTAAAAGTAATAAAATTTATAATTCCATAAAATAAATTATTTATATGGTATTAATTTACATTAGATTACAAGGCAACTAAAACAAATTATAGTCACCTGTGGCATTTATGACTTAAAAATAGTTGAAAAAACTAGTCATCAATATGCAAATACCTTGTGGTGATTACAATATTAACAGCTACTAATAGCTCTTGTTACATGCACAAGGAAAAGTACATACCTAGATTATGTTCATTGTCAAATGGAAGAATAATTCAACTTTGTTAATAAAAAATGAAGAATGGTCTTTACCTTGTACATGTATTCAAAAAATGCCTCCATTATGAGGGATACCATGTGTTGTGAAATTTATTCTCACACTTTTTATACAAATCCAAGGTGATGACATCTTGAAATTGGTTCAAGGAAATCTTCCCTATATTTTGAATGCAAAAGAACTCATGAACTAAACTTGGTTTCATTTGATCATATTCCAACACAAGACATAAAAACCATTAGAGAGGAGTTTGAAGGCAATATCCATAAGAACCAAAAGTCTTAAATTGGAATTCAAAGTGTTAAAGTTTGTTTTTAAATCTCCTTGCAATTTGCATGTCTTTGCACATGTCACATGGAAAAGCCATGTGCAAATTTCATTACCTTATCCTAGGTTATCAAATAATCCTTTAAACATTGAAACTCGTCCTTTATTTAATGATCAATTATTGTAATACCTTTTCAAGTTCAACATTTATGATTTAAGTGTTGAATAATTAGTATTTTTCAAATTTCATTTTAACAATGAAAATAATAATTTACAAAAGAATTGCAATAAATAATAGGCAATTTCTTTGATGGGTTCTTTGGATTCTGAACCTTTAATGTAATGGAACATTTTATAACATTTTGTACTACAAAATTGGAGAGAAATAATGTTTTACAAAATTATAGGATAAAAAAATGTTTCAATTATTAAATACATTTTTTGCCATGGTAGCTTGGCCTAACAAGAAGCTTTCAAATTTTCACCAATTTTTGTATTTTCCTTCCCTTGCAATTTTTAAAAATTTGATATTTCAAATAAACAATTTCTTTAAAATTTAACATTAAAAGAATCTAAATGTTTCTTCACATTTAGACATAAGTCTATGAGGCTATTACAACATTTTAGTGCCAATTTACTAAAAAAAAGTCCTTAAAACAATTCAAAGGTCTAAATCTAACAATCTCAATGTCACATAAGTTTTATTATGTTTAGGCAAAACCTATTCCACAAATTCTATACATCTACATATATTTTTTACTCCAATACTATAACCTTTGTTTATATGCATACATGGTAAAAACAAGAGAGGGGGACTTGATGGGTGTAAACGCATTAAAAGGAGGCAAGGATTGTGTCAACTATTTAAATTGTAATTTTATATCTTTGAAAAATCACAAGAGGAGCATAATGAATTAGATTTTCATTTTCTTTTCCTTTTTAAGTTTCAAGTTTTGAATAATTGTTTATAAAGTTCCATTATTCAAAACTTGATGCAAATTGATAGTGTTTCAAAAAACCTTTTGCAAAGCAATTGTGACAACTTGGGTTTTTTTTTCAAATGTCCTTTTTCCTTATCAAATGTGCACCATTCCTTCTCAAATTTGAAAATGGTCCTAACATTGATTATTATAAAAGCAAAAGCACTTGAAATTGGTAAATTTCATGTAAAAATGCATTTGAACATATTTATTTCAATTAACTTTCAAACATGCTTTTGACCCTAAAAATCATGAATTTAAAAATTGTTTTTAACAAAAAGTTATTCATTTTTATATTATTTAGGGCGTGGATGCATTATATATAAATGATATAGACCAAGCTATAGTAAAAAGTTATTATATTCAAAACAAAACTATAAACTAGGTATGAAAAATGAAGAAATTAGGAAAATTGACCAACACAATAATGTCATGTGCAAAATGCAGTCCTTGGAAAGGATATTAACCTTTTACTACATGGCTTCTTTAAATTACACCCTGATGAGAAAAACAATAAAGAAACATTCCACCAAAAATTTTATTTAAATGCATCACATGCAACAACATAAATTATTCTTCGAAAATAAATATTAGGGTTTACTTGTAAGTAAAAAAGTTCAAACTTGTGCATAATGATTTCATGATTCATTATAGGTGACTTTTGGACTCCACTACACAAGGGAGTTAGTTGTTGCACATGGTCAAACTTCATTTCTTTATAATATTTTCATTGCATTCCACAAGAAGAAATCTTGTCCTTTTCCACCCCCACACATTGCGACTATTGTCCGTCAAAACATTCAACCCATCTTAAATTTGTAAGTGATTTATTGCACTAATTAATGGTCAATATCTTTCATAGTTGTTATGTTCACTATGTTGTTCATTTATGAATATAATTTGAATTATATTTAATTATTTAATAATTTCAAATTATTGATGTGGAAATTAAAGTAGCCTTTAATTTTATTTACACAATGCATTATAATGAATTAATGAACTTTTTGATTTTTTAAAAACTATCAACATGGTACATGAATTGAAGTATCAACTTTTAATGTGTTAAAACCATTATTTAGAAGTTGCATTTTACACTTACCGTAATTTATTAAAACACATGCAACAATTTTAAACCCCACATTTATATTGGAATGAATTCGTGATTTTTTTCACATCTCTTCAATTATTAGAGTTTAACCATTCACTTTTAATATATTAAAGCCATTATTCACAAATTACATTTTTCACTTATTATAATATATTAAACACATGAAACTCAATATTTTACAATTATTCTTAAATTATTTGATGATTCTTTTCACATTTTTTGAACTATCAACATTTTTACATCAGTCAAATCATTCACTTTGAGCTTATTGAAACCATTATTCAAATGTTGCATATTGTGCTTACTAATATATATGCAAAACATACATAACAACTAAATGCTTCATATTTACATTTGAATATGTTAGTGAATTTTTTCGCATGTCTCTTAAACTATTAACATTTACCCATGAGTTGAATCATTCATTTTGAATGTTGTTAAATCCATTATTCATGAGTTGCATTTTGCATTCACTAATTTTTTTTTAAATGGATGTATAAAAATTTGGGAAGTCTCACATTTATAATTGAATGGGTTATTGATTAGGTTAAAATGATCATGCATGCAAAGTCTCCAATGCATGTAGACCTCTAAATTAAAAAAATTTCATATATTAAATTATTGTACATTTATGTAAATTAAAATGTATATTTTTTCCTTAGTTTGTTTTAAGCAGCATGAACAAGTTTATTATTATGAATGTTTATGATGCCACACCAGAAAAATTGCAAAAATAATCCCTAATTTTTTTCCCCATTTTTTTTGGTGTATGGAAAAAAAGTCCATGTTGAAAAAATGGATTAAAATTAAAATTTTATAAATATTATTATTATTATGAAATTTTATCAATATTTTATACTTATTATTTTCATTTTAAACATGGTTTATCAATTTATGTAAGCTTATTTTGTTACAAGTTTATGTTTAAATATTAAGAGATGAATTTAATTTTTCATTTAAAAAATAAATGAATGAATGAATTATAAATGGTGATAATAATAGTGACATCAATGATTTTTTTTTTTTCAGTTTTTCCAAAATAATCCATAACAAAATTTAAACATGTTTTGACTATAAGCCATATATGGAAGTACAAAATTTGTTAAAATATTAAAAACAATTGGTTAGAAGTCCTAGAACCCATTGTACAATTATATGATTTTCAACATATAAAAATGTAAAAAAAAATTTAAAATCTTTTATTGATGTTGATGGCCTTTCTTATGTTTGTAAAACGGTGGAAATTCATCACAACAAAAAAAAAGTACATCATTAATATTTATTTTAAATTTTCAGAAAAATTAGATAAGGTTTATAATCACCTAAAAAATTGAACTTAAATTTTTTCACATAAATTTGATATTATAATTTATTATGTGTTTAATGTTAGAATTATTAAAAACTTTTAAAAATATTTATTCATTAGGAATAACCTTTTTTCTTTGAAAATTGTGATTTCAATATTTTGACAATGTTTTTTCTTGTTTACATTTTTTTTTGAATCTCCACTATTTTTCCATTCTTTTCCCAACAAGAATTGCCAAGTTAAGAAAATTCGAAACCAAAATAATATGTTGGTTATGTGAAGGGGGGGGGGGGATCCAACTATTTAAACCAAAAATTTCACCAAATTAAATTATTTTTACTTTTAAAAAGGAAACAAATGTAAAATACAT
>Ga0116231_10012246_pt1 | contig 12711 bp, 6 predicted proteins | sample S1TSphgellanicum_2_FD_89695 | JGI IMG/M metagenome (GOLD analysis project Ga0116231, IMG submission 89695) | Host-associated microbial communities from peat moss isolated from Minnesota, USA - S1T2_Fd - Sphagnum magellanicum MG | ecosystem: Host-associated > Plants > Peat moss > Unclassified... | reverse complement strand
TAAAATCAAGGCTATGTTATATTTTCCCTATAATTAAGCCAATGTTAACCAAATTTTATAACAAAACCACATGGCTTTGCACAAGGTGTCGCATCCACAATTGAACATAACTCATTATAGAGTATTTAACACCTTTTTGCATGATTCACAAATTGAACAAAATGCACAACAAAACCCTTTTTCAAACCTACCATTAAAACATATTACATTCCAAAAAGGTAGGAAAAGGAAATGACATCCTTAGGGAGGGCCAAAGTGAATGAACACTCAATTGTGCACCATGTAGGATGGATGGTATGTCAATGTAAGAAACACTTTTCCATTGTATTTCATTATGAGAAATCATATCCATCAAAACCACATTACCTTGCAACTAAAACTCAAAAAATAACTCATATGCAACTATTATGCAACTATCCCTTGGTATTACAACTACTGCGTAACTATATATTCCTTTACAAATATGGTGTATTAATAAATAAATTATCACATTAGAAAATCAATTAGTTGTATCACAGTTGCAAACTTGAGTTGAGAATGAGTCTTTTATTTGATAATTTATACACATTATATATACATATGTAATGAACCATGTTTGACTTTCTTAAGAATTACATTATAGTTGCATATGGTAATTACTTTAAAATTGTTGTAAATCTGTTATTAAAACAACAAGTATGTTACAACTAATGTACAATGTACATAAATGCAATCATGCCACATGTTCACATTTTCACACCCATTATAAAATACATTTGCAATTAATTTTTTATTATAATTCCCATTGATATAATTAATATGGCCATTAGTGCATCACTATTAAAATAGTATTGTTCAGCTATGTTATAATTATAATATAATTACTTATAACTTAATAAAAATACATATTCATATGTAATGTTTTGTAAATAATTATTATTTCACTAATTTGACTATTAATATGAATAAATAAGTGTAATTCATATAATTAATTTTATATGAAGCAAAAAATTAATTATTAATTATATATTAATCATATAAATATTTATCCGAACTGTGAATACTTCATAGTGAATTATATCGATTATTTAAGATAATTATTAATTCATGCTTGAACTTTTATTTTATGCGTAGCTTACGTGGTCATTGTGGGTGCAATGTTCAGATGCATGCATTAGTAGTGCATTGTCAAAAGTCTTTAGTTGGTCCATGAAGTTTACATTTCGATCTTGAACAAGATTTGTCCAAGGTTTGATGTGAGCTCAATATAACTTTATTATATCATTACCCCTTGTCTGATTTGGTTTAAAAATTTTACCAAAGCTTTCTGGATGTGTAAAATTTGAATTCAACAATTGAATATGTAATCACATTCTTGAATATTAAGTAAATTGCACAAACTTTTAATTAAGGCTTTCAAAAAAAGTAAAAGCGTTTAAGTTGTTAACCTATAAACATCAAGACAGTGTGAATTTACACTCAAAAGCTCTGCTTTGTAATATTGGGCTTGCCTGATGTTTAAGTGTTAGGGGTCAAAGACTCATCAAAAGTCACATATCTACATAAAAAATGTTTATTAACTATTGAAACTATTGAAAATATGCAGATATTAGTAAACATATATTTTTTAATTCAGGTATTTTTTCAGGGTTTTCCCTTGGAAAACAGATGATCATCTGCCAGTTCAATTGTGATGCAAATTAAAGGTAGGGAACACCAGTTACACTCTGAAAGAGCCTGTTACCAGGCGATGGAACAGCAACTCGTCATATCAGCCTTGGATGAACCAGCAGCCACATTGGTACGGTGGTAAAAATCCCAAATCCATTTTAAATTACAAATGGTGCAATACATTCTAATTCTACATATTACAAATATCCCATGCAAAGACTAAATCAGGGTCAGATCTGAGTTCAAATCTAACATTTTTGGGCTCAATATGGCCCACTAAGATGCCTCACTGAAATAGGTGACCATGCCAACCAGTGTTGGGCGGGTATGGCAGGGAAGGTTGAGTATGACCCGTGTATCAGGCATGGAGCATTGTTCAGTGTCACTTTTACTGATACCCAGCTTGATACTTTTGCTCTTGTGTTAGAACGGATGTAAGAACCAGAACCTAATTGAGCCTTTCAAAATAGAGAGACCTGGGTGAGATAAATGGGTATACCCAGGTAAGTCTCAGGGTATTTTCTAGGTCAGGTGTCAAGTCTAGGGAGCTAGGACTCTAGTTGCAAGATTGGTTTTCTAGAAAAATCCAAAGCGTTAGGGTGGAAAGGGGTCCAGGCATAAACACATTTTGGGACGCAAAACTACCTCAAACATATAAGCACCCAAGTGAAATTTTATTTGTGCCAATTATGATATCTTGCCAACACTCCCACATCCCTTTTATATATCTTCAGGCAATCACATATGTGCGACCAAGAACAGGAGTATAAAGTTAGTTTTTGTGAGTTAGATTTTGTGATTTTTTTTATTCATTTTTTTTTCCCTCATAATCAATTTTTTGAGAATCAACTTAACTAATTGATTGTTTTCAATTATATGAAAACCAAGACATGGAGAGCTGGCGACATATGAAAAAGAAAACTTTTATACTCTCCGTCGATCCTTAAAGATTCTTGTTTAATATAAAAAATTGAGTAACTTTTTCAAACCCTTGTCAAAACCCGAGCCAGCAATACTGAAAAAAAAAAGAAAAAAATGAAAACTGCCCAACACTGATATCTACATGGGTGGTGCTACTGTGGCCGTAACGAGGGACTTGATGTGCTCCTAGGTGGATTATGCCTTACAAGGGCGATTCCGTGGTACATAATGCACCAAGCCAGAGTCCAAATGTAGGGGTCTAGTGATGGAGTCAGGTCAGGTCACATGTAAACTGCTTAATCATTATTTTCTGGAATCTAGTGATGGAGTAGCGCTCACATGGAAGATAACAATAACCCCTGGACTACTCAACTTCTGAGAGATTCCATCGTTTTTCACTGGATCGTCCCCCACCGCCTAGATCCCAGCACTTCAATTTAAAATTTTCTTTTGAAACAAATGGAAATCCATTACAGAAAGGACCAGAACAACAAAAAGTCAGGGGAAGAATCAACCCCAGCCATAAAGAACCAGAACATTACCAAATCACCTTAGGGTAGAACAGCCCATGAGCAATCACTTAAGCGCTCGGGGCAGGCCGGATTCAAAGGGAGGGCTCCATTGTTTCTGGTGTGGAAACAAAATTTGAACCCCTTCTAGTGGTGTATTTGATGCACTGAAAATTGTCAAAAACAGATTAAAATTGAGAAAATTACGACCCCTCCCAATAGAGAGGGTCAGGAACACAAAAAAACAAACCACCAAACATTACAAAGCTGGTTTTCGGTCATCAAAAAAATTCTTTGTATGTTGCTCTGTTACTATTAGAGTTCAAAGACGAATTGTAGAACTGAAGGTGGCATTCCCATAGCACTTTAAATTGTTTAAAATGAACAAGAAATGAGAAAGTTAGAAGCTTTGAAAATAAGAGGGGTCCAAAGAGAAGAAAATAGAAAAAGAACCTTTTTGTGAGTTGAAAAGCTTTTTTTTTTTCTTGCTATTTTTTCATTATTCTTTTTCAATCATTTCAAAAATGATTTCTAGAGCTCTAGATAGCATTCCCATAACATTTTAAATTACTCAAAATGGAGCACAAATGATGAAGATCTAAGGAAGTCATCGATGATGAACAGTTCTACCCTACCACTCATAGGAAGATGATAACACCATCTACTTCAACTTTTTGCACAATCACTCCCAGGTGGCAACTATAAAATTGATGAAGGGAAAATATATATATAATTATTATTCTTAATTAGCTTATTTATTATAAGTTTTTATCATTTGATCTATTAAAATGAAACCCTGCCAATCATAAAGAAACTGAAGCACCCAAAAAAAGGGGGAATACAAGGAATAAAATGAAAGGACTCACATCCAACAAGACAAAAAAAACCACCTAAGAGGGCGAACCACAAGGGGAACATGAAATTTTCAAACCCTACATGTCATGAAAAACATATAAAAAAGAAGATTTCTTGAAAGGATGCTTAGCTTAAAAGAACTCTCACTTATTGCAGTAGCGTGTCTCAAAATAGAGACCACATGTGCACACAATAATGTCACTGACAGTCTCTACCTATAAAATGTATGTAAAATTGACAAAAGAGGACCTCCAATGCCTTTCACTCCCTATGCCATGTTGACACATAATTGAAAAAACACATCCACCTATTGGAATAGACATTAAAAAAACCTTTACATTTAGAAAGATGTAGAAGGATGTAAAGAAAAAAACATGTCCATTGCGAACTCATCATAATAAAAATCATCTTTCATTTGAGACATGATTGTTGTAGCAACCCCACAAGAAAACAACCTGCAAAACCAAATAAACTTAAGTGAAATCAATGATAACAACGTTTGCCAATGTGGCGGACAACATTGATCAATAGCACAATGTTGATTTGGCAACACGAAGATTGCAAAGCAATAGATTAAAAGACATGAATATGCTCTAACAAAACATAAAATCTCACATCTCTCACAATAACTGTGAAAACATTTCGCATAATATCATACAAAGTTGTCCTCTCTCTACTAAGTGCCTTTTAGAGTTATGGGTGACAAGGAGATGGGAGTGTTACCCAAATAGTTTGTGGCACATGTGACCAACACTCTTCTGTTTTTTTGACTAATTCTCGAGTAGTTTGACTACTAAAACACTTGGATATGGTGATTGAGAAGCTAACACGATTATGGAATGGCGCTGGGCAAAAACTGGCCCCAATATTCTAAAGGAACAATAGATATTAGAATGTCAGAAAATAAAGGTCAAAAATTTAAGGATTCGTACAAAGTACTACGCCTTAAATTCACCATATCTTTAGGCAAGGCCTGTGCAATTACCTGGGTCTACAACACGTTAGGAGTATCTCCACCAACGTTCAGTATGTGACCTTGCCAAAATATTTTTCACATCCAAGTTTTAGTTACTAACTTTTTCCAACCCCACCCATACAACTGAAACTGGGATTGCTCGTACATGGGAGAGTAGTAATAGCAGCCCACTTGGACCAATCAAACTTTCTAACCAATCAGAAACAGGGGGAAGTCAATAAATACTATTTGACAGTGTTTATTACACTCTTCCATGGCTCCTCCAGGGTTATGAAAGCTATGGTTTTCTTCAAGGTCCCATCAGGCGTCCAGGGGACTGAATTGGACTGATGAACCTCATCCAAGATATCTAGTGCAAGATCACATACTGTGCGTTGGTGGAGATGCTCTAACATTAGAAGCAGCTTTGACGTTAAACCTAGAAATAGGTGATTTTGAACCACACTTAGAAAAACTAGTTGGTCCCTTTTGGGACTTGGAGTAGAGGTAGGCCTGGGTATCAAATAGGTACCAAGTTAAGGTTTCAAACTGTTATGGCAAACTAGGAAAATTGTCATATCTACACATCTGGATGATGATAGTGTCTGCTCTTACTTCACACATTGCTTGGAAGATTGAAAAAATACTCAAAATCCTTGAGCCCTTTTATGAAAAATAGCTATGCATTTCTTGAGAATTGCTCTCAAATTAGATTATGTGATCCATTGGTCACCAACACACGATCCATTGAATGCAAACCTGTTGTGATTCAATTGTCTTATTATGTGAGGGTAAGGATCAAGAATGGATTAGGTGTGTGTGCCTAGATCGAGGTCAAAGCTGAGCCCCAGACCTGAATTCCCAGGAGTGCCCTATTAGAGATCCTTCTCCCCACGTCAAGCATTGCCTGGACTTTTCCTTTGTATTTTCAGCTCTCTTACCTGCCCGAAGAAACCTGTTTTCAGCAAGCGGGATCTTCTGCGGTGGAAGGTCCTAGCCAGGCAGTACTGGGATCTTCTGACCAGAGGAATGTACTAGCCAGCGTGTCACAATTTTTAAAAGTGAAAAAATCTCAACTCTGCTTTACATAGGAAAAGGATCTGAGTATAGGCCCTTCCCTGATTTCCGACCTGTTCCCTCGGCCTACCGGTCTCGGGCACAGATCTCAAATCTTGGAAGGGCCTGTACTCAGGCCGTTCTCTATACGAAAAAATCTGGTAGAATTTTAGACAATTGTGACTCATTTTGAGGAGTGAAAACACCTTTGTGTTGTGTAAGTTTTCTCAAATTGAGGAACCTCAAGCAGAAGGTGCCTCCATGTGATGAGGTAGAAATTTTACTGAGGGTAAGGTGCCCTCCATATACTGTAAAGTATTCTAGTATTTCTTTACCACTCAATTGTGGATGACCCAACCTAGTTGAAATCGGTTCCTACCAGAATGGGTGGGTACCACTTTGGTGAGTTAAAATTGTCAGTTCTTGTTGCAATTAGTAAAAATTGAACTGGAACTAAGTCTGAGTTTTGGAACTGGAATGAGAACTCAAACGTTTTAAGAACCAAAATTGGAACCAGGTTTTCAGTTAAAAAGAAATTTGAAAAAAACTAGAACTGTGGGCTAACTTTTAGTGCCATAACCAATACAAAAGGTTCTCGTAAACAGGAAGAACCGGTCAACAAAATGATGATGAACAAATTTAGAAACAAAAAGAAAATGTTGTCAATCAGTTGATGTAGCATGCACCGGAGGCTCAGTTTTTTTTTCCATTTGGGGGAGAGGTTGATTTTTTGTATTTTTGGTGTTTCCAATATGTTCCATCAGGTTCTGAATAGGTTCCCATCAAGTTCCAAATGATTCCCAAAACGTTCATCATCTGTTCCCAATGGTTTTTCATCAAGTCCCCATGTTTCCTTCAAGGTTTTTATGTGTTCCCCAAGATGTTCCCATAGCACTACATTTTATGTCCTGATATGTCGTCATGTTCATTTTATGAGCTTTGAAGTCAGCTGCCATTTTGGCATTTGGCAAATTTGCCAAGTTGACTTTAGGAGTTTGTACATTGCCAAATTGCCCAGTCCACTTCACCCTATGGAACCCTAAATCCTAAACCCTGTGGACTGCCCAATGCCTGAATTTTTGTCCAGAATTTTTTCTGCTGAACAACCACCCTAAAAACTCATATTCCCCTGATTTTTACACTCTAAATTTGTTTTTGAACATATTGCAAGAAAATTGAGTTTCATGACCAGAGTTTTTTTTTTCGGCCAATTTTCGCATATTGGATAATTAAACATAATTATCTTTTTTTCTCTTAATTTTTTTGAAAAAATTCGCCAGTTTTGGCATAAAATGAAAAAAATGGCCATACTTTCTAAAAATGCACTGATCATAACTGGGAACCCTAATTAATATTACACATGCCTCTTTTGAGGTGGGATACACAGGCACAACAATACGATGGATTTCATAAGATTTGTAGGAGGAGGTGATGCCTCGCGGGGCTCCAACCCTTAAGTGTATGTTTAGGCCTTTCAAGCCTACCTCCACTAAAGAGTTGTGTTACTAAAAACACATATTTTATGAATTTTGGATTTCAATAATTATTTTCAAATTGAGCTCAACTTGGTGGTTGGTACTAAACCCCATGTGGTTAAAAATAATAATTTATAAAAATATTTTTTCTAACATATGTTTAGGAACTTATCTTCATAAGCATAAAAAACGTGTACTAACAATTATGTATCTTCAAGGACCTTATTATTGTCTTTCACAAGATTTTTTTCTTTCAATTTTGCAATGTAACCAAACTAGCAATAATCCGCAAGAAGATTTAACCAATTTGGCTGTAGTTCAGCTATGAATGTAATTTATTATTAAAAAAATCCTGTTATATCTGGCTATGTGGTAGAACCTATAGTAGAAATCTGACAATTCATATTTTATTATTTTAAAATCTGGCAGAATAGGGCGATTTATTTCACAAAAAAACCTTTGAATGTAATGAAATCAATTTTTTTTAGAGATTGAAAAAAGTGCGAAAATTCACCCCAAAAAGAAAGAAAAACAATGAAATTTGGTGGAGAAGAGACTGATAAAGAGTCACACATTAGGTGTGGGAGGATCTATTCCAATCCTCTTATTTGAGGAATGCCCCAACTTGAGGCCTTGCCTGATACTCACACGTTGGGTGTGGGTGGATCTGCTCTAACCTCTTTTATAATGCCCCACCTTCTGGCCTTAATGAACTCTCACGCATTTGTTGTGGGTGGATCTACCCTTAGATCCTTATTCCAGGATTGCCCCAAATTTGGGCCTTGCCACCCACTAAATCTGACTTATTACACCTAATTGTTCCTGATTTTGGAGGCTTACATTTAATGGGGCATTTGTTTTCAACTAATGTCAGGTTTTTAAGGGAATAAGTAGGTTTTCCAATATACTTCACCAGTCATGGTGGGTGAGAGGTTTTTTTTTCAATTTTGTGAGGTAGGTGGACTGGCAATCATCCACAAGAGAACTTAGCCAAATTTGGCTAGAGGTCAGAAGTAGAAGTTTTTAAAACGCTGCTATATAGTGGTCACATGAAAGAACCTATGGTCAAAATAAGGCGATTTTAACTTCTTTTTTTCCCCTCCAAATATGGCAACTTTGGGGCGATTTTTCCCAAAAAAACCCCTTCATATCAGTCATTCTGCTGGGTCTTTTATTTTAAAATTCCTCAAGTAGGTCCACTAGCTAAGATTCTCAACATTAATTAGCATTAAATGGCGAATGTCGTAGGTGGTATGTAGCATTTTTACAAAAGTGCTACTACAAGTGGTGACCTAGGAACTGTCTAGGTCGTCCATATGTGGTTAATTTAATTAGTTTTATTTCGAAAAATGGCGAAATTTTTCTTAAACACAAAATTTTCGTTTTTTTGTCATTTTCTGAAAGAAAATTCAAGTTGCGAAATTCACCAGAAAAGAAAACACTGATGGCAACCCCATTTTTTTTGGGTCACCCCAAACTTGAGGCACCCCTTTAGTTTTCCCCTCGTTCTCACCATGTTGTCTTGGACAAAGTTTTGCCTTAGGTCATGCCAAAAGTATGCATGTGCCGTTAGGGCTCTTTCCTCCGTTGTCTTGACTTTAGTTTCCTCTTAAATCATTAATGCTTAACAAGCGTTTCACCCTTTAGATTTATCTCTTTGTTAGATTTCCAACCTAACTCAAACTTGGAGTTTTCCTTGGATTCCTTTAGGTCAACCTTGATTCAATCATCGTATCTTTCAACTGTGGTCCTTCACACATGATTTTTTGAACACAAACAAAACTTTTCTTTGATCTCAAGACTTTAGCCAACGATTTCTCACAACTTTTTTAGGAGTGTTTTTATGTTGTTGTGAGTCATATCCCAAGGTCCATGGCTTTGGTTCCTAACATTGCTAGACTTTTGGCTTTGGCCAAGCCTTTTGGAAACATTTGACAAATTGCAATGAATGAGGTCCTATACTGATTGGTGAGCAAAGCTTTATGCATGCAATTTCATGACATTTTTCTATTCATTTGTTGCCTCATCAATTCAACATGGTAGTCAAAGGGGGTGTGAAGCAATAGTTCATGGCATTCAAATTGTTCTAAAGGTCCATCTCCATTAAGTGGTATTATAGGTGGATGTCACAAATGTGTTCTTCACACCATCCTTAAGAGAGCCATCTTTCAAAAACTCTGCGTGGTAAGAGGTCATTTGTCTCAACTTTTCCCTTTTGTTTGGTCCTTTTATGCTTAGCAAGTTCCTCTTTTCTTTAACCACCATTATTCTTTGGGAGATTTGTTAATCATCCACTCTTTAGAAGGCATGCACCAAGGTGATTCGTTTATTGGACCTCTTTTTGTGTTAGCCCATTTTCATGTGTTGCAATTTTCTATGACAATTTTCCCCTTTTGTAAATTTTTCCCTTCTTTTGCAAATGACATTCACATCATTGGTTTGGCTTTTATCATTCATTTTGCCTTTGACCATTTTGTTTCTCAATTGGTTTTTGCGGTCCACCCTTGCAAGTGTTTGGCTTGGGTGCCTTTTAATATGCCTCTTGGCTTTTCTCCTCCCACTAATTTTATTGTTCATCAAACATCATTAGGGTTTTACGTGTCCCATTTGGGTTTGTTTTTTCTTTTTTCTTTTTTCATGTAGGATGCATTAAATGAAAATGTTCACCATGCAAAAGTGTTTTTGAGGTTAAGGGATGTCCAAGTCGCTTTTCAGATCTTTTTTTTGTGTTTTGCCCAAAGACCTTCCTATTTACTTTGTTACTTCCTTTCTTTGTTAATCTTTTAATGTTAGTTCACCTCGTTCTATTCAACCTTCCTATAAGTCTTTAGGAGGCTATGGGGCCTAAGTTTTTTAGATTACACATATGCCTTTTTAGTGTGCTGACAAGTTTTTTTCCCCCTTTTCTCATGGGGGATCAGCCTCATTTCCATAGTGCTCATTGCGTTGGTGGCATGTTTAGGGAATTAAACATTTATTACACCTATTATCAATGCCAAATTCTTATTGAATCATTATTTGTTCTTATTGAAAGCAATAAATGCTAATAATTTTGGTCCACTCCCCTTTTAAGCCCATTTAAAGTTGATGCAAAAGCTCTTTCCTTCGAATGTAATCACATGTGTTCTTCCTTTCATGTAGTTTGTTGATAGGGGATGAAATTGACTTTGGGAAAACATTTAAAACAAATTGCATGACCATTTTGTTTTTAACATCATCTCTAACATGGCTTTTAATTTACACTATGCACACTTGAGGTCTTGTATAGGCTTAAAGGTGGGTGCTTGGTTTTTTGCTCAAATAATCATTCCACATTTTTGCCTACCCACTGATGTTTTTTCTTCTGTGTTGCACACCAGGTCAAGCTTCCCCATCCATTAGTTCTCAAGGTGACCCATTAAACTTGTGCTTAACCTTTAGATCTTGCAAGGACCCACTTTCTTCATTACTCCCATGGTGGGAATAGACTACATCCCATGATGTGGTTCAAAATGTTTTTGCCTCCATCACAAGAGACAAATGGTTTCATGTTTCGTATGAAAAAATTCATGTCCTTTTACCCTTTCCTTTCAATCTTCTCATCAATGGGTTGATATCATGTTATCAACTGATGGCATTCACACCTTGGTAAACATGGTCATCAATGATCCCACCAAAGGAAATTTGGTTTTTCAAGTTGTTCCATCTCGCAAGGTAATCATGATGACGATAACTCAAGCAAAGGAAGGACTTTACCATGATTGGCATTCAACAAACACATTTCTTCCCCTTGCCATAAAGATTTTTGAGTGCATACACCAACAAGCAAACAACTTTCTTCACCATTGTGTTAACATGGTATGATTAGCAAAGGGCACCAATGTCCTTCCTTTGACGATTCTATGTGCTTTCTATAGACGAAGAGTGTTGATAGCCTTGTAGAGAGCACAAGTCACTTCTATTTTGAGCTGCATTGTCATTGCAAGCAAGAGTTCTTCTAGGCTTATTACTTTTTCAAGTTTCCTTTCCTTATCCGATATGCTTCTTGGAACCGGTGGGGGCTTAGAACATAATTTGTTCCCTGCTCCTTTGTAAACCCGCTTTGGGTTTTTGCACTTCTGGCTCAGACCTGGGTCCTCTCTCTTTGTCCTTCCCTTCCCCCTTTGCTGGGTGCTTTGTTTAATGAGGTTTACCAGGGTATCATCATTTCACTCATTTTACAGCCACACTCAAATTGGGAATTAATCAGGGTTTACAGAGTCAAACTTGCTAGGGTCCAAAGACAGGGTGACTTTTCACGTAGCTGTATTAAGTGTTTCTGGCAAGATTGTCAGATGACTACAGACCTAGCCTCCTCCTTAAACCTTTCCTTCACCAAAATCAGTGTATATTGAATGATTGTATCACTGTTTTGTTGTCTGTATGTACAGCCCTTGGTTCAGGTGTCCTGGCATGTATTTTCAGTTACCAGCCACCTGACGCATGCAGTTTTCTTTATGGGCAATGGCTACTTCTTGTCAGAATCCTTAAAGAAAACAGTGAAAAGAAGGTGAACACGAGTTTTAATTGCTTGTATTATTCCTGCACATGAACAATGAAAGTCAATAACATCAACTACCTACTACTACTTACATCATAACGTGGTTATCCATCATTAGAAAGAATTTCAAGCACATTCAAGTTACAGCAAACTGCACTTTTTCAACATTAGAATTGCTTGGCATGATGAGGGTCTGATTTAGTATGTTATTAGCAGCCAATCCATATAAAAAGAAGGGCCCACAAACTCCAACTTAAGTAGCCCTTGGATGGAGGGAGATAGAACAAGGATGTCCTGAATGCAAGCCTTAGCCTCCTTAAAATTTCGTGTTGGGTGGTTCTTGACTTTTTTTGCAACAGGCAGGGTGAATCAGCACCCACACTGGTGCCTTCACCTTCTTGAGTGAGGCCTTTTAGTGGGCAAATTAAACCCAAGAACTCTTAGACTGATGAACCTTTGGTTTTAGTTCTGGTTCCAAACATAAATGGAATGGGAATTTGGTTCAGGGTCCGGGAATTCTGGTTTTGGTTCTGGTTCTGAAAATCAAGCCCGAATCTGGTCCAGTTCAAAGTAACCTGAACTAGGGCCACTGGTTGACTGCTGATGAACCTTTGATGAGCCCTCAGTTCTAGTTTTTTTAATTGAAAAAAAAAAAAAAAAAAAAATCCTTTTTAAAAATTTAATAAACCTTTTTTTCAAATTACATTAAAAAAATTTTTTATTAATATTCAAAACACTTCCAATAACATTTTTGTTTCTATTTTCTCTCTT
>Ga0116231_10012245_pt1 | contig 12712 bp, 10 predicted proteins | sample S1TSphgellanicum_2_FD_89695 | JGI IMG/M metagenome (GOLD analysis project Ga0116231, IMG submission 89695) | Host-associated microbial communities from peat moss isolated from Minnesota, USA - S1T2_Fd - Sphagnum magellanicum MG | ecosystem: Host-associated > Plants > Peat moss > Unclassified... | reverse complement strand
TTATCTAAATCTGTGGTCATCCTGACCTCACTCAAACCAGTAGATCTCTCATCCTCCTCCGTTGTTGCATCATTGTGCAACAATGTGAACTCGTGACCATCATGACCATCTGCAAGCAAGGAGGTTATACCCTGGACTTATGACTTTTCTGCATTTGCTGTTAACAAAAGTTTCTGAGAATCTCGCCAGTGTAGTAGTGACAGTAGAGTGAGTCCTGCTTGAGAATTATATCCCACTGCATCATTTTCCTTTAAAAAGAAATTTTCTTCAGAATATTCTTCATCATCATCTGTAGTCGTGATCATGTATACTTCTTCTTCTTGCTTCACATCTTGTCCTGAAGTATTAGTTGGCAAATGATCAAACTTGTCATGTGCATTTCCAGATCAGTCTTCAAAATCAGTCTTCAATGTGTGGTGGGTGGGGACAATGGGAGCAGCACAAGATGACCTCAGTGGTTATGAGTACTAAAGTAGTTATCAGCAAGTTTACATCTAAGAATGTTGCTGATTTGTCCATCCAGGATATAAGCCTAATAATGTAAGCCTAACATGCCCACGAATGTTTACAGAATGTTCACCGGTTGATCTATAAATTTTTTAAAAATTCTTGCTTCTTTGGGCTTCCATAACATTCCCGCACTAAGAATGTCATAACCGAAAGCAATCTCATCCCTCCTTGTTTGAACTTCAATTTTTCCATCCTCATTTTGTTGAAACATTGCAGCCCTAATTTGAATTCGGTGTCTTGGCACCAATCTCGACAATGTCCACCATGACACATGACTAACCAATTTGCATTCCAATTTAGAATTCTTGTCCACACAACCCATACAAACACAAGATACATGCCGAAATTGAATCAAAGTTGGATCTCTTGTTGACATTGATTGTACTTGATGCATGCTTTTGCTACCACTCATGGTGTTACAAATGTCACCATGGACTGATTAACGTCACCAATTTCGATTTCCTATAAAATTTTATTCACAGTCCTCCTAGCATTGTTGTGTGAAGCACGATGCTTGGTTGCTTTTGCCTTCAAGTATGATACCACTTCATGTGAGTTTTTAGTCCACTTGGCTTCACCTACTCTTTGTGATTTTCTCATTTGCATAGTGTTCCTACACCATCCACTTCCCCCTTCCCATGGCAAGATGCAAAAAATTCCAAGTCATTTGGCAACCTAAAGGTAAGGCTACACAAGAAGTCATAGATGGGTATCGACCCACAAAGAACCATGTTCTTGACGATTTAAATTGGCTAGAGCAACCATTGGACCAAACAACATGTTGAAGTGGAAAACACCCAATTGCTTGGTATGCTCCCAAAGGAGCATAATGTTGAACATATATGATATCATGCTCCTTGTCATCTAAAATGAAATAATGCACCTCTTTGATGACCCTAGATGCTCCTCACAAGGATTGTAAGTTGGATTGCACCTATAGGTATTCATAACCAAGATGCTAATTTGGGTGTTGTGCCAATGCATGTTTTGGATCTCATTTTGGATCTTCACAATGTAGTTCTAACTAAAATCCACACATGTCAAGATTGCATCTATTGGCAACTGGTCAAGTTGTTTAAATTGAACATCTTGCGAATGTGCCAAATAATTATGTAAAACAAAGGCTTTCAAGCGAGGTTACAAGTACTTTATGAAATCCATAAAATAGGTTTCATTGTAGCTAACAATGGGGACTTTCCTATCCTTGGCCTCCTTTGTTTGACCCACCACTTCACTTGTTGATAAAATAATAGCTCATGAGAGTAAATCTTTTGGTTTTGAATGCCACAATTAGGGCATTCTCCAAGCAGACATTTACTTTTGTGCCACATGGAATCTGGGGGCTTTACACACATTATAGACATCCACAAATTTGCGATCCCACTAAACAATGAAGATTGAATAAAACATGGACAATTAGGTGCACCTTGAACTTCCATTACACATACTTCCATGCACATAAGCACGTAATGTGAATATTAGCTAGATCATTTTGCATGTCATTAAGTCCATTCACCAAAAGCTTGAACTTTGTGTGATAATGACAATAACATGTGTTCCATTCCATGAGTTTGTGAATAAACCATGGTTTGAAAGCATGAAGTCCACTAAATGCAATCAATGCATTTGGGTGTCAGTCTTTGAAAATTATCAAGAACTCTAAAACATAATCACATACAAAAAATTAACTTACAAAAATGTCCACTCAAGCCTCATGCACAAAACAATCATTCATGGCCTTCTACAAAATATTCACCTAGGGCCTATCTGTTTAAAGTGTACATCTACAAAATAGACCCTATAACCTTTTTAAAAACATGGCCACCTTCTACAAACCAGTCAATTTTGTCTATCAACTCTGGGGCAAAATCTATTTTACAAAAGGTGGCCCTTACAAATATGCATAGTAAGGCCTATAGCCATTTGCAAAACAATCATTTGGATCCTTTTACAACATATGTATATAGCCCAACACTTCAAGCCTTTTGCAAAATAATGATATATTAGTGGTACCCCTGACCTTCGGACACCCGCGGCTACGCCACTCCAGCCACCCCGAACGCGCAGTGGTCCCGACCGACGTTGTGCGGGTATTAAAACTAGTCGTGTGTACCCTCAGGTTATCAGTCCGGGTATTTGCTCCTTTACCCGATGTGAGAAAACCCAAAACCCTGGTTCTGACATTTTGAACCTTGGTTCCCAAAAGTTTTGGAAATTTTCGAAAACACGCTCTTCTATATAACCGTCGATTCTTTTGGTAATAAGTGGGGGGGGAAGGTTTTTATATCCGCCTCTGGTGCGATGGGAGAGGGATGCGATCCGACCGTCATTCCTACCCTTCGGACGGCTGCAATGCTTTGTGGAGACGGTTTGTACATGGAAACTGTGGTGGTCCAACCCCCATCATAGACTAACACCAGTCACCCGTTGCTTCACTGGCCTCTCCCTCCCCCACCCCCCAGAACCCTCGTCAGACAGACTGACGGACGTAGTGAATTAATATATAAGATGTGGAATCTAATTGAGTTTGTAATTCCTTGACAAAAATTGGAACTAAAGGTTTAAGAATTTGAAAATCATTATTCAAAACTACACCAAACATGCCATCAAATATCTAAGTGAAAGATATACTTGCACAACACTGGTATTGACATTCAATAAAATTGTGATCTTAGGCTTTACCCACACAAACACATTTAAAATTTTGATTGCACTTGGTAATTATTGTGTAGGGGCCAATCTATTGTTTTAACCATGACCTAAAAACCCAATGGCTTGACAAAAAATAACTTTTCATTACAACCAATAGCTTCCCTTCAACAATGATTGCATAATATGTAACATTTTAATAAAATAAATGAAATGTGTACTTTTAAGAAAGGTTAATTCTTAACCAATTCACAATTTAATCTATTTTTTAATAAATTTATTTATTCATAGTATTCAAAACAAGATAATGTGGGTGTGGATACATTTAATAAACATGAATAATTGTTGTGTAAGGTGAAAATTGAGTAAATAATAGTGTTGTTTGATTCTTAATTTTGAACAAAGCTTTGGTTTAGCATGAATTTTGTTTTAAATTTGATGTGAACTACCAATTCCAATTTCAATGTATTACTTAATTAACATGATATGGATAGGGTATATTATTTACCTTAATTTTTAAAAAAGTCAATATACGTGCATCATGTGCATACCTAGGGGTATGTACTTTTAAAAATTATGCCCTATCCATACCCTTGGATACATGTAAAACATATCCATACTCAAAAGGGGATATGTATCTTAAAAATCTTGTTTGTGTATGTTTATATTTTGTCAATTGTTAGGATGTATTGGTGCCAATTTTGCCAATTAATTGGTGTTTACAATTCTACAATTTATTTGGAATGTGAGATCAACAAACTATTGAACGTGATGATCAATCTCAAACATAAAGTGGATATTGCACAAAAGTCTCACGTATTGTATTAGTTAAAAAATTCTACATGTGTTCATGTTTTGAATATGGTAATTGATATCCCCATTTCATTGAACAAATCAAAGTTTTTGTGTTTATGCATATTTATTATCAAGGGTGAATCAAACACATTTATTTTTTTCTTCTAACATAGATTTTATGCATGATCCCATTAGATCTAGCCTTTGAAAATTGTCCCAATGCTTCCAAAATGAGGACTTTTTTTTCATTTTTGATTAAATAAATTAAAAATACATACCCATTTTCACCCCAAATAGGGGTATATGACAAGGGTTACTTGGACCTTACCCTATACCAAAACCCACAAATTTATCATACCCATACCCTATTTTGATGAAAAAAATTAGTGTTAATATACCTTTACTTAATGGGTAAACCCATTGAAAAAATTTACACCCTTGAACATATATTAAAAATTTCACAACATTGGTAAAAACTTCATATGGATTTTGTTCTTGCATTTTTTCCCATGATACCATGGTGATTTTTTTATTGAAATGGGGGGTATTTCAAAAAAAGGAATATAGATGGAATGTTTGACACTTTAGTTGTTGAAACGCCCCCAAACAAGAAGGAAAAGATATATTATGTAACATGCCCTTTAATTATACCAAACAAATTGGAACAAGTATTTATGCCTCCACCAAGTAGGAAGCAACAAAGGTTGGTACGAAAGAAAGCTAAAAAACATATGATGAGAAAAGGCTTGAAATAAACTAATAGGAAGTTGAAACATTAATAAAGTCAACCTCCATTATCTATTAAGGAAATTGAAAACAAAACTCACAAATTTTGTTGTTGAGAGCTTAGGCTCTTTTACATGTAGCACAATGTAAAAACTTGTAAAAAATATTTGAAAAAATCTTCAACAATGGACTTGTAAATAGGCAATATATGAGTAATGTAAAGACCTAGATGTTGGCTATATTTTGATAAATGTATGAAGCGTTTTGAACCCAACAATCAACATGTCATTGTGCCCAACAAAATCAAATCCAATGACATTGTCATTTTTTTTCAAAAACTTGCACATAGATCAATTTGGTGGTTTTTCACATAGGCTTGTGCACAAAAGGTGTTAGTGTGATGTGTGCATCATTGAAGGTGCTAGGTGCAATGGGTGCTATGTGTAAAGACCCAAATGTTAAGTGTGTTGTGTGCATTGTCACAACATCTAGATGCATTATGTGTAAAGACTAAGTGCATTGTGGGCATCACTATTGTTACCATATGCATTGTGTGCATTGTGCAACAATAGCTTGCGCTCATAAACAAAACCACAAGAAAAAAAAATGCAAGATTTCAAGATGAGTTTGTTTTGTGCATCATCACAACAATAACTTGTTTTTAAACTTTCGCAAAAAAAACACGTGAGATTCCAAGATGAATGCATTGTTGTAGTTATGAAAAAAAATCACACAAAAAAAAGAGATGAAATGGTCAACATCGATTGACAATGTCTACAAAGTAATCTCCAGAGGTCAATGTCATCCACCAAACTATAGAACTTGATTTCATTTTTCATGGTGCCTACAACTTTTTTGCAATCCCAACTACCCATTGGGGTGTGCATTTGTTGTGATTGTTTTTTGGTGACGCTATAATACCATCATCAAATGCATATTCAATCTCATGTTGGAGATGTTGTTAGTGTATGCAGAGGGCACGAATGAACCAGCACACAACAACACACCATAAAGGATGAATGGTAAGTGATTAGAAAACAATTTTCTGTTGGGTTCCAATCCCTTAGTTAACCATGGTTGTTAGCTCAGTAACTTTCTTTTGAGTATTTCCCTACTCACAACCCACAAGTCCTTACCTATGTATAAACCATCTCCTTCCCTAGTAGTCACCTATTTTCTTACCTACATACCTATTATATATATATAGGACCTACTCCTTACTAAATGGGTTGCCAAGGTGAAACCAGATATTAACTCAATTAAGGTACTAATGCAAAACACATGATGTAAATCCTAATTTCATGTTCCCTAAAGAAGGGGGTTATTTGTTATTGGGTTCCATGTTGGAATCAAATCTGGCTTTTAGAGGGACTCTTCTATTGTTGGAGCCAATTTTTCCATTTTTTGCAAATCTCCTTTCCCCCATCTTTACTTGGGGTAGGTAATGTACTCATGCCTTACCCAATACAACCAACAACAAGGGGTGTGTCACATTGTGGCCTTGCCATTTACATTAAAAAGTATTTTAAGGCAAAAGAAGAATGATGGAAATTCAAATATTTCACCATGCACAATTGTAATCTTCAAAAAAATCCTCTATAAAAAAACCAAAATCCTTCAAGATATTGGAACTTTATAACTAATTTCAAGTTTCAACACAAGCAAAAATATCATCTTTCAAAAAACCTCACATGAAAATAAACCGATTATTACCTAGGGGCCAAAATCCCTTAAGCTACTATACTCTATAATGAATCTAAACACAATATCCTTGCCTACCAAGCTTGAAAGGCAAGGCCAACAAAGATGTTGTTGCTATATCACTAGAGAGGTTGATATATCCCTTTCCCAATCTAGGGTAAACATGCCCCTCGCCGAACATCACCCAGATGACTGAACCCCCTTCTTGTGCATACCCGCACTAGTGAATGGCCATAGTCCTTTGTGCAAGCGTATAAATGAAACCCTATGACCAAATGCCCAGACTTGAAAAATTGTGTTTGGTTTTTTTATGTAATCCAAAAATATTTATTTATTTTTGGTGCGGTTATGAGCATGAAAAAAAACCATTATTTAAAAAAATACACAATGTTATATGTAGTCTTGTTTGGTTATGAGAGAGGAGTAGCACATTGGATATGTAGTCATGTATGGTTATGGGAGAAGACCATCACATTATAATGCACGTATTTGAAAACAAATATGGTGGCAATGAACCTTTTAAGGGTAGGTCTAATAGAGAACCAAGATAAACAAAATGCAAATAAATAAAAAATGTTTGTTATGGGGGTTTAAGCTCTCATTAAAAGCATGAAACTACGCATTAATAAACCCTAAACCCTAACAAGGATACAGTGCACAAGGATTAGCAAATGACATCCTACTTTGGTAGCACATTTATTAATCTCCAAAGGAGAGTCCCCAAAGATCCCTACTATGCATTCCTTCCCCAAAAAAAGAGGGACAAATCAAAGTTTGAACTTAAGCAATTTACATGATCATTTTCTACTCTTAATTTGAACTCCAAATATGTCTTATCTATGAGCTAGAGTAGAAAAACAATTTCAACTTTGTTTAAAATTCCTAGGTCTTAATGATGTAGTCTTTAAAAATGGTAATTTGCCAGTGACAGTAGAATATATAAAGATTGTTAGTCCAAGTCTAAGAGTCTACTTGTAGCAAATATGTTTCAAAAAGAAAGTAGAGCAAGTAGAAGAACAAAAATTAGGTTTAAAAGTAGATATGCAAAAGGTGAAAGTAAAACAAGTAGAAAAGCAAAAATTGAGTTTGGAAGTAGACTTGCAAAAGGTGAAAGTAGAGCAAGTAGAAAAACAAAAACTAGGTTTAGAAATGGATTTGCAAAAGACAAAAGTAGAACATGTAGAAGAAGGATCAAATAAAGATGTAAAAGTTGAAATTGTAGACCAAATTTATAATCAAAGGTTCCGAAAATATTTGGATTATTGTTGGATCCAAAAATCCATACTTTGTGATGTTGCATCAAGGAGCTTCAAGAAAGCCAGGGATTAATTAAGTCATATCAGTCATTTTTACATATTTCTCCCCACTGCATGCACAACAACAAAAGATGTTAATTTAAATTGGAATGATTTTGCAAAATTTTATAGGGTATTATATTTAACTATAGCAATTCATGAACATGTTTTAACACAATTTTCAAATTTACTACACTTTTTGGATTCTTAGGTTGTTTACATGGAAGAAAAGGGTATACCCTTGGTGGGCCCAGAACCCACTCCACCAATTTGCTAGAAGCTAGGCCCAAGACAAGAAAAACAATCATAAATTGCATAGTCCCTTGTAGGAGATAGACCATCATGCTCGATTTGCAAGCCACAAACTTTACATCAAACAAAAAAAACCTTCCCCTTACTTCCGACCCACAAAGAAGAAGATTAACACCACAACTGAATTGAGTGCCTTCAACAACTAGAAGAGGCATGTGGATGGATGAAGCGTTAGAAACAACCATGGATGTTATTGAAAGAAGGACACATTCCTTTAAAAAGGCCAGCAAATCATGGAACATCCCAATGAGTTCCCTTTTTTATCTAAATGGAAAAACTAAATCCATAAATATGGGGCCAAGAGGGGTGTTTATAGAAGAAGAGGATTCGGTAGTGATTGCATGGACATTATCCATGCAAGAGTGTGGACTATCCATTAGCCTCCAACAACTCAAGATGAAGGTTGCAAAACTAATATAGACAAGGGTTACACCATTTCGGGATGGTATACCAAGCAACAATTAGTGGTTTTGGTTTAAGTGTAAAAATCTAAAAGTTAGCATATAACATGTAGAAGGACTGGAAGTGTGTAGAACATAAGGGCTAACATCCAATTCTTGCAACTCTTTCTACACTAATTTACAATCATTATATAATCAACACAAGTATAGTTCTAATCATATAGGGAATTGTGATGAAACATGGATTCAAGCTAGCAGATAGTCTAGAGCAAGAATTTTGGCTAAGAAAGGATCTAATGCAATTTACAGCAACATCCCAAAATCTTGAGAATGGTTAATTGTAAACTACATAGTTAATGTTGCTAGGGGTGTTCTACTTGGTTTTTACATCTTTAAAGGTAAGAAATTAAGGGATGACTACATAAGACTCTACAAACTAGGCACAAGTATGGCAATGCATAAAAGAACATGGATGATTATTTTCTTGTTTAAGGAATTTCTATTTTTCATTAACAAATCAATTCCAAGTGGAATGTCCCTTAACAACTGACATTTGATAATTCTAGATGGACATGGCAGCCATGTTACCTTAAAAATAATAAAGCATGTGAAAGACTTTGGGTTAGACGTGATAACATTGCCATCACACACATCACATGCATTACAACCACTAAATGTGTTTTATTTCAAACCCTTTAAGATTACATTAAAAAAAAGTTAGGGATGTAACTATTTCTAGAAGCAATCACGTGGAACTAGACAAAATCACTTTAGTTAGATGGGCAGATGAGGCCATAGAACAATCATTCACAAAAAAAAACACTAGGTCTAGGTTTAGAACTACAAAAATGTGGCCTTTAAACCCAAAGGTAATGGATAACAAGACTAGACCATCAAAGGTTTACATTGTAGTAAACTTAAACAATGCAAGGAGTGAAAAGGAGTACACAATAGAAAATGAAGTTAAAAATAATCCTTACTGGGGAAACAAATATGTTGTTGCAGAATTTCTCCATATGATTGAAACATATCAACATCCAACATCTAAAGATCCACCTATTTATAAGCCAGAGAATGACCAACGATATTATGTAAATATGCCCCAAAGCCCTACATTGATAAAACAACAATTAATAAATATTAATGTTGTAAACCTAGATGAGGGTAATCATGCAATGGATATTCAAGAGCTATTGCAAGAAATTCAGTTGGTTCCAAACTTGACCTAGGAATCCATGAGGGTGCATAACCTATTATTGTTGCCTCATTTACTTGCAAGATGCACCAAGGGGAAAAAACCACTAATTGATTATTTTTAGTCACACATTGTGACTAATTCTGAATACCTTGACATCCTAAGGATAATAACAATGGAAAAAGTAATTGTAGAGGAAATAAAAACAGGCAATAGAAAGGATAAGGAAAATAAACAAACTAAACAAGTAGCAGAATTAGGTTCAGCAACATAACGAACAACTCGAAAAACTATTAAGGAACATGTTACAACAGAGTTCATTATAGCTTGGACTCTAGCTATTGTTGTTGAAATGGGTGATTTCTTTCACCATGATTTTCAAGCAAGTTTTTGAACAGATCTATGCGAATACATGGGGGTGAATCTAGGCTACGCAACATGGGCTCAACAATAAGCAAGGATTCAAACACGAGCTAAATAACAATCATGAAGGTGTCGATCAACAAGGTTGTTGCCTTCCAATGATTGAAGAATAAACAATTGGGTTATAGTTGGGGAAAGAAAGGTAATAATTGCTAAAAGAAGGGTAAGGGTTAAACAATAGTTGAAAGAAAGGCAACAACAAAACAATAGATGAAAGAAAAGGTTAGAATGTTTGAATAGTAGTTGAGAAAAAAGGTTTAGCTAAACAATAATTGAAAGAAAGGGTTCAATTGATAATTAAGAGGTAACAAAAGTGAGGACCATTAGTTGGTTTGAAATACATCGAACTTGGATAAAGAACCATGAACAATAGATTAAAAAGGGGAAAAGACTAGCAGGGATTGCCATGGTAAAATCAAGGTCCAAAGAAAGGTGAGAGAGCTTGTAAAAGAAGTGAGGAGGACAAAGAATGTTTAATAGCAACTGGTGGCTATGTTGCTAAAACCTTGGAAGCTTTTATTTGGTAGTGGGAAAAAGAAGAAGAAGGAGTTCTTGTACAACAAAGATGCATGCAACAATATCAACAAGATCGTAAGAAAAGTAGGAAAATTGTGCCACATAGTTGAAAGTAAATTTCTGGCGAAGCAGCTGCCATTGTCGTGGGAGGAAGCTACATGTCCTAGTCCTGTTGGTTCATCATTTCCCATCATCAATTGGTTTGCTCCCATGCATCAAACCAATGTTGCAACATCATTTTCTTTTTCACCACAACTAAGAGCACAAGGAATAACAACTACCAAAACCCAACAACAAAAGCAATAGGAAGAAAAGATGGCACATAAGGGAACTTGAAACAATTGAGGTCCACAAGAATGAAGTTTGCTAGGAGGAGGAGCAGTAACATTAGTGCCCTTGAAAAGTTCTTCTTCTTCTACACACAAGCTTTGGAATCACGTTTGACCCATTCGCAATCTACTAGAAAAAGTATATGAAGATGCTCAAAGCTCCCTTGCACCTGAGTTGAGAAAAATGAGAGAAAAGGCACAAATCACCATTGCTGGTAGTAGTAGCAAGGAGCACTCTTTGAGATAAAGCTTAAAGAGAGGAGAAAGTTGAGGAATGTAGGAGGAAACAATTAGGAGGAATGTCGTTGACAATAGTAGGAAGTGCATTCCTTTGGCAATAGTAGGAAATGACTAAGAGGAATGCAAAACTTTGTGGGAGCGATGAAAAATTTGCACCCACAGACATTTGGAAGAGGGGCGACGGATTTGGTGAATGGGACAATACTTACCCATTACTGTCGATCTAGAAGCCCTAATTTGGGTGTGATCTCAGCCCTATGATCAAATATGAACGGTTACTTTATCAAAATGTTTCATCCCCATCTTCATCCAATTCGATGTGAAAGTAGATAGTGTTCATTAGTGAGCAAATGTCTATTTGGTGTTAGGTGACTAAACAAGCCATCATGGGCTGTCATGTGTGGACGATCCCTATTTTTTAGTCAATTTTTACTCCCCAAACTTTGGAGGAGTGCATCTTCCTCAATTTTGATCGGTTTTGAGCGATTTAAACGCCCATTGGTGCGCTTTCTACTTAGCTACATTTTATCTTGGGACCACAATTGGAAAGGAGGCGTGAGATAGAGGTGACTAAGACACTATGTGTTCAGTCACGGGCCTGTTTACCCTAGAACTTGAGTAACCATGGACACCCATACTTGTTTGCCACATGACACATTGATGCATTAAGAGCATTTGGTGGTTGAAGTTGCAGCAAGCAACAACAATGATGGGTGACTTGCTAATAAATGCCTGACCCCATGGGTCTAGTGTTTGACAATTTGGACATAGTCTAAAATTGGGAACAACTTGGGCGTTTTTGGCCTTGTCTACTAAGGCAAGAGTATTGTTGTGTTTAGATTCATTCTAGAGTATAGTAGCTTAAGGGGATTTTGGCCCCTACTAGGCAATAATAAATAATAGGTCTATTTTTTTATTTATATGAGGCTTTTTGAAAGATGATATTTTGGCTAAATTGTGTTGAAACTTGAGATTAGTTATAATAGAGTTTATAATAATATCTTGAAGGATTTTGGTTTCTTCTATTAGAGGATTTTTTGACACACTGGACTTAGGAGTCTCTAATTGTGAGCCATGTTTAGCATAACAAACACCAAACACTTGGGATAATTCATCCCTAGTTGAGAAAAGGCTTCTTCTTTATGTAGTAGGCTAAAGGCCAAGGGCATTACAAGACGTAAAAACGGACTACTTTAAATTTATTAAATTTAAAAAAAAAAACCCCATTGGGTAATTACAGGAACAAAAAATGCAGTTGCATTCTGGAAAATAGTTTTTTTTTTTTCTCTCTCTCTCTCTTAATGTGTTCCCATGAAGTTCTCACTATGTTCACATCAAGTTCCCAACATGTTCTCACTTGCTCTTTCACTTTATCCCCAATCCTTTACCCTAGAGCTCTACTTTTGTACCCTATATAAGCAGCTCACTCAAAAGAGAAGATTTTTTAAAAAAAACTATTTTGGGACTGTCCAATGCTTGATTAATTTATTATTATTTTTGGTGATGGGCCAATCAGAGATACTCATCACAAAAATAAAATAAAATAAAATGAGAACTTCATGGGTCCTCCCCCCCCCCCCCCCCCCCCCTAACATTATAAAAAAAACAAACAAAAAAAAT